>Ga0194055_10003157_pt1 | contig 12810 bp, 8 predicted proteins | sample SepL449m_MetaG_FD_155482 | JGI IMG/M metagenome (GOLD analysis project Ga0194055, IMG submission 155482) | Anoxic zone freshwater microbial communities from boreal shield lake in IISD Experimental Lakes Area, Ontario, Canada - Sep2016-L442-9m | ecosystem: Environmental > Aquatic > Freshwater >... | reverse complement strand
CCCCGCCCCCACGCACGCCGTCGACCCCACGGCCCAACGCGCGCTCGCCATCAACCTCGACGAAACGATCTACGGCAGCTTCTCCGAGATCGGGGCCGGACAGGAGATTGCCCGCTGGTTCTTTGCCGCCGGCGGGGCCGCCGGCACCGTCGCCAAGACGATGTCGGCCTACGACATGACCGTCAGTGACGCCATCTACGGTAAGACCGGCCGCTACGTCTCGCGGGAGCGGGTGGAGCGGATGCTCGACCACGAATACGGCCTCCTCCACGAGCGGCTGGCGGCATCCCGCGGCGACCGCACACGGTTCTTCGCGATCGCAGACACTGCCGCGGCGAAGTCGTTCGCCGGGGGCAGCGAGTGTCATGCCTGGATGGCGATTCGCTTCCAGCACACCGTGGGATCGGCGACGAGCGACGTCGTCCTCCACGCCCGGCTGCTCGACTCAGCCAACGCCCAGCAGGCCGACGCGCTCGGCCGGCTCGGCGTGAACCTGGTGCACGGAGCCTTCTCCCACTGGAAATCGCCCCGGTCGCTGATCGAGACGCTCCTCGACCACGTGGGCCGCGACCGGCTGGAGATCGACTGGATCCACGTGGCGGGCCCCGCCTTCAAAGACGTTGACAACCGCCTGCTCGGCCTGCACCTCGTGCGGCTCGGCTACACGCCGGCGGTGCTCTTCGACGTCGACGGCTCCCCGCTGCTCGCCTCGGAGTCGATCCGGCACACGCGGGTGCTCGTGGAGCGCGGCCGGTTCGCGCCGGTCACCAACGTCAACATGGCGATGCTCGACCGCGCCCGCGAGGCCTTCGAGGCGGTCACCGCCGCCAAGCCCGACGCGCCGCGGGGACCGATCCGCGAGATCATGGAGGTGACGATGAACAACCTCCGCGACCGCGGCACCACGGAGGACGCCGACTTCCTGGCCCGCGTGGACCTGATCAACACGGTGGGAAAGATGGTGCTCGTCAGCGACATCGGCGCCTTTCACGCCCTGGGTGAATACCTCGCCGACCGCAAGGTGGAGGCCACGGGGCTGGTGCTCGGGGTGCCGCTGCTCCGCGAACTCTTCAACGAGAGCCACTATCGTCGCCTCGACGGCGGCATTCTTGAGGCGTTCGGCCGACTGTTCACCCACAGCGTGCGGCTCTACGTCTACCCGACCCGCGACGTGATCACCGGGCGGGTGGTCACGGCCGACACGCTCACGGTCGTGCCCAAGCTCTCGCACCTGCTCGAGCACCTGCGGGCCAACGGGCTGATCCTGCCGCTGGCCTGCGACCCCGATGCCCTCCTCACCTACTCCAGCGAGGACGTGCGGGCGCGAATCTGCTCGGGTGATCCGTCGTGGCGTGACCTCGTGCCGCCGCCGGTGGCGGAGGCGATCGACCGCAACGGCTACTTCGGCGCGAGTTGCCCGACTGAGTGACGGGGGCCGTCGGTTCTTCCGTAGGTGCAGGTTGGTAACCTGCACCTGAAATCACCGTGGCATTGCGCTTTTTCGCAGGTTGCAAACCTGCCCTACGGCGAACCACCAGCAGCCGGCGCATTCCGTTACCATACCGACCAAGCATCACCTCCCACAGGAGCCCTCTCGATGACCGCGCCCGACCTCTCCCGCCGCTCGTTTCTCGGAGCGTCCTCACTCGCCGCCGCGGGCATCACCGCCTCCGCGGGGATCACCGCCGCCTCGGCGCGGGCCGCTGCCGCCGACCCCAACTCCCGGATCCGCATCGGCTTCATCGGCCCTGGCGGCCGCGGCTTCAAGGCCCACGTGAACAAACTCGCCAAGCTCCGCCAGGAGGGGGCGAAGATCGACCTCGTCGCCGTCAGCGAGGTCTACAAGAATCAGGAAGACAAAGTCTGCGCCTTCATCAAGGAAGAGACGGGCACCGACCCGAAGCGCTACGTCGACTACACCGACCTGCTCGCCGACAAAGACGTAGACGCCGTCTGCATCGGCACGCCCGACCACTGGCATCACCGCCAGATCGTCGATTCGCTCAAGGCCGGCAAGCACGTCTATGCCGAGAAGCCGATGACCAAGACCGTCGAGGAGGCCCTCGACGTGGTGAAGCTCTGGCGGGAGACGGGCCTTGTCATGCAGGTCGGCGTGCAGTCGACGAGCCTCAAGGTCTGGGATCAGGCCCGCGAACTGATCGAGGCCGGCAAGCTTGGCAAGGTGCTCGGCTTCCAGACCGAGTTCTTTCGCAACTCGTCGGTCGGACAGTGGCGATATTACAAGCTCGATCCCTCGATGAGCCCGGCCACGATCGACTGGAAGCGGTGGCTGGGAGTCGACGCCGGCCTCGCCCCCATGATGGACTTCGATCGGGCCCTCTACGCCCAGTGGCGGTGCTACTGGCCGTTCGGCTCGGGCATGTTCACCGACCTCTTCGTGCACCGCACCACCGCGATGCTCAAGGCCACCGGCCTGCGGTTTCCTGCCCGGGTGGTCGGGGCTGGCGGCATCTACCTCGAACTCGACAGCCGCGACGTGCCCGACGTGGCCACGGTGGTGGCCGACTACCAGGAGGGCTGCCAGGGCCTGATCACGGCCACGATGTGCAACGAACGGTCGCGGATCAAGCAGGTGATCCGTGGCCACAACGGCACCTTCGAGTTCGGCAACGGCGAAGAGTTCACCGAGTTTGCCTTCCTCGCGGAACGGCCCCAGGTGACCTTCGACTCGACGATCGAAGACGAGGTGATCAAGACCGACCTCTCGGCTGACGACCTTCAGAAGAACGACACGACGACGTTGCACTTCCAGAACTGGCTCGACGCCATGCAGGCCGGCAAGCCGGAGATGTGCAACAACACACCCGAACTCGGCGCCGCCGCGGTGACGACGGTGATCCTTGGGGCGATGAGCTACCGCCAGGGGAAGGTGTTTCACTTCGACGCCGCGAGCGGGACGTATTCAGACGGCAACCCCGGCTGGGCGAAGCAGTGGGAGGCCCTCTCGAAGTCTGGGGCGAAGCCTCGGCACGTTCCCGGCTGGCATGCCGGCGAAACGGGGAGCGTGCTCACGCCCGAGGACCATCAGAAACTCGCCGGTCCGTGGGTGGGCGGCAAGGATCCGGCCACCGCGGGCTGACCGCCGCCAGGCCCCGCCATGAAGCCGACGATTCTCCGCGACCGTGCCGTCACCCCCGACGGAAAACCACTCACGCTCCACGAACACGACGGCGTGTTCACGATCCGCGTGGGCACGGTCGAACTGATGTCGACCCGGCAGCACCACTCCGAGGAGCGACTGGCAGAACTCGCCTGCGCCGGCCTGCGGGAGCGGCCGCGGGCCCGCGTCCTGATCGGCGGCCTGGGCATGGGGTTTACGCTCCGGGTGGCGCTGGGCCGGCTCGCCCCCGACGCCGAGGTCGTGGTCGCGGAACTCATGCCGGCCGTGATCCGCTGGAACCAGCACCCGGACTACGGCCTCGGCGCCGACGCGCTGGCCGATCCGCGAGTGAAGGTGGTCGAGGGCAACGTGGTGAACGTGCTCCGCGACAGCCCCGGCCGGTTCGACGCCGTGGTTCTCGATGTGGATAACGGGGCAACCGGCCTGAGCGTGGCCTCGAACGACAGGCTTTATTCGCTGAAGGGGCTCCAGCGAGCCGCCGCCGCCCTCCGGCCCGGCGGCTGTCTGGCCGTCTGGTCGGCCGACGACGACCAGGCTTTCGCCGACCGGATGGGCCGGGCCGGGTTCACCGTCAAAACGGAGCGGGCGACCGTCCACGCCGGCGGCGGCGGCTGGAATACGCTGTTTCTCGGCCGGTTGTCCAGGTCGCGGTGAAAGCCCGACCCAAACCTTGCTCGCCGCGGCCCGCCACTGCTCTATTATGCAGTTACGGTCCCCGGTGACGGCCGGGGAATGAACCGCCTGGCGGCGATCCCGCAGTGGTCGCGACGGCTGGGATTCCTCGTAGCAAAGGAGGTGATTCAGTGACGCAATGTGACTGTATCGGAGGGCTGCGCCGATAGCGGCGAGTCGACGGGCCTGCCGTTGACGCAGCCCACCAATCCCGCCATCGCGGTGCGACGAGGGTGGCATGCTCCATCCCCGCCGGCCAGATGACGAATCAGTGGTTCCTACGGCTGCCGCCCCGCAAGGGGCGGCAGCTTTTTTTCTGCGCCACCCGAAGCGAACCACCGCCGTATCAGTCGTAGATCGGGAAAAACGTCCCGAAGGCGCGTTCGCAGAATACGCCCGGGTCGTTGAACCGGCAGTGCCGGTCGAGCCCCGTGATCGCCCGCATCTGAGCGTCGTCAAGCGCGAACGATTCCACGTCGAGGTTTTCGGCGAGCCGTTCGATCCGCGAGGTCTTCGGGATCACCGACGTGCCCCGCTGGATGCCCCAGCGAAGCACGACCTGCGCGGGCGTGCGGCCGGTCACCGCGGCGATCTCCTGCACCACCGAATGGCCGAGCACGGAGTCTTCCGAAGTCGCCATTCCGAGCGGCACATACGAGCCGGCGCCCAGCGGCGAATACGCCGTGACGGCGATCCCCGACTCCCTACAGAATCGCAGCAGCTTCTCCTGCACCAGAAACGGATGCATCTCCACCTGAAGCACGGCCGGGGCGATGCGGGCCCGCGCAGCCAGTTCGCGAATCACACCGACGGGGCAGTTGCACAGGCCGATCCGCTTCACGAGCCCTGTCTCCACGAGCCGCTCCATCGCCCCCCAGGTGTCGGCGAGCGGCACCTCGATCGGATGCATCCGGGGAGCGGGCACGGCCGGGTCGCGAACCCAGCCGGGCGGATAGCGCTCCTCAAACGGCACGAACTCGAGTGGAATGGGAAAGTGGACCAGGTACAGGTCGACCTGGTCGAGGCCGAGGTCCGCGAGCGTCCGCTCGCAGGCGGCCCGCACCCGCGACGGCTCGTGGTAGGTGTTCCAGAGTTTCGACGTGATCCAGAGATCGTCGCGGCGGCAGTGGCCGGCCGCGACCGCCCGGCGAATCCCCTCCCCCGCCTCCGCCTCGTTGCCGTAGTCACAGGCCGAGTCGAGGTGGCGGTAGCCAATGCGAATCGCCGCATTGACGACGTCGGCCGTGCGGTCGCGCTCGATCTTCCAGAGGCCGAGCCCGACTGCCGGAGGCCCTGCCGCGAAGCCCGCGGCGCCGCTCACCGGCGGCCGCCTTTCTTCTTGGCTTTCTTCACGGTGGCTTTCTTCACGGCCTTCTTCTTCACGACCTTCTTGCCGACCGGCTTGGCGGTTATCGGCTTCTTGGCCGCCGCAGCCAAGGCCGCCGGCTTCTTCTTCGTGGCCACCTTCTTCGCTGCGGACCTCTTCTTCGCCGTCTTCTTACCGCGGGTCTTGGCCTTGAGTCGGGCGTGGGCGGCGTCGGCCACCTCGTCGAGAAACTCGTGAGCCTCGGCGGCGAGGTCTTCCGCCGAGAGCGGCTCCACCTCGTCGATGATGAACACGGCCAGTTCGCCCCGCCGCTGGGCCGCCGACAGTTCCTTGTATTCGTCGAGCGTGAGGTCGTCGTGATCCTCGTCTTCGCTCGTCAGAAACTCGAAGCCCACCCGGGCCTGCGGATCCCAGCCGTCGATGTGAAACTCCACGCCATACTCGCGAAACTGCACGTTCCGCTTGATCGCGTAACCGCGCTTTGTAAAGAGCCGCGACAGCAGATCGCAGCCCTGGGTCTCGCTGAGCGTGTCGTACATCGGAAGCAGGAACTCCTCGGGGGGAAAACGGGGGGGTCGCGGCCGAACGCCGCCGCCGGCGAAGAATAGCCGATCTCGGCCGCAGCAGTCACCCGGGTGTTGGTAAAGTTGAGGTGTCTCTCGCCACCCCCATGGGCCGCACCATGATTCGCCGAAGCATCCGCGACGCCGCCGACTGGATCTCCCGGGTCATCCATCATCCCCGCGAGGAGCTGACGCACTGGCAGGCGACGGCGCGGTTCTGGTACGACCTCGCGCGGGTCGGTGGCCGGCGGCTCCAGGAAGACCGCGCCTTGCAGATGGCCGCGGCCCTCGCCTTCCACACGCTGTTTGCGCTCATGCCGCTGGCGATCGTGAGCACGGCGCTCTTCAAGGGCATGCAGGGGACCGACAAACTCCAGTCGCTCGTCCACCAGCTCGTGCAGTCGGCCGGCCTCGACACAGTCCGGATCATGCCCGCCGACGGCACGGCCGGCACCGACACCGTGTCGCTCGGCACCTGGCTCGAGGACATGATCGGCACGTTCGGGACGATCGACCTGGAGACGCTCGGCCTCCTCGGCCTCGCCGCGATGATCTACGCGGCCGTGGCGATGATGGTGACGATCGAAGACTGCTTCAACACCATCTACCGCGCACCCCAGGGCCGCTCCTGGCTGCGGCGGATGCCGGTCTACTGGACGGTACTCACGGTGGGTCCGCTCGGCATCGCACTGCTGTTCCTCGTCGACAGCCACGTGGGCCGGTGGATCGCCTCGGTGGAGGCCCGCGCGGGGCTGATCCACGTGCTCGGCGTGGTCTGGAGCGTGGGCATCATCACGCTCATGCTCCTGGGCACGTTCGTGCTCCTCCCCAACACCCAGGTCTCGTGGCGGTCGGCCGTGGGCGGCGCCTTCGTCTCCGCGGTGCTCCTCCACATCGGCAAGGTGGGCCTCGCCGCCTACATCAACAACGCCTTCTCCTTCAGCCATCTCTACGGCCCGCTCGGTTTCGTGCCGGTGCTCATGCTCTGGACCTACGCGATGTGGATCTGCATCCTCTTCGGCGTGGAGGTGGCGGCGATCGTGCAGCGGCTCGGGGGCCGCCATGAGATCGACGAGGTGTCGCGGCTTCGCCCTCGCTCCGCGCTGCTCGACGCCTCGTCGGTGTTGCTTCTGATGGAGGCGATCGCCGAGGGCTTTGAAGCCGGTAAGGCAGTGCCCCTCGCCGCGCTCGTTGAAGAGACGGGCCTGCCCGAACCGGTGGCGACCGAGATCCTCGAGAAACTTGCCACGGAGGGCTTCGTGCATCGCGTGGCGACGAACGTCGCCGCCTACACGCTCGCCCGCCCGCCGCAAGACATCTCCGCTGAAAGCCTCGTGGAGTTTGGTCAGGGCATGCTCCACGACCGCACCGGCCGCCGAAAGTCGCGGACGGTCGAGGCGCTCCGCCGCTCCCAGCGGGAACTGGCGGCCAACACCTCCCTCGCCGGCCCCAGACGACTCTCCGCCAGCTGACCCTTGCGCCGAACGGACGCGGGTCCCGACGCCCCGCGCCGAGAGGCTACGTGCAGCTCGAATCATACGGGTCACACGTGATCCTCGCGCGTCGGAGGGCCACCGCAGCCGGCCGGAGACATGCTCGGCGCCGGCGGGACGTGTGAGTTCTCTACTCAAACGCTTTGGAGCGACCGCCGCGGGGCACACGTCTCACCGGCTTCTGCGCGTGCCTCCGATCCGGCTGCTCCCCCTTCCGGAATCGCACATGCAAGCGATGATGCCGCGAGCCCAATGCGAGCCGGGAAGACACACAGGTTGAAAACCTGTGCTACGAGAAGAGGCAGCCCCGAGCCTCGTGAACGCGCGAGCATCACGTGTGGCCCATAGAACGCCGCGATCGTGCCCCTGGAGCGTTGCTCGCTCAGGAGATCAGCTCACCGGCCCAGAGCGTCTCGAAGAACCGCCGCCACGGCATGATCCGAACGCCGCGGACCACGCGTTCCGCTGCCTCGTTGCAGACGAGAATCGAGAGGCGGGGGCGATGGGTCTCCCCGAACAGGACGAGCGAACGCAGGTCGCGGTCTTCGACCCGTGAACTCCCCTTGACCTCGATCGCAACCTCCCCGGCACCGACCACGAAATCGACTTCCGCCCCGGATTTCGTCCGCCAGAAGTGGATGTCGTATCCGAGCTCCCGGTACGAAGCATGGGCGACGAGCTCCATGAAGACGAGATGCTCCAAAGCCCTGCCAAACTGCTCGCCGCGGGGCTCCGCCATGCGTCGCTTGATGATTGCGCCGGCTACGCCGACATCGAAGAGATAGAATTTCGGGGCTTTGCTGATCACCTGCCTCTCTTGCCGCTTCTTGTAGGGCAACACCAACCGCCCGAGGAGCGTATCGCAGAGAATCAGGAAATACTCCTTCACTGTTTTCGCATCAACGCCGCAGTCGCGGGCGATGTTCGCATAGTTGACCAGTTCACCGTGGCTGTAGCCCATCGCCTCGAAGAACCGAGAAAACGCCGGCACGTTTCGCGTCAACCCCTCGTCGAACACCTCCTCCTTGAGATAGTCTCGCACGTACGCGTCAAGCGACCGTCGTGGATGGTCGGAGAGATAATGCGTCGGCAGGAGGCCGTGATTGAGCGCCCTCATGAGGTCGAATCCGCCTCCCGTACCATCTGCCGCCGGAAACTCCACCGTGGCCAACGGATACATCTCGTATCGCCAAGCCCGACCCCCCAGCAGATTGGCCCGGCCCCTCTTGAGCTTTCGCGCACTTGACCCACAGAGCACGAAGCGAAGCCCGTGGTGCTCGATGAGGCTGTGGACCTCGTCGAGCACCCCAGGAACCTTCTGCACCTCGTCGAGGATGATCGGCCGCTCGAGATCGACGAACGAGCGGGCGAGCAACTGTTCCCTCAGGAGTGCCGGCCGGGCTCCGAAAGCGAGTGCGAGATCGGTCTTCAGAAAGTCGTAGCTCAGGCTTCCCGGAAACGCAGCCTTGAGAAGCGTCGATTTGCCGACCTTTCGCGGCCCCCAAAGAAAGGCTGACTGCCGCGGGGGCAGGTCGATGCGAAGAAGCCGCTGAAATGCACGATCCATTCGGGAGCTTACTCCATTCTGGTAGCACCAAAAAGGAGTTTGCTCCGGTCGGGACGGCCTGTCAAATCTGGTCGGCCACCCGGCCCGCGAGGGCCGCGGAGAGTGGGCATGAGGCGGCGGGCTCACCGCTTCGGTAGCGGGCGAGCAGTTCCTTCGACCGCGCGGCGAGCATCCGGCGGACCTCGCGTCGCTTGCCCTTCACCCGCGGAATCTTCATGAAGTCGTAGGCGGTGGTCTGGTGCCGCATCCAGGCGATCACGGCCGCCTCGGCCCGCCGCTCGATCGGGATTCGCTCAGTGCGGGCCACCGTGCCGCTGCCGACCGGGGTGGCGTGCGACGTGACGGCCGCAGCGAGTTGCTCGGCCAGCGTGGCATGACGCTCGTGAAACCCCAGGAAGGCCCGTACGGCCGCGGCAAAGTCTTCCACATACTCGGCCTGCGCGGCATCGCGTCGCTTCGCCGCCGATGCCTGCCGCTTCGCATAGGCATCCGTGGATCGCTCTGACTCGAGTTCGGTCCGGATCCGCTCCACCGTCGCGCGATCCGCCCAGACGCCCCGCGAAAACGTCCGCCGGCCGACCTTTTCCTGCACCACCCAGTGATCGCCCGTCGCCTTGACCCGCCGCGTCAGTCCCGGATCACCCGGCGGCACGAGAATCCATCCGGCGGGCACGGCCACCACGGCCCCGCTCGCCACGCGAACGGTCGAGTCGGTTGGCCCTGGCATATACAGGTTTCCGGCCATCTTCTCCGAGATTCTCCTCGCGGACCAACGTATCGGCCACACGAGCGTATCGGCCACCCAAGGCGCGGCACTATAACCCCGTAAACCATCGCCCCTCGCGGCCTTACGGCCGGTCGGCTTGAACACGGGCTCCTGCGTGGGGGGACGCCCGCGGCCTTACGGCCGGTCGGCTTGAACACGGGCTCCTGCGTGGGGGGACGCCCGCGGCCTTACGGCCGGTCGGCTTTCTGAACCACCGTCCAAGCCCAACGCCGTAAGGCGTGGGACGAACCACCGGCAACGCCGCGGTTTTCGGCGTTTGCGGCTCGGTTTCAGGCCGCTATCTTCCAGCCCTGGCGTTTCGCTACCCGGCGGGTGACTCATGCGCGGTGCTGCACGCAGACTCCTCTCCTTTTTCCTCGCCGCCACGGCGGCCGTCGCCTCCGCGCGGGAATACGTCATTCGCGGCGTTGATGATCCCGCCCCCGATCTCCTCGCGCGATCGCTGGCCAACGACAACGGCCTGCTCTTGCTCACCAGCCCGCTCACCACGCGGAAGGCGTATCTCGCCGCCGTCGTCGAAAAAACGACGCTCGTACTGCAACACGCCGGCCACCCCGACGCCAAGGCGACAGCCACCGTCGAAACCGGCACCGACGGCGACCGCGTGATCATCGACGCCGTCCCCGGCGCACGCCACCTCGCGGCCTCGATCGAGATCACCGGCCTGCCCGACAACCTCGCCAGCGACCTCCGCGGCTGGCTGAAGTCGCAGCGGCCGCCCGCCGATGCGGTGCCCCGCGCGGTGGACACCGCGAGCGGCTGGAGCGGGACGAGGTGGTTCGACCACCGCGGCCAGCCCGCCCGCATGGAGCCCGCTCTCTGGAGCCGCGGCCAGCCCGCCCCGTTCGATCCCCAACACCTGCGGACCGTCCGCGCGGCGATCGCGCAGTTCCTCCGCGATCACGGCTCCTTCGCTGCAGCGCGGGGCGTGGAAAAGCCGCAGACCACCGGGCCACGGTGCGACGTCACGGTGGCCCGCGGCGACGACGGCGCGGTGCTCACGATCGCGTTCGCCAACCTGCCGCCGGCTGCCGTCCTCCGGGAAGTCGAGGTCGCGCCCGCCTCACGGGTTTCGTCCGCCGTCCTCTGCGAGACGCTCGGCATCGAGATCGGCCGCACGGTCACCGAGCACGACCGGTTGGCGTGGCTCGAGGCCGTCAGGGAATCTGGGCGATTCGTCCGCCACGACGTGAAGTTCAAGGAGACCAAGCCCGACGCCAGCGGTGTGACCGGTGTCGTCGCGATCTTCGATCTCACGGCGTACCCGCACGTGCCGACCCTCGGCCAGCCGCTCACTCGCGAGGAGGAGGTGATGCTGCGTTTCCGGTCGTGGCTGCTCGACACCCTCGCGAACGACGACGACCTCACCGTCGGCTGGCACCGCGGCACCGACGAGCCAGCTGCGGCCAGGCTGGCGATCTCCACCCGCGACGGCGTGCTCCTCACGTGCCTCCCAGACACCGACGACGCCTGCGGCGTGGCGGCGAGCGGCCTCGGGCTCGGCTGGTACCTGCCCCGGGCCGCGGGCCGGTTCGAGGTGCCGTTGCCGATGAAGGTTCGCGGCTGTTTCACCGTCGCCCTCGACCTCACCGAAACGAGTGACCGCGGCCGCTACTCCTACCCTCGCAAGTTCACCGTGGCGGCCGGGCTTGAACCGCGGCCGCACGATGCCGAAGCGGCCGTCGCCATCACGGCCCGGATCGAGCCGGTCGCCTGCCTGTCGCTCGTGCATGGGGCGGAGTCGCAGGTTCGCTGGGAAGACGACGTGCTTGTGGTCACCGAACGCGGCACGGAGGCGCGGTTCGAGGGCGCATCCGGCCGGCTCGTCTCGATTCACGCGCCCGACGGATCGACGCTGGACGTCGGCGCGTCGCCGGGGCTGCTCGCCCGCGACCTCGGCGTGCTCCGCGACCGGGCCGGCGCCGACGCCTATCGCGCCGACACCCCGATCACGTCGCTCGTCGAGTTCATCGCCACCGACGGGTTTCTCGACGCCGCGGGTCGGATCTCCGCTGCGGCGGGCTTCACCGACGCCTTCACCACATGGCGACCGCGAATCGGCACCGTCGACGCCAACCTCCTCGAGATGGCGGGCCGCGGCGGCTTTGCCACCGCCGACTCCCGAGTGGCGACCGCCATTGCCCAGTTGGCCGACGATGACTTGCAGCCCTTGCCCGTGATTCCAACGGCTCCGAACGCCGGCCCGACCGACACCTGGTCGATGCTCACCCTCGCCACGGCAACGCAAGCCTGGCGGTGGCTCGACGAGTCGTGTGGCCGCGACGCCTGGCCCTGCGCCCTGGTGCGGATCGCGACGCTCGCGGCCGGCAAAGACTCCACCGGCGCGCTCTGGGAAATCACGTCACTGATGGCCAACACGCACTACGGCCCGATCGCCAATCTTGCTGCCGCCAACCTGATCCCGATCGAGACCATGGCGGTGTCGTTTGCGAGGCAGGGCCAGACGCGGCTCTCCACCACCGCGTTCCATGCCGACTGCGAGGCCGTCCGAGCCGTGCTCGCCGACTGCGGCCTCGACCGCTGCGGCGTGGCGCTCGTCCGTTCGCTCGACGACGACGAGGCCCGTGCGATCGGGGGCACCTGCTTCGGCGACCCGGCCGTCCTGCTCCCGCTCGTCCACGAACTCCGTGGCTGCGCCTCGGAGGACGCCGCGCTCGCCGCCCTCCCCACCGCCCTCGACCACTGGTGGGACTCATCCCTGCGGTCAGTCGTGGCGTCTGCTCTCGCCGCCAGGACCGATCTGAAGACGGCCGACAAGCCCGACAGCGATCAGACGCCGCGGCGGTGACGGCGCAGGGGCTGTTTTCTGTGGGTGGCCCCGAATCGTGCGGCATGGGCGCAGGCACAGATTGAAAACCTGTGCTACGGGGCGACGCGGGATGCTTGTGCAGGTTGACAACCTGCACCTACGTGCGGGGTACGAACTCAGCGAGGGGCTGCCCGTGCTCCGAGAGCCGGCGTTGCCGGCAAGCGAAGGCAGGATGCCGAGAGCGCTGCCGGCATCGAGTGAGCGTCGGGCAGGATGCCCGACGCGAACGTCCGGCGACGGGGCATGGGCAGCCCTGAGCGACGCGATGGACAGGCACAGGTTGACAACCTGTGCTACGGGGCGACGCAATGGACAGACACAGGTTGAAAACCTGTGCTACGAGGCGACGCAATGGACAGGCACAGGTTGAAAACCTGTGCTACGAGGCGACGCGATGGACAGGCACAGGTTGACAACCTGTGCCTGTCC
>Ga0194055_10003150_pt1 | contig 12818 bp, 6 predicted proteins | sample SepL449m_MetaG_FD_155482 | JGI IMG/M metagenome (GOLD analysis project Ga0194055, IMG submission 155482) | Anoxic zone freshwater microbial communities from boreal shield lake in IISD Experimental Lakes Area, Ontario, Canada - Sep2016-L442-9m | ecosystem: Environmental > Aquatic > Freshwater >... | reverse complement strand
CACCAGCAGGCCATCTTCGAGCGGCACGTCCATCGTTCCGTTGAGATACTTGTTGCCATAGTCCCGGTAGAGGCCGCCGGTGATCAGCGGTGAATAGAAACGGCTGCCGCCGTTCGGGGCTCCACCGGAAGCGTCTCGCCCCGACTCGCCGATCTGAAGATAGACGATCCCGCACCAGCTGCAGCCGTGGTGGTGATGGGCGTCGTGAAAGCCACCGTCGTTGGTGATGTGGTACCAGCTGTCCACGATCGTCACCACGATGTCCTGCGGCGGCACCTCCTGCCCATTGGCCACGCTCGCCGCCATCGCCAGCGACGACTCGATGAAGCGGACGAGTTTCGTGAGGTTTTCGTGAGGCTGCGCGAAGAGGTCGAAGTCGCTCTCGTAGAGCCCGCGGCCCGACTTGGCGGCAACCGCGACGTTGCTGTCAACGGCACTGGCCTGACGCGATTGAAGCTCGCGGAGAAAGGCTATGATGTCGGGGCCTTCGCCGGCGAACTCACGCCAGCGGCGCGTGAAGAGCATCGTCGGCCAGGCCTGAAAGCCCTGCAGGTCAAAACGCTCGGTGTCGGGCATCGTTCCCTCCCCTCAACGCACGGTGGTTTGCATGACGACTCCCAGCCTGCCGGCCGACGGCCACGTCGCTCTTGCGTTTCCCACGCTCATCGGCCGCTTCCAGATTCCGGGCACGGAGGCGATCAACGCGCGGCTCACGGAGGTCGTACTCGAACGTGAGGCCACCCAGCCAAGCCACGACTACGCCAATCAGGGCGGCTGGCATTCCCAGAACGATCTGCTCGACTGGCCCGGCGACGAGATCGTGGCGCTTCGCGGCTGGATTTCGGAAGGGCTCGGCCGCATGGTGCAGGCGACCGGCCAACTCCCCGAGGTGCAGGCCCGTGGCACGGCCGCCCCGCGGGGCGGGTTCCGGGTGATGGCCTGGGCCAATATCGCCCGCCGCGGCAACTACCATCGCATGCACAACCATCCGAGCAGTTCCTGGTCGGGCTGCTACTACGCGGCGACCGCCTCGGAGGCCGGGTCGCTCGCGGGGGCGATCGAGTTCTACGATCCGCGGCCATTCACCGAGATGGTCGATACCCCGGGCGCCCCGTACGGGCAGCGGGTTGTCATCCGTCCGGTGCCAGGGCTGCTCGTGTTGTTTCCGAGTTGGCTCTATCACTTTGTCCACCCCAGCACGGCCGACACGCCCCGAATCTCGATCGCCTTCAACGCCCAGTGGCGGCCGGCGTGAGCGGCGGCGACGTCGAGGCCCTGCACGCCACCCTCGTCTCCTCGCCCGTCCTGTTTCCGCTGGACGTGAGTCCCGCTGGCGATGCCATGCTGTTCGTCTCTCTCACGGAAGACGACTACCGCGAGGCGAGCTTTCTGGATCGCCGCATCCTGCGGCCCGAGAGCCGCACCGGCGTGGTGCCCCGCGAGCTGATGCGGCCGTGGCTGGCGCCGCTGCCGCGGAGCTGCGACTTCATCTTCCACGTGTCGCATGCCGGCTCCACGCTGCTCTCGCGGCTGCTCGGCTACCACGAGGGCGTGTTCTCGCTTCGTGAGCCGGCGGTACTGCGGTCGCTCGCCAGCGCCGCCGACACCACGGCCGACGGATTGCTCGACGACGTGCTGGCGCTCCTCTCGCGGACGTTTCGGCCCGGGCAGAGGCCGGTCGTGAAGGCCACGAGCGTCGTAAACCAAATCGCCGGCCGGCTGATGAGCCACGTGACAGACGCCCGGGCCCTGCTCATGACGGTGCCGGCCGAGACCTTCCTCGCCGCGGTGCTCGACGGGTCGCCCGGCGACATCGCAGCCCACGCCGCCGAGCGGTGGCTGCGGGTGCAGCGGATGGGTGTGGCCACGGGCATCGAACTGGGGAGTCTTGGCGCGGGCGAAGCGGCGGCGATGAGCTGGCTGTGTGAGAACCTCGCCCTGGCCGAGGTTGCACGAAACGTTCCCAGCCGGGTTCACTGGCTCGACTTCGACCGGTTTCTGTGCGAGCCCGCCGTCCATCTCGCCGCTGCCTTTGCGGCCTTCGGCATGGAAGCGGACGTGAAGCCGATCCTCGCCGGCGACGTCATGCGGCGCTACGCGAAGCGGCCCGACGTCGCCTACGACGCAGCCTTTCGCGGGCAGTTGCTGGCCGACGCCCGCAGCCGGATGGGCGATGAGATTCAGGCCGGACTCGACTGGCTCGCGTCGATCGGGGCGGAGAACCTGCTCGCCGGCACGCCGGCCACTCTCGCCGCAGCTCCGGTGAACCGTCACTGACCCACTCCGACCGCCTCAGGCACTGCGGCCGGCGCGGCGGCACTGGCCTGCCGCTTTCGGATCGTGACGGTGTCGAACAGCCGGCCGTCGAGGTCGAACGACTTCAGCTCCAGTGTCCGGCCGTTGACGGCGGCGAACACGAAGTGGTGGGAGCGGCGGACGTTGTTCTGGAACGGGGGCCGGATCGGCCCCGCCTGCTCGAGCCCGCCGCCACCGCCGCCGGCGATCATGTAGATCGTGCCGTCCTGCTCCACCGGACGGCCCTCGCGGATCGGCCAGGTCCGCTCGTAGGAGTGGATGTGGCCGTTCCACACCACATCGACGCCGTAGCGGTCGAAGAGTTTCGTCAGCGGGCGGATCCGCATGTCGCCCCAGGTGCTCTTGCCCTTCCAGAGGTTCCCGTAGTCGTCCTCGTCGGAGGAGTACGACGGGTGGTGGTAGGAGACGAACTTCCAGACCACGTCGGACGTGCCGCTTCGCTCGGCGCTCTCCAGGGCCGCAAGTTCCCGCTCGAGCCACTGATACTGCTCACTGTCCGGGCCGACGTTCTTGTTGGAATCGATCGCGAAGAAGATGGCGTTGCCGTACCGGAACGAATAGTAGTATTCGGGAGCCGGCACGTTCATGTAGCGATAGTAGTGGTCGGCGTTCTGCTCGTGGTTGCCGATCACCGGATACATGCACACGCGGGAGAAGAGCGGGCTCATGCTCGCGAAGAACTCGTCCACCCACTGCCGCTTGATTGGCCCCTGATCGACGAGATCGCCGGGAATGAGCAGGAAGTTGGGCCGCAGTCGCCAGATCTGCTCGGCCAGACTGCCGTTGACCGTGGGGTTGCCCTGGGTGTCGCCCATCACGGCGAAGGCGAAGGGGGTCTCCGGCCGGGATGCGGTCTGAAACGAGCCGACGTCGCCCTTGAGCCACGTCTCGCCGCCTTCCTCCTGGACGAGCACCTGATAGTAGTGCCCAGTCTCGGCGGCGAGCCCGTCGAGCGTGGCGGCATGCAGGAGACGATCGTCGCTCGTGGCATCGACGTCGCGGTCGAATCGGGACGTCTCGCCGAACCGAACCCGCACCTTCGCTGGTCGGCTCACCTCGCACATCACGCGGATGCTGGTGCCGGTGGCGTACTGCAGATACGGCTTTACGAGAAAAGAGAAATCGCGGGCGGGGTCGGCCTGTGGCGGGAGGGCGACCCAGGCGGCGTGGTGGCCGTATTCATGCTCCACCCAGGCAGGCTTGGCGGCCACGTCGTAGATCACGGCCTGGCCGAGCCGGCCATGCATCGGAAACGACTCGTTGGAGTCGGCATAGGCCCCGAGCACGAGCCGGGCGTCCTTGGGATAGAGAACCGGACCATGCTGCTCGCGGGTCTCGGCATCGAGTTTGCCGTTGACCCACAGCTGCATCGACTCGCCGTCGTAGACGCCGCAGACGTGATACCAGCGGCTCGGCTCGATCGGCGTCGTGCCGGTAAGGTAGGTCATCCGACCGTTGCCATCGTCGGCCCCGGCGCTCGCGAGCCCGAAGGTGAAGCAGCGGTCGTTGTAGCCGAGCACCCATCCAGTTTCCGCGTCGCCGTTGTCCTGAAAGGCCGACACGATGCCACCGAAGGGGAGCGTCTCATCGAGGCTCACGAGCGCCGAGACCGTGATCGCGTCGGTCGGCAGCACGTCCCGCACAGCCGCCCAATCGCCGTCGGCCACGAACACGTCCTGCCGGCCGTCGAGGCGGAGGCACCGCAGCCGGCCGGCCGATTCGGCCGAGGCGTCGCCGTCGTGCCGCAGGTCGGGGCCGATCTGGGCGTCGAGCCGGCCGTCGCGAAGAAAGGCCCGCTCGAAGAGCCAATGGGCCCGCGGGTCCGGGCCCTCGTGCGACAGGGCGCGGCTGCCCGACATGACCACCGCCACGGCCGCTGCCAGCCACAGTCTTGCAAGCATCGTCTGCCTCCTGGCGTATTGGCCCCCGTGGTGTGCCGCTGGCCGCACGGCTCACTGCGCCTGGTTTTGGTCACCCAGATTGCGGGAGCCGAGTGCGCTGTACGCCGCCGCATCGATCGAGTCTTGCAAAAACCGCACCGAGCCGTCGCCGTAGGCGAAGGTGGCACCGCCGGGATGACGGCTGCCAAAGCTGAGTTCGTACGCGGCAAAGGCGGCCGATCCCTGTGCCACCCTCGGCGCGTTCATGGGCACCCCCGTCGAGCCGAGAAACTCGGACATGTCGCCTTGGTTATTGGTGTCGACGTCGTCGCCGCCAAACGCCCAGTGATCCTTGCGGCCGGAGTTGGCAGCGTTGTTTTCGTTGATGATTCCCATCTCCGGCATGACGGCGAGATCGGGCTCGGCCTCGCCGAACAGGATCGTGTTCGACGTCCCGTCCTTCACACCCTGGATCTTGGTGCCGGTCGACCCGAATGACTGGCCGTTGTAGCGAATCCGCTGATGCGGGATGCGATTGACCATGATGCCGTCGAGGTCGGAGATCACCTCCGTTGCGTGTTCCCCGCCGTTCCATGGCGTTGCCGCGGTCTGCCGGCGACGATCGACGGTGAGCGTGCCCGACACGCAGCCCAGGTAGTTGCTCATGGCCCGCTGCTGGACAATCCAGTTGTCGCCGGAGATGTCGGCCGCATTTGCGGGAAACTGGGATGACGCACAGCGGAAGGTCGGGATCGACTGCTCGCAGGCGTAGATGTTTTTATAGAACTTGTTGTAGGCCCGGTTCGTCAGCGCCGCCTGGCCGGTGATCCCGGGCACACCAAATGCCCACTGGTAGTTGCCCTCACCGTCTTCCTGGAAGGTCATCACCTCGAAGATGTTGTTTTGCTCCATGTAGGGAAGGATGAGCGAAGGCCACGCGGTTCCCACCTCGAACTCCGCCGCCATCGGAAATCCCTTGCGGGCGTCGTGGAAGCCGAGCGTCGCCAGGGCGACCGACCTCAGGTTGTTCGAGCAGTTCATCCGCCGTGCCGACTCCCGCGCCGACTGCACCGCCGGCAAGAGCAGGCCGATGAGCGTGGCGATGATCGCGATCACCACGAGCAGTTCCACGAGCGTAAACCCCCGGGCTCGTCGCCCGCTGAGCCGACCGGGAATGACCCGGACTCCGCCTCGATGATTTAGCACGTCGATCACTTCTTGGCTCCTTCCAAGGGGATATCGAAGTCGAAGGTGTTCGGCTCACCCTTGCGGACCACGGCACGCTCCGGCGTGGTGCTCGGCGCTTCGTAGGCTTTGGGAAACAGGTTCCTGACGCCCCCCTCGACTTCACTCGGCTTGATGTCGGGGGGGAGCGGTTCTCCCGCCTTGTTCACCCAGGCCACGAGCGTCACCTTGTAGTCACCGGCCCAGATGCCAGTCTCGCCCTGGGGATGCTGAATGACGTAGTGGCCGTCAGTGCCAGAAATGCCAAAGCCGAAGCCGTGGCGATTTGGGTCGAACTGCGTCGCATCGGGAAAGAACCCAACCTTGCAGCCACCGAGCGGCTTGCCACTCAACCGCACCGTTCCCTGCACCTGATGCATGGGCGGCTTGCCGCAGCCGACCAGCACCAGAGCACCGATCACGCACCCCAACCAAGGGCCTGCCCGGCGACGCTTGGCTGCGTCGCCGGGGTTGGCCTGGTTGGTAGACGTTCGTCGGTGCTGGTGATTGTCGGTCAAGTGGTCGTCCCAGATTCGGTTCCCAAGATCTTGGGTCAGATCACCGAGAAGACCGACTTCTTACGACCGGTACCGCTACTGACGGAACTCTGCGATGTCGACGCCATTGCGGCGAAGGCCGCATCGGCCGGCGACACCGCCGTGGTCGTTCCGACCTCAACGGCAGCCGACTGCGACGCCGGGAGGTAGGAGCCCTTGTCGTAGACATCGCCAATGCCGGTGATGTCGGTCACGTCAACCACTCCGTCATGGTTGTTATCGCCCTCGCTCCAGTCAGCAGGCAGACCGGAGTCGTACTTATTGGACGTAAACAGGGCGGCGATGTCCTGGACGTCAACCACACCGTCGAGGTTCGAGTCACCCGGGGCCGCAAAGCCGACGGTGAAGGACCCGCCGTTATCCATCCACCCGAGCGTCCGGGCGGAGTTCGAGGCCGCAACCGACGATGTGAAGCCCGCGGTGCCATTCCACGAGCCATCGCCCTTGCCGGCGTTGATCGCCGCAAGGATCGAGGTCCGATTGAGACCCGAGTGGGTCGTCATCTTGCCCGCCCCGAAGTCGACGAGGCCGCCACTCGCCAGAACGAGCGAGGTGATGTCGACCGTGCCGGTGCCGACGTCGAGCACCACCTTCGCCCCGGCCTGGACTTCCAGCGGACCGCTGCCGAGGGCGGCGACGTTCCGCACGATCAGCGTGCCCGCCGTCACCACCGTGCCACCCGAGTGGGTGTTGGCGGCCGTGAGGACGAGCGTGCCCGTACCCTGCTTCACGATCCGCTCGGCACCCGAGTGGACCGTCGAGTCGGTCTGGGTCTGGCCAGACGGGACATCGACGATCGTCCCGTCAGCTCCGACGCGGCCCGGCGAGCCGGTGTCGCCGACTCCGTAGACCGAGGACGTCGGGTGGAGAGCCCCGTCGGTGCCCGCCACCGAGGCACGCCAGTTCGTGCCCACGTCGGTGTCGCCGCTCAGGTTCTTGAGGTAATGGCTCGAGCCGGCCACGTACGCCGGCCAGACCGTGCCGTCTTCGGCGAAGTTCGCCGTGTTGCGGGTCGTGCCCGAAGCATCCTTCAGGACGAAGATCTCGTTGGCCCGGGTGGGCGAGTTGTCGAGATCGCCCCACGTCACCGCAACCACTCCGGCGGTCACGGGCACGTTCCAGGCCGTGCGGAAGGCGGCGGCGGTGCCCGTCCAGCCGTTGTAGACCACGAGCACACCCCCGGCCGGGATCGTGGTTCCCGCAGGAATCGCGCCCCACTTGATGGTGTCCTCGTCGTCGAAGGTCCAGCTGCCGACATCGGCCGTTCTCGACCCGCGGTTGTAGAGTTCGACCCATTCCGTGGCCGTGTCGCGGCTGCCGGACTGCGTCGAGTCGTACATGATCTCCGAGATCACCACGTCGCCCACGTCGTTGTCGGCGATCGACACACTCGTGCTTCCGGCGACGAAGCTTGCCGCCGTAGCCGTGAACGTCACCGGCCGCGTGCCCCGGTAGATGACGTCGTTCACGATCGTGATCGGGAACGTCACCGACGCCTGGCCGTTCGGAATCGTCACCGTGGCGGGCACGGTGGCGGCACCCGTGTCGCTGCTCGCAAGCGTCACGACCAGGTCACCGACGGTGCCGAGGGTCCTCGTGACCGTGCCCGTCAGCGGGGCGTCGCCCTCGGTTGCCGTCGCCGCAACCGCCACGACCAGCGTGGCGGCGTCGGCCGTGGTGAAGTTCCACGTCGTCGGCGAGCTGATGCCGGGGCTCGGCAGACCGTCTACGGTGCCCTTCACGCTGATGTTGTCGATCGCCCACCACCAGTCGTTCGTCCCGGTGTTGGTCCATTTGAAGACCATCGTGCCATCGTCGGGGTTCGGCACCGACACCGTGCGGTGCTCGTTGACGTTGGCAGCCGATGAGCTGCCGAGCGTGTTGCTCGAATCAAGCGTGAGCAGGTTGGTCCAGCTCGTGCCGCCGTCGTAGCTCACATCGAGGAAGCCCTGCATGTTGTCGGGCGTGTAGGGCGTGAACGAACCACCGCTCTCCGGCCGGAAGCTCGAATCAAACTCGAGAATCACCGAACTGGCGGCCACGGTGGCGAGGTTGATCGGCGACGACAGCAACTTCGCGTTGAAGCTGTTGTTAGGATAGAAGCCGTAGTCATCCCACTCGTCGGTGTCGGCCACGGCGACCGTGCCCGAACCGAGAGTGAAGTTCGCCCGGCTCTGGCCGCCCTCGGTGCTCCAGAAGTTCTTGTTGGCGAACGTCCAGCCCCGCCACTCCGGCGCCCCGCCGAATGGCATGGCCGAGTTGTCGGTGGTCCAGCCGCCCGGCGGCGTGGCGGTGAACTCCTTACCACCCTGCAGGCCCACGGTCTCGTAGACGGCCGGACCCAGCGGGAGCAGTTCGAAGTCTTGCTTGAGGAGTTGCACGCCGCTGGTGACAAACGACGAGGCGCTGAGGACGGCCCCGTTGTCGATCAGGATGTAGTAGTCGGTCAGCTTAACGAGGTCGCGGACCGGGTTGATCGTCAGCGTGGAGCCACTGATCGACACCTCCGCGGAGTTGATGTCGATCATCTTCTCCGCCTTGTTGTCGGATCCCCGGACGATGTAGATGAACCCGTTGCCCTTCTTGATGGCCTGGTCGTAGGTGACCACGCCGTTGGCCGAGACCGCCACGGCGGTCGCACCGTCGGCGGGCGAGAGATTCGTCGGCTTCGGGAAGTCGTCGTCGAGCACCGTCACGGTGGCCGAGACCGAGAAGAAGTCGGTCGCGGTCGCGGTGATCACCGAGGTCTGGGAACCGTCGGAGAGAAGATCGTCGACGCCCGAGATCGAGAACGTCACCGACGACTGGCCGTCGGGAATCGTCACGGTGGCGGGCACCGTGGCGGCCGACGTGGTGCCGCTGGCGAGCGCCACGACGAGCGCGCCCGAGGTGCCGGCGGCGGCATTGCGGGTGACGGTGCCGGTGGCGACGCCGCCGTTCTCGCTGATCGACGGCGGAGTCAACGTCACCGTGAGGGTCGGAGCCTCGGCCGTGGTCACGCTCCACGAGGCCTTGTCGTCGATGCCCGCATAGGGCACGCCCGCCTTCTCACCGCGAACGACGATGTTGTCGATCGCCCACCACCAGTTGTTGTCGCCTTCGAAATAGCCAAACTTGAACTTCATCTGGCCCGATGCCGGACTGGTGAGCGGGGCATCGACCGTAGCGCCCTGCACGTACTGGCCCGCGGTGTTGGCCGCCGACACCACGATGTGGTTGTTGAGGGCGCTGTTGGTGTTGTTCGCGTCGCCGAAGAAGAGCAGTGGCGACCAGGTCGCCCCGTCGTCGTACGAGACCTCGACGGTGCCGTACTGCGGGAGTTCCTTGTTGTAGCTGGAGTCAAACTCGAGGGTCACAGTGCCGGGCGTGATGCCGGAGAGATCGATGGACTTCGTGATGAGGAGACTGTTGAACCGACCCGCGGCGTGCGAGACGTCATCCCACTCGTCGGAGTCGGCCACCGCAACAGTGCCGGTGCCGAGGGTGAACCGGCTGCGATCCTGATCGCCGGCGGTCGTAACCCACGAGTTCTTGTTGACAAACGTCCAGCCCTGGAGGTCGGACTGGCTCGCGGGCATCTGCGTGTTGTCGACCGTGAACCCGGCCGGGAGCGTGTGGGTGAAGTCGGTGCCAGTGCCATTCGGCTCCGTGACGAAGGGGCCGAGCGGCAGTTGCTCGAACGTCTCGGTGAGCAGAACCGCGTTGGTCGTGACCGTGCTGCTCGTGTCGAGGAAGGCACCGTCGTCGATCAGCACGGAGTAGCCGGTGAGGCCCTTGAGGTTGATCGGCGGGTCGATCGTGACGGTCGAACCCGAAACGACGACGGCCGACGACTTGACATCGATCGTGGCGCCGATCCAGCCGGTGGCCGTCTCGACGATGTGGATGTTGCCAGTGCCCTTCTTCACCGCGGTGTCGAAGGTGAGGCTGAAGTTCGCCTTGTAGCCAACGCCGGTGGCGTTGTCGGCCGGAGTGAGCGTGAGGACCTTCGGGCCTTCATCGTCGAGCACGTTGATCGAGGCCGTGCTCTGGGAGTAGACCACCGACGTGGCGGTGATCGTCACCTTCTGCGTCCGGTCGCTGAGGCTGTCGTCGACGGCCGTGATCGGGAAGGTAACCGACGACTGGCCGTTCGGAATCAGCACCGTGGCCGGAACCGTGGCCTCAGACGTGTCGCTGCTCGTGAGCGTGACGAGCACGTCGCCGACCGGCAGGTTGTTGCGAGACACGGTCGCCGTGGCGGTGCCGCCGTTCTCGCTCATCGAACTGGGATTGATTGCGAGGGTCAGCTTGGGCGACTCGGGCGTGGTGAAGTTCCAGAACGCGGCATCGGAGAGGCCTGCATATTCGCGACCCACGATGTTGCCAGTGATCTTCATGTTGTCGACGCCCCACCACCAGTCGTTCGTGCCTTCGCAGTAGAAGCGGAACACGAGCGAGCCGCTGCTGGGGTTGGCCACGGCTCCGAAGGTGGCGCCACCCTTGAGATCGCCGCTCACGCCGGTGGGGGTGCCGGAGACGAGGTGCTCGTTGATGCTCTTGTTCACGAAACTTGCGCTTCCGGCAGTGTTCGTGGTGTTGTTCTCGTTGAGCGTCAAGAGGGTGGACCAGGTGGTGCCGCCGTCGTAGCTCACATCGAGTTTGCCGGTCTGGGCCTCACCGGGGCCTTCAGGGCGGAAGCTCGAATCGAACTCGAGTTTCACCGAACCGGCCGCCACGCCCGTCAGGTCAACGGGTTTGGTGGTGACATAGCCCTTGAACGCCCCGCCATTGGCGGCGTCGTCGAACTCATCGGTGTCGGCCACCATGATCGACCCGGAGGCAAGCGTGAACTGATCGCGGTCCTGGCCGGTCGTCCCGCCAGACTCCTTGATCCACGAGTTCTTGTCGGCGGCCACCCAGCCCTTCCACTCCTCCTTGCCGCCGGTCGGCATCTGGCTGTTGTCAACCGTAAAGCCAAGCGCGGGGTTCGGGCTCCAGTCGGTACCGTCGCCGCCGCCGTCGGTCACGAACGGCTGCAGGGGCGTGAAGTCGAAGTTTTGCTGGAGGAGCGTGGCACCGGTGGTCGGGGTCGAGGAGGTGTCGATGAACGCGCCCTTGTCGATGTACACCGAGTAGGTGTTGTCGAGTTCCAGGTCGGTCGGGAGGTCGACCGTCACCTGATTGCCGCTGATCGCCACATTCGCCGACCGCACGTCCACCGCCACGCCCGTCGTGCCCGTGCCCTGCCGGACGACGTAGATGCTGCCCTGGCCCTTGGCCACGTTCTCGTTGAACGTGAACACCAGATCGCTGTTGAGCGGAACGTTCGTCGAGCCGTCGAGCGGAGCAATGCCCGTCACCGAGAGAGCGAGCATGTTGCGGTTCTCAAACCGCTCCAGGCTGGCAAGCCCGCCGAGCCGCCGCGGATGGCGGGCCTGGCGCGACTGAAACAGGCTCTTGAGGGCGGTCGCGAACGAGGCAGCGGTCGAGCGGCGGCGGAACGACATGAGAGGCTCCCGTTGAGTGAGGGCGTTTGGATCAGCGATCCTTTGGTGCGAGCGTTATGACGGCCGTCGATGAGGACATCACCAGAGATCCGTGAGTTTCCGATGAAAATCCCGTGAGGGTTTGATGAGGAACATCGCCCGTTCGGGCCACTGCAAGGCTATTTCGCGGGATGTGTTCAGCGACTCTCCGCGCCACCGCCGGCCTCATCGCCTGGCTCTTCGTAGGCCCCGGCACCGATCGGCACGTCGACATCGACGTAGCCGATCATCATTTCCTCCCAGGTTTGCTCGCCCCACTGCACCGCGACCGTGGGATCAGGATTCGCAAGGTTTTCCGCGGAGTTGTCGAACGTGGCGTCGCACGCGAGCAGGGATCCCCGCGGCAAAGTCCTTGGTGCCGCGAGGACGTAGTAGCTCTGCCAGCCGAAGTCGAACGCGGGCACGTCGAGGAGCACCTCGACCGGTAACTGCCCATCGGGTGAGGCGAGCACGTAGCGAAACGAGGAGCCCCTGAGGTGCATGTGCGGCATGAACGAGAGCAGTCGCACGTCGTCTCGAAAGCGGCGCTCGGAGTGCACCGGGTGAGCGGAAGCCCCTGGCGGAATGACGAACTCGGGGTTGGCGATCCCGATGGTCAGGGCCTCCCGCGAGGGAGGCTGCTTGGCCACGATGAGCCCCACCTTCGAACGGTCGGTGGTGGGCTTTCCGTTCGGCGTGTAGTGGATTTGGAAGACCAGTTCACTACCCGCCTCGATCTTCTTGGCCGTGCCCGGCGGAAACACGCTCGGCATGTCACCCGGCGCGTAGCCGCAGAGGTGGCCCCGCCCAGCCGCGATCGTCCGCCTGCGGTCACCCCCGGGCGGCACGACGTACACGATGATGTGGTGGACCACGCCCGCGTCGCCGGGCCGCGCCTCGGCCGCCTGCACCCAAACGTCAGCGGCGAGGTTTGTCGGCACCGTGACGTGGACGTAGGGCATGGTGCCCTGCGCCGGGATCAGGGTCGCTTCAGGAAGTTCGAATACGAGGTCGGGAGTGCCGATCGTCCACCCCTCCGGCCAGGCCTTGGCCGCCGGTCCATCGGCAGGGTCGCCCTCGGGGCACCGCTGCTCGACCCAGGCGAGCAGCGTGGCACGCTCGCGGGCGGAGAGGTGACGGTCGTTGGCAAACGTGCCGTGCCGCGGATCCGCGTGCCAGGGGGGCATGCGCCGCTGCTCGACCACCTCCGCCAGCATTGCCGAGTGCCGAAAGGCATCGTCGAAGGTGACGAGATCGAAACCCCCCACCTGCCCGGGGCGATGGCAGCCCTGGCACCGCTCTTGGACGATCGGGGCCACGTCACGGTGGTAGGT
>Ga0194055_10003149_pt1 | contig 12820 bp, 9 predicted proteins | sample SepL449m_MetaG_FD_155482 | JGI IMG/M metagenome (GOLD analysis project Ga0194055, IMG submission 155482) | Anoxic zone freshwater microbial communities from boreal shield lake in IISD Experimental Lakes Area, Ontario, Canada - Sep2016-L442-9m | ecosystem: Environmental > Aquatic > Freshwater >... | reverse complement strand
GGACTCTCTGGGCGTGGAGGCGTTCCTGGTGAAGACCGGGGCGACCGGCCCGTTCCTGGGGTCCTCGGCGTTCCCGGCGTCCAAGCTGCAGGTGCCCGGCGTTAAAACGGCCGTACCGCTGGTCTACGGCAGCGCCTCGATGCCGTCGGGCAATTCCGCCCGCAGCGTGAATATCTTCGGCGCGCCCGAACGCGGGCCGGGTATGCCACCGATGAAAGAGGGCCGGCCGCCGACCGCCGAGCACGAGGCGGCGGTGTCGGACACCATGAAGCGGCCGATCGGCGCCACCGTCGAGATCGGCGGGCGCAACCTGCAGGTCGTCGGCCTGGTGGACGACTCCACCGCACTGGCCGGGCAGGCCAACGCCTTTCTCACCGTCGCCGGAGCGCAGAAGCTGCTGTTCTCCGGGCAGCAGCTGATCTCCTCGATCGGCGTGGTGGGCGGCCCGGAACGGGCGCCGAGCGGGTTCAAGCTGGTCAACCGCGCCGGCGCCATCGACGACCTGCTCCGCGCGCTGACCGGGGCACGGCAGGCGATGAGCCTGATGGCGGGGCTGCTGTGGGTCGTCGCGGGGATGATCGTCGGCTCGATGATCTACATGTCGGCGCTGGAGCGGACCCGCGACTTCGCGGTGTTCAAAGCCGTCGGCGTCCCGACCCGGTCCATCCTGGCCGGGCTGGCCATGCAGGCGGTCATCGTGGCGGTGCTCTCAGCGCTGCTCGGCGCAATCCTGTCGGTGCTGCTTGGGCCTCTTTTCCCGATGCGGGTGGACATCCCGATGATCGCTTTCGTGCTGCTCCCGATCGTCGCGGTTACGATCGGGGTTCTCGCCAGCCTCGCCGGGCTGCGGCGCGCCGTCGTCGTAGATCCGGCCGTCGCGTTCGGAGGACCGTAGAGCCTTGTCCGACTTTGGAGGACCGTAAGCAATGGCCGACCTACGAATCAAGGACCTGGTGGTCGAATACGCCAGCGGGCAGGACACGGTGCGCCCCATCGACGGGCTGAGCCTGGACGTCGCGGAAGGCTCGCTGGCGATCCTGCTCGGTCCCAGCGGCTGCGGGAAGACGACGCTGCTGTCCTGCCTGGGCGGGATTCTCAAGCCCACCAAGGGCAAGATCGAGTTCGGTGACATCGATCTGACCGCGCTGAACGCCCAGGACCTCTCCACGTACCGCCGCAACACCGTCGGGATCGTCTTCCAGGCGTTCAACCTGGTGCCCAGCCTGACCGCCCTGGAGAACGTGATGGTGCCGCTGCGTGCGGCGAAGATCTCGCGGGAGGAGTCCCGCGAGCGGGCCGAGGCGCTGCTGGCCAGGGTCGGGCTGGCCGCCCGGATGCACCATCGCCCCGGCGATATGAGCGGCGGGCAGCAGCAGCGCGTCGCGGTCGCCCGCGCCATCGCCCTGGACCCGCCACTGCTGATCGCCGACGAGCCGACCGCACATCTGGACTACATCCAGGTCGAAGAGGTGCTGCGGCTGATCCGCGAGCTGGCCTCGGGCGAGCGGGTCGTCGTCGTCGCCACCCACGACACCCGGATGCTGCCGCTGGCCGACCGGGTGGTCGAACTGGTGCCCAACATGGCGCAAGACGAGCACGAGCCGGAGACCATCGAACTGGCCGCCGGAGAGGTCCTGTTCGAGCAGGGCACCATGGGCGATTCGATCTACATCGTCTCCCACGGCGAGATCGAGCTGGTCCGGGAGCTGGACACCGGCGCGGAGGAACTCCTCAAGACGGCCGTGCCCGGAGACTATTTCGGTGAGATGGGCCCGCTGTTCGCGCTGCCCCGCTCGGCCACGGCGCGAGCCGGCACCGACGCGACGGTCGTGGGCTACACCGTTCAGGCGTTCCGGGGCATGCTCGGGGCCGGCGGCTCGCGGGACATCATCGAACACAAGTCGCTGAACAGCAGTTAGTCCGGCACCAGGCTCAACAGGAGATCCGCGCCAACACGTTCCACGCCGTCGTAGCGCCACCGCAGCGCGCCGGCGATGCTGGCCACCCCGACGTCGTCGACGGCGACCACCGGCCCGCCCAACAGGATCGGCGCGACGTAGGCCAGGATCCGGTGCACCACGCCGGCGCGCAGGAATGCCCCGGCCAGCGTCGGGCCGCCCTCCAGCAGAACGTCGGTGCGGTCGGACAGTGCCCGCAGCACCTCGTGCGGGTCGCGGGTGCGCAGGTGCACGGTCGGCGAATCCCGGCTCAGCACAGCCGATTCCGGCGGGATGTCGCGCCTGCCGACCACCACCCGCAGCGGCTGGCTGGCGGCCAGCATGCCGTCGGGCCGCCGGGCGGTCAGGCTGGGGTTGTCAGCGACGACAGTCCCGGTGCCGGCGACGATCGCGTCGCACGCGGCCCGGCGACGGTGCAGATCGGCGCGGGCGGCCTCGCTGGTGATCCACTGCGACGATCCGTCGGCCGCAGCGCTGCGGCCGTCGATGCTGGTGGCGAACTTCCAGGTGACATGCGGCACACCGGTTTTCACCTTGTGCAGCCACTCGCGCAAGGGTCCGGCCGTCACTTCCTCGACAGCGACCCCGCCGGTCACCGCGACTCCGGCGTCACCAAGGCGCTGCGCGCCGCCGGCGGCAACCGGGTTGGGGTCGGCGACGGCGTAGACCACCGCAGCCACGCGAGCGTCGAGCAGGGCGTCGGTGCACGGACCGGTGCGCCCCCGATGGTTACACGGCTCCAGGGTCACCACGGCGGTGCCGCCGCGGGCTCGCTCCCCCGCTGCGCGAAGTGCCACCACCTCGGCGTGCGCACCCCCGGCGGGTTCGGTGCCCCCGACCCCGGCCACCGCGCCGTCGGCGTCCAGGATGACCGCTCCCACAGGCGGATTCGGGTAGGTCGATCCTTTGACCCGCTGCGCCTGCTCGATGGCCAGTGTCATCGCCTCGGTGATGGGCACCGTCGCGGGTGCAGGTGCGGCGGGCGGCGTCATAGCCGCAGATGCGGCGAAGCGCTGCCGGCCTGGCGGCGCAGCGCCTCGACGGCCGCCGCCGGATCAGCGGCGCCGTACACCGCCGAACCGGCCACGAAGCAGTCCACGCCGGCTTCGGCAGCCGCCTCGATGGTGTCGGCGTTGATCCCGCCGTCGATCTCGATGAGGATCGTCAGCTCACCGGAGTCCACCAGGCGGCGCACCCGGGCGACCTTGTCGAGCACCTCGGGCATGAAGCTCTGACCGCCGAAACCGGGCTCCACCGACATCACCAGCAGGGTGTCGAAGTCGCGAAGGATCTCCAGATAGGGGTCCAGCGGAGTGCCCGGCTTGATGGACAGCCCGGCCTTGGCGCCGGCGGCGCGGATGTCGCGGCCCACGGCGACGGGGTTGTCGGTGGCCTCGGCGTGGAAGGTGACGTTGTAGGCACCGGCCTCGGCGTAGGGGGGTGCCCAGCGGCCCGGGTTGTCGATCATCAGATGGCAGTCCATCGGGATATCGGTGGCCTTGAGCAGGCTCTCCACCACCGGCAGGCCGAGGGTGAGGTTCGGCACGAAGTGGGCGTCCATCACGTCGACGTGCAGCCAGTCGGCGCCCTCGACGGCGGCGGCCTCCTGCGCCAGCCTGGCGAAGTCCGCCGAGAGGATCGACGGCGCGATCATCGGCCTGGTGGGTGTGGGCATGGCTGTCACTGTAAAGCCTGCCGTTTCGCGCGTGCGCAGCCTTCGGGTCTGAAAACATCCACCGCATGGACCTGTCCATCGTGATTCCGGCCTACAACGAGGAGAAGCGGCTGACGCCCACCCTGGAGGGCTGGGCGGCGTGGATGGACGGCTTCGACGGCTCGGTGGAACTGGTGGTGTCCGACGACGGCAGCCGCGACGGCACCGCGGACCTGGTGGCGGCCGCCGCCGCCCGGGACCCGCGCATCCGGCTCAACCGGCTGCCGCGAAACCGTGGCAAGGGCGGGGCGGTGCGCTCCGGCATCCTGGCCGCCGACGGCGACTACCGGTTCTACGTCGACGCCGACATGAACATCGCGCCGTCGCACATCGACCCGGCGCTGGCGCTGCTGCGCGCCGGGGTGGCCGACGTCGTCACCGGCAAGCGCAGCCTGGCCGCCTACGCCGAGACCGAACGAAGCTTCACCCGGCTGGCGGCCGGTGCCGCCGTGCAGGCCACCCGGCGCGGGCTGCTGCTGCCGGTGATCCGGGACACCCAGTGCGGATTCAAAGGCTTCAGCGCGCCATGGGCGCTGCGGATCTTCGCCAAGACCACGGTCGACGGATTCGCCTTCGACATCGAGATCCTCTATCTGGCAAAGCGACTCGGGGCACGGATCATCGAGATGCCGGTCGAGGTCGAGTACCGCGGCGAGTCGACGTTCGACGTCTCCAACCACCTCAAGCCGTTCCTGGGTGACATCTGGCAGGTCCGCAAGAACGCCTGGCGCGGCCGTTACAGCTGAGGGCCACCGGCTCTGCTTACAGAGCGGCCTTCCCGCTGCGCAGGACGCTCTGCGCGCAGAGTCGATGCGCTAAGAGTTCTTCCGCAGCGCTGCGGCGAACATCGCGTCGGTGCCATGCCGGTGCGGCCACAACTGAACATACGGTCCCGGGCCCAGATTCGTTGCCGGAGAAAACAACTCGCGGACGTCCAAAGCCGTGACCGGCTGTCGGCCCTGACCCCCACCCCGCCTGGACGGCGACCGGAGCGCGTCGGACACCACGCCGACGGTCTCGGTGAGGTGCGGCGAACACGTCGCGTACACCACCACCCCGCCCGGGCGGGTCAGCCGGATCGCCGACGCCAGCAGCTCGCGCTGCAGCTTGGCCAGCGGGGCGACATCGGCGGGGGTGCGCCGCCAGCGCGCCTCCGGACGCCGACGCAGCGCCCCCAGTCCGGTGCACGGCGCGTCGACCAGCACCCGGTCGAAGGAGCCTTCGGCCAGCGGAGGCTCCCGGCCGTCGGCGCGCAGCACCTCCACCGACAGGCCGCGGGTGTTCTGCTCGACCATGTCCGCACGACGGGAGTTGGGCTCCACCGCGGTGACCGAAGCGCCCTGCTGGGCGGCAATGGCGGCAAGCAGGGCGGTCTTCCCGCCCGGCCCGGCGCACAGGTCGAGCCAGCGCCCGTTGTCCGAGCCGACAGGCTGCGCCAAAGTCAAAGCCCGGGCCACCAGCTGACTGCCCTCGTCCTGAACCAGCGCGGTGCCGTCGCGCAACGGCTCCAGCAGGCCCGGATCGCCGCCGGACAAATACACCGCATACGGCGAATAACGGCCGACCTCGCCGCCGACGGCGGCAGCCAGATCGGCGGCGGTCAGCACGCCGGGCCGGGCGGCCAGATGCACCGCCGGGCGGGCATCGTCGGCGGCCAGGGCCGCGTCGAGTTCCCCGGCGTCGGCGCCGAGAGCGTCGGTGAACGCCTGGGCGATCCAGCGCGGGTGCGCATGCGCCAGCGCGGCGTGGCCCACCGGGTCGGCGGCTTGATCCGGGGCCACCTCGGCCAGCCAGGACGCCTCGTCGCGACCGGCGATCTTGCGCAGCACCGCGTTGACGAAACCCGCACGGTGGGAGTCGAATTCGATACCGGCCTGTTCGACGGTGGTGGCCACCGCGGCATGCTGGGCGACGTTGGTGCGCAGCAACTGATAGGCGCCCAGCCGCAGCAGATCCAGCAGCACCGGGTCGATCTGCTCGATCGGTCGGCCCGCCGCGGCGGCGATGATCACGTCGAGCAGACCGCGGGTGCGGCAGGTGCCATAGGTGAGTTCGGTGGCGAACGCGGCGTCGCGGCCGTGGATTCCGCGTTCGGCCAGCAGCGCGGGCAACGCAAGGTTGGCGTAGGCGTCCCGTTCGGACACCGCGCGCAGCACGTCGAAGGCGGCGCGGCGGGCCGGATCGAGTTCGGCGCGACGGGGACGGCGCCGCGGCGGGGTCTGATTGCCGCGCCGCTGGCGCGGATCCGGGTGCCGGTCCTTGCCCCCGTCACTCACGACGCCACCACCCGCTCGCCGAGGCGGGCGCCGCGCGCCCAGTCCAGCGCGGCCATCGCCTTCTTGCCCGGCGGCTGCACCTGGCCGAGCAGCACCGGGTGCGTCGCGGTGCCGACCCGCACGCCCGAGCGTTCGATGCGAAACTGGCCCGGCGCCAACACTTCCCCCGCGTCGTCGACAGTGACCGGGTCCAGAGTCACCGGACCCACCTTCACCCGCAACTCCCCGACCATGGTCCAGGCACCCGGTGCCGGAGTGACCGAGCGGATCCGGCGATCGACGACGTGCGCCGGCAGGTCCCAGCGGATCCGCGCCTGTTCGACGGTGATCTTGGGAGCCAGGCTGATCCCCTCGGCGGGCTGTGGCACGGGCGACAGCGCGCCGTCGGCGATGCCGTCCAGCGTCGTCGCCAGCAGCCCGGCCCCGGCCACGGCCAGCCGGTCGAGCAACTCCCCGGCAGTGTCGCGAGGCGCGATCGTCTCGGTCAGCACCCCGTACACCGGCCCGGTGTCCAGGCCGGCGTCGAGAAGGAACGTCGTTGCGCCCGTGACGGAGTCACCGGCCGCGATCGCCGCCTGCACCGGCGCAGCACCCCGCCAGGCGGGAAGCAGTGAGAAGTGCAGGTTGACCCAGCCGTGCGGCGGCACCGCGAGAAGTTCGGGCCCGAGCAGCGCACCGTAGGCCACGACGGCACAGCAGTCGGGCGCGTATTCTCTTATCTCCTCAACACATTCCGCGGTGTTGGGCCGCGCGGTGCGCAGCAGCGGAACACCTGATTCCAGGGCCAGTTGGGCCACCGGTGACGGGGCCGGTGTACCGCGCCGTCCGGCGGCGGCGTCCGGCCGGGTCAGGACAGCCACCACATCGTGGTGCGGGGAGTCGATCAGCCGCTGCAGCGACGGCAGAGCCGGCGCCGGCGTGCCGGCGAAGAGAATGCGCATCTAACTATCGAGTCCTTCGGCGGGGCAGATCATTTCGGGGCCTGGTAGAACTCGCGTTCGCCGACCCCGGCCATGCCCGCGATGAACATCCACGGAATGGTGCTGCGCAGCCGGTTCACCGTGGCTGCGGCGTCGTTGTAGTACTGCCGGGCGAAGGCGAGCTTGTCCTCGGTGTCGGCGAGGTTGCGTTGCAGGTCCAGGAAGTTCGCCGACGAGCTGAGCTGGGGGTAGGTCTGGCCCAGCGCCAGCACCTGCCCGACCGCGGAATCGAACTGCCCCTCGGCCGAACTGCGTTGCGCCACCGACTTTCCCGCGGTCGCTGCCGTCAGCGCCGTCTGGGCGTCGGCGATATGACCCAGGACCGCCTTCTCGTGCGAGGCGAACCCTCCCACCACGTTGACCAGACCGGGAATCAGCGAGGCACGCCGGGTGAGCTGGACGTCGATTCCGCCGAGTGCTTCGTCGGCCGCGACGTCGGCGGTGCGAAGTTTGTTGTAGCCCAGCACGAATCCGATCAGCACCGCCACCACGAGCGCCAATGCCAGCGCGAGGTACATCGTCACCACGAACCTCCTCCTCCGCCGCCTCCGCCGCCGCCACCACCGCCGCCGCCTCCGCCACCCGACGACGAGGACTGCGTCGCGGTGTAGGCGCCGATCGACGAAGACAATGCCGACTCGAAGCTGTCGAAACTAGCACCGCCCGACGAGCTGCTGAAGTGGCTGTCCGAGCTGGAGTGGTACCAGCCCGGATCGGGGGGCGCCTGGCCGGTGGCGGCCTGGTACTTGGCCGCCCACGCCGCGGCCGCCCCGCCGGCGACCGCGAACGGGATATAGGCGGTGTAAAGGTCTTTGCGCGCGGAGAAGTCGAACCGCGACTCCGCCGAGTCGGTGGCCAGCATCCGGTGGAAGCCACCGGCCTCCGACCACAGCTGACGACCGGCCGGGCTGCGGCGCATTCCCACCCCCGGCCGCCAGGCGGGCAGCGTCAACAGGAAGAACACCGCAAACGGCAAGCCCCACAACGTGATCGGAAAGAAAAGTCGGAGGAATCCGCATACAGCCAGGGCAAACGCCACGACGTTGACGACCCGCAGCCACAGCTCGACACGCCGTTTGACCATGAAGCCGCCGTCGAACGCCCAGGTCTTGACGGCGCCGGCCATCAACTCTTTGGCCGTGGTCAGCTTGCGACCGGACGACACCGACCCGTCGGCGTCGAAACGATGGCCCGGCGAGGTCAGACCCAGTATCGACCCCACTGCGACGCCGACCGGGTCGAGGTCGGCCCACCCGCCGCGATCGCCGGTGCTCGACACCGCCCACTTCTTCGGCCCAACCTCGTTGAGGGTGACCAGACCGCGGTCCGCCAGCGAGAACAGAGCGGCCGTCACGCCGTTGTCCGGAACCTTCTCGGTGCGGATGTACTCGCACTGCACCGGCCCGAGACCGGGCGGCGGCGCGTACTGCAGCGGGAAGCCGGGCGCCGGTTCGACGGTGGTACGCCAGAGCAGGAACGCGCCGAGTCCGCTCGCCGCCGTCAGCCCCAGTAGTTCGAGCACCCTGGACAACGAGCGGCCCAGGATCGGATCCCACCGGACAGACCACGCCACGGTGGCCCGCGGCGGGGTGGGCACCCCGACTCCGGCGCGCACCGTCACCGGAGTGCGCGGTTCCAGATCGGTGGCGCGCAGCCGCACCGTGTCGCCGTCGACGGCAAGTCCGGGACACGCGCGGCCCACCCCGGTGCCCACCGAGCACTGCGCGCCGGGCACCTGCCCGGGCAGCCGGACGGTGATCTCAGCCTCGCGAATGTAGTTGGACCAGCCCGGTGCGATGACGTTCCAGAAGAGCACGGAAGGCCCGCCAGGCGCACCCGCCGTCGACGCGAATTGCTTTTTCTCCCCGGTGTTTCCGGGATCGAGGACGCCGGCGATGTGGTAGCGGATCCGGTAGAGGTGCGTGCCCGCCCCGAGGAAGCTGTCCGGATCGCCGATCTTGGCCACCCGGAATCGCTCACCGTTCTGCCACAGCAACTCGTATCGGGCCGGCTGGCCGTCCAGCGTGATGTCGTCGATCTCGGGGACCAGGCGGGCATGGTCGTCGTGGGGGTTGGCGATGTCGAAGTACCGGAAGATGCCGTGCCGGCCTCCGGGGAACTCCGCGGTGATGGTCTCGGTGGCCTGCATCAGCCCGTCGCCGTCGACGCTGAAATCGGCCCGGTAGGAGGAGAACTCGACCGGGTCGGCCGCTGCAGCTCCGCCCCGCGGATGGGCGGTGATCACCAGCGGCCACAACAGTCCGACAACGGCGAGCAGGAGCGGAATCAACCAGCCGAGCCGTCGGGCAATCGAGCGCATCGCCGAGCCCCTTTCGCCGCCATGGTCGACCCCCTGATTCTTCCCCACTCCCCCGCTGCGCACTACGGTGGCATCTGCCGCGACCACCCAAGGGGAGAACCCATGCTTGCCGACGATCCCTATCTCACCCACCACCTCGTGCGTGAGACCCGCCCGCCGGATCGCATGCATCGCCACGACCCACACCTGGCAGGCCTTGTTTTCGAGTACGTGCGGACCCGGCTGACCTTCACCGACACCCCGCTGGATCACCCCGATCCGCCGGAGCCGATCATGGCGGCGCTGGACGGATTCGTTCCCGACGAGTACGGCCGGGACCCGCGCGAGGTGCTCGACGCCTACGTCGACCACATCGCCGCGAACGTGCTCTCCACCGACAGCCCGCGGTTCTTCGGCTTCATCCCGGCCGCCCCGACCAAGGCGGCCCTGCTGTTCGACACCGTGGTGTCGATCGCCTCACTGCAGGGCTGTTCGTGGCTGGAGGCCTCCGGCGCCATCGTCGCGGAGAACCAGGTGCTGAGCTGGATTGCCGACCTGGCCGGGATGCCGGCCGAGTCCGGCGGGACGTTCGTGTCCGGCGGGTCGGCGGCGAACCTGTCCGCGCTCGCCGTCGCGCGGGAGATCGGGCGGCAGCGGTTCGGGGTGCGGGAGGTGCGGATCGCGTGCTCCGACGAGGCGCACTCGTCGGTGGCCAACGCCTGCCGGATCCTCGACGTCGAACTGTTCGTGGTGAAGACCGAGGACCACCGGTTCACCGGGGCGGCGCTGGCTGCCGCCCTGGACGGCTATGACGGCCCTCCCGTGGTGGCGGTGGTGGCCACCTCGGGGACCACGAACGCCGGGATCGTCGACGACCTCGAAGGCATCGCCGCGGTATGCCGGGAGCGGAATCTGTGGATGCACGTCGACGGCGCCTACGGCGGCGCGGCGCTGCTGAGTGACCAGAAATGGCGGTTTGCGGGTCTGGAGCACGCCGACTCCTTCATCACCGACCCGCACAAGTGGTGGTTCGCGCCGTTCGACTGCGCGGCGGTGATCTACCGCGACCCCGACCAGGCCGCCTCGGTGCACACCCAGCACGCGTCCTACCTCGACCCGCTGCACCAGTCCGACCATCCGGACTTCTGGAATCCCACCGACCTGGCGCACCACCTGTCCCGGCGGGCGCGTGGGCTGCCGCTGTGGTTCTCGCTGGCCGTGCACGGCATCGACGCCTACCGGATCGCCGTCCAGCATGTGCTGGACCTGACCCAGGAGGTGGCCGAACTGGTCGACGCCAGCCCGCATGTGGAACTGGTCCGCGAGCCCGGGCTGTCGATCGTGCTGTGGCGCCGCCCGGGCTGGGGCAAGGACGACTATCTGCGGCTGCAGAACGAGTTACTGGCCCAGCAGGTCGCCTTCGCCACCCCGACGGTGTGGGAGGGCGAGGTGATCGGCCGGTTCGCCCTGCTGCACCCGTCGACGACGTTGGACATGGTGCGGGTGGTGCTCGATGCGGCGAGATAGCCTGCGGTAGAGGCTGATTCAGTCCTGATCGGAGTTCAGCCGACGTGCAGCGGGTCGATCTGGACCCGAACCGGGTCGTTATCGTGCCGGGCGCTGCGCACCGCGGTGGCCTGGCGCAGCGCGGCCGCCAGAGCGAGGCCATCGTCGCGGCGGACCCGGATCAGCATCCGGATGACCGGCTGCTCGCCCGATCCCGGCGGGCGTCGCACGCCCGCCGGAAGATCCACCGGCCCAAGGACTTCGGCGTCCAGCGGTAGGTGCGCCGCGTCGATCAACGCGGCGACCGCTTCGCCGGTGCCGTCGATCGCTGCCATATGGACAGCCGGCGGCAGGCCCACCGCGGTTCGGCCGGCCAGCTCGGATTCGGCGTGCCCCAATGGATCCCACCGGATCAGCGACTGGACCGCCGGAAGGGACGAGTCGGCCACCACGGCGACGACGCCGCCGTCGGCGCGGGAGTGCACCTGGGCGGCGGCGGACATCCAGCGGCGCAACGTGTCCTCGGCGGCCCGCAGATCAGGACGGCCGAGCAGCGACCAGGCGTCCAGCAGCAGCGCCGCGCCGTAGCCGTCCGGCGCCCGCGGCTCGGCGCCCGGCGTGGCGACCACCAGGGCTGGGCCAGAGGCGATCTCGGTGTGCACGGCGTCCCCGGCGGAGGTGACCACCGGCGTCCCGGCGAAAGCCCGGCCGAGTTCTTCGGCGGTGCGCCGCGCGCCCACCACCACCGCCCGGATGGCGTCGGCGCCGCAGCGCCGGCATCGCAGTGACGCGTCGATCCGCCCGCACCACCGGCAGACCACGCCCTCGGCGTCGCGGTCGGACAGCGACAGCGGCCCCATGCAGTGCCGGCAGCGGGCGACCGTGCGGCACCGCCCGCACGCCACCGTCGGGACGTACCCGCGCCGCGGCACCTGCACCAGCACCGGGGCTCCCCGTTCGAGAGCGGCGCGGGCGGCGCGCAGCGCCATCGACGGCAACCGGGCGCTGCGCGCCGCCGGGTCGCGTTCCTCGGCGTAACCGTCGTCGTCGATGGCGACCACCCGCGGGGCCGCGGCGCGCACCACCGGCCGGGCCGCCACGAGGTTGTGGGCCCAGCCGCTGGTCACCAGCGCGTGCGCCTCGGCGGTGCGGGCGAACCCGCCGACGATCGCCGCGCAGCGCAGCTGATGCGCGCGCAGCATGGCGACCTCACGGGCATGCGGGTACGGCGCGCGCGGCTCGGCCAGGCTGTCGTCGCCGTCGTCCCACACCATCACCAGCCCCAGGCGGTCGACGGGTGCGAACACCGCGCTGCGCGTCCCGATCACCAGCCGGGCCTCCCCGCGCAGCACCGAGAGCCAACGGCGGTAGCGCGCCGACGGCCCCAGCCCGGCCGACAGCGCGACGACGGCCGACTCGTCGATGCGGGTGGTCGCGGCCTTGTACAGCGCGTCGATATCGCGCTGGTCGGGCACCACCGCCAACACGCCGTAGCCGGCGCTCACCGCGACCGCGGCCGCGTCGGCGAGGCGTCCGCACCAGTCCTCACCGGGCAGCGCCTGCCAGACCGCGCGGGCTGCCCGGCCGTCGCGCAGCGCGTCGAGGAACGCCGCTCCCCCGCTGTAGCGCACCCATCCGGCCGGGTCGACCGGCTCGATCACCGGCATCAAAGGGGCGAGTCGTTGCGTCTTTTCGGATCCGGCGTGGCGCGGCGGGATCGCCAGCCGCAGCACGTCCGGCCGGGTGCCGGCGTAACGGGCGGCGACGGCGTCGACCAAACGGCGCACCTCACCGGTGAGCACCGGCTCCGGCGAGATAACCCGGTCCAGCCAGCCCAGCTGACCGGCATGATCGGTGCTGGAAAGTCGTTCCAGCACAAAGGCATCCACCAGCCGGCCATGGAACCGCACCCGTACCCGCACACCGGGCTGGGCGTCGTCGGACTGCTCAGCGCTGACCAGATAGTCGAATTCGCGATCCAGGTGCGGCACCGACAGCATCGGCAGCACCCGCGCGATCGGTTCGTGGTCGGCGGCGCGCACGTCGCTCAGAAAGAGGCCTGGGAGTCGAGTTGCAGTTCGCCGTAG
>Ga0194055_10003148_pt1 | contig 12825 bp, 11 predicted proteins | sample SepL449m_MetaG_FD_155482 | JGI IMG/M metagenome (GOLD analysis project Ga0194055, IMG submission 155482) | Anoxic zone freshwater microbial communities from boreal shield lake in IISD Experimental Lakes Area, Ontario, Canada - Sep2016-L442-9m | ecosystem: Environmental > Aquatic > Freshwater >... | reverse complement strand
GTCCTGCATCGCCCTCCCCTGCCCCCAGATATTCATCGCCCCGTAAACTCATCATCCCGCATGCGTTCCAGAATCACTTCGCCAGGCAAACCAGAACCTGATCTTCCAGATCCGCGACATAATCGACGTTGAAGGCCTGACGGAACTGATCGGCAGGGAACAGATGGCCTTCGACAGCATTCGGTTCACTGTCGTGGCACGCTACGGACGAAGCCGAATGTTGATCGAGTTCCGCGCGGAGGACCCGGACATTGGAAGGAGCCTGGATTCCGAGTTTCACGGAGCCCTTCGAGGTGTGTACGACAGTGATCACAATGTCTTCGCCAATCTTGATCATTTCGGTCCGCTTGCGAGTGAGTACCAACATTTGAATCAGTCCTTTCCGAGTTGCTGTGTTCGTGAATCCATTCAAGTCACCGGGCATTCATCCTTCAGGTTGTCTGTCACGTTGAGCCCGGTGACGGAGGAAGGATGAAAGCAATGTTGGTGCCAAATTCGTTGAGCCACACGGGGAATCGCGAAAATGAATTCACAACCCCCGTTTTTGCCCCTGGTTCGGCAGAAGGTGCCGCTCAGCATGACATCTCTGACACTTTTGACGCCGAGACCACTGAAGAAGTTACAACCGCACTTTGCAATGCGACCGGTTTTTCAATTTTCGGGACCTGGTGACGTCGTGCGTTGTTATGACTTACTTTTTGGGTTCGATCCATCAGCCGGAATGCGCGCCCAGCGACTGATGGTCCAAACCAATGTACGGCGGATCAAGCTGGCAAACGACCGGGAAATGCCGCCGCGACCATATCGTAATGGTCCGCAACCCCGACGGACTCTTTCGTCAGCGAATCGATCTTAACGCGACGAGCGGAACCCGGTTCCGCGTCGTCCCCTGCAACCAGCGCCGTTCTGGCAAGGTCTGGAACATCAAACCGAACGGCCTGGGTTGAGACCATGAAAACGTCCCCTTCAGCGATGCCATATTGAGGGAGTTCACTTTTCGCGACTCTCACATCGAACGGTCGATTGAAGTTCCGTCGTCCCAACAGTTCACCGTCACCCAACTCAATCCCGACCTCTTCCATCGCTTCACGAATCGCGGCCTGAACTGCGGTTTCGACGCCCCCTCGCGTCGGATCGAGAAACCCACCGGGGAGCGCGGGCTTTCCCAAGCCTGGGTCATGCTTCCGGTTAATCATGACAATTTCGACACCATCGCTGATGATCGGATCAACGGCATGGACCACATGTGCATGGACAGTCCGCCCATCGGCGAGCGTGATCGGCCCCAGCGGATGAGCCGCCTTGTCGGGATTCCCTGTGATTCCCAATGCCTGAGCTCGTTTGACGATTTCGAACCGCGCCGGGTCCTGAGCATCGATCATCCAACTGGCCATCATTTCTTCCTCTTGAATCGTACGGCCGCGAGCCGCGCTAGAATGTGCTTTCACCGCTATATGCCGCTGGAATATTGTCTACTCATTGGAACAGACTGTCAAAAGTCTGCGGCCCCCAGCTCCCGGAAGAACGACCTGTCACATCAGAGCTTTCTTCCCTGCGCTCGATGGACCAGCCTGTTAAGGGATGCTTCAGGCGGTTTTCAATCACATCCGATGCCAATGTGTACTCAACAACGCGCGTGCGTCCGTTACCTGATTGCGTCTTGCGATAAACGAGCAGGCTCTTCGGAAATGATTTCAGGGCTGGTTGTAAAGTTGCACTCGCATCCTCGGTCGATCCCACCCGCTGATAACATTCGGCCAGTAACAGCAATGCCAATAATTCCGGCGATGGGGCATCGTATTTCCATTCATTGGCGCCAAAGTGCCATGGTCTACCTTCGTCGCGTGATGCCGCGACCGCGTTCTTGAGCATCGGAATGGCGGCCGCGAATTGTTTCTTCAGCCCCATGCGATAACCACGCCATAACCAGACAGGGCCGCTCTCCGCGGCACCAGCGCCCAGTAACAGTTCGACGAGCGATTCGTCACCCACTTCAACTGCGAAATGGAGCGCCGTTTCACCTCGATTTCCCTTCGCGTTCACGTCGCTGACTGGCAACAAAGTCCGCACCACATTCGCCCGGCGATTGAGCGCCGCCAGCATCAACGGAGTCAAACCGCGTTTCGACTGCGTTCTGGGGTCTGCTCCCTGCTTGAGCAGCGCTTTAACGATCGCGTCGTGACCTGCGATTGTCGCAAACGTCAGCGCCGTGAATCCGTTGACATCGACCAGATCCAGTGCCGCCGAGGGAGTGCTTCCGGGCTGAATCAATACTTCGACAGTGGCCTGATGCTGCAACCCGGCAGCGCGAATCAACGCGGTCTGGCCATCGTCGTCGGCACGATCCAGGCGCACTCCGTGGCCTCGCAGCAGTTGCACGATGTCTGAATGACCGTGATATGCTGCTTTCATCAGCGCTGTTTCCCCCTTGCTTCCCGTTCGTTCCAAATTTGCTCCTCGAGATAACAGCATCCGTACAATCGCGGTGTCCCCATTCCAGGCAGCCCACATCAACGGGGTCATGCCGGATTCGTCAATCGTCTCTGTGCTGAACCCCAGGTTCAGCCAGAATCCGACGCTCGTCATGTCCCCCCGTTGGGAAGCCAGCATCAGCCGTGATCGCCCATATTTGGGGCCTTGCCAGAGACCGCATCCCAGTAAAAGCACCAACAACACAAAGTAGACACGTCTCCAACGTCTTCCATGGTTTCCAGCCGTTGCCGCTGAATCCGCCTGTTTATCGTGGATTTCATCGTCGTCTGTCTGTGCCGCATTACCAACGGGCGTGATTCCCAATGGTCTGGTGGGGTTCTGTCGAGATGCGTCTGATGTTGCCACAACCACTTCGACATCAGTTTTCATCTGCGACGCTCGCTGGTAACGACGATCCACATTTCGTTCCAACGCCCGCAAGACGATATCATCGATCCGGATATCGATCTGGATACGCTCTGATGGTGGTTCGAATCGGCCGACGGGAACCTCTCCGGTCAGCATTTCGTAAAAGACGACGCCGAGGGCGTAAATGTCCGACCGATGATCGACGGCTTGGCCGCCCTGTAACTGCTCGGGTGCCATGTAGCGAGGTGTTCCCAGGATCTGGCGGGATTGTGTCAGGTTGGTCTCGTCAACATTCCCATCGCCGACCGCCATCTTGGCCAGGCCGAAATCAGCAATCTTCACCATCCCTTTCTGATCAAGCAGAATATTTTCCGGCTTGATATCCCGGTGGACGACTCCTTCGTTGTGTGCATACTGCAGTGCATCACACAGTTGAGGAACAATGACCAGAGCTTCAGCGGGGGAAAGCTTGCGTGCCTGCATCAGGTGCCGCAGAGTCGTTCCATTCACATACTCCATCATGATGTACAACAGGTCATCGGTCTGGCCGAAGTCGTATACAGTCACAATCTGGGGGTGTGTGAGCTTGGCAAGAGCCTTGGCCTCACGCGTGAATCGCTCGACAAATTGCGGGTCGCGGCCAAACTCCGGGGGCAGAATTTTGATGGCAACCAGGCGATCCAGACAAATTTGCCGGGCCTTGTAAACGGCTCCCATTCCGCCGCGTCCCAGCAAACCCAGGATTTCCAACTGCGGGAACTTTTGCCGCATCGCTTCCAGCGATGGGGGCTGGAACGACCCGATCACGGTTGGCTCAGGTTCCTGTAAACCTTCCCGCAACAGGCACTTTGGGCAGAGTCCTGCTGGCGCGTCAGGAGCCAGCAGAAAACCGCATCCGGGACATTGGCGAGGTTCAGTCATGAGGGCAGATTCCAGACGATGAAAGCGTGTCTACCCATCAATACAGGATCGAGACCGTTCGGTAACACGATTTCTACGGAATTCTGACATCAGTCGTTGAATGCGTCCAATAAGCGGTGAATTTCTTCATCAACCGGTGTCACGTCATCAATGGTCCGGGCGACTTCCTGTCGAAAGAGTTCGCGATATCGGTTTCGCAGCCGGTACCCTGCCTGTCGAACTGCTGCAGGTGTGATCTGCAGTGCTTCCGCAGCGAGCTCAAATTCAGCGTTCGACATCTCTCCTGTTAACGATTGCTTCAGTGCTTCAAAGTGCCTTTCCTTCCCAGCGGTGGCAAGCTCGTCCTTTAATGTTTCCAGCACCAGATTGATCAGCGTCATCACCCAGCGTCGTTCAAACAACTTTTCGGGGGTTAATTCACTGGATGGCTCGAGCCTCGACTGCCAATCGGCCAATTCAAAATCGAGAGATAAGATCCTGCCGCCACCTCGCTTCAGGGCTTTCTGTTTGTCTCGTTCATTGGCAAGGAAGTTTTTTAACGCAGTCAATAAGAACGCTCGAAACCGTCCGCGATCAGGACTCGCCTTGCCAATTGCCTTTTTTTCCAGCAGGTGAGCAAAGAACCCCTGAGTCAGATCGCGGGCCTCTTCGCCGTTTGTCACTCGGCACACGTAGGCGTAAACGGGGACCCAGTAAGCGGTACAAAGTGTTTCGAGCGCCTGGTCCGATTCCTCGGAATTGTCTTGCGACGCCGCGACGACGACACTCCAGCGAGTCGTCACAAACGATGCTGACCCCGGCCGTAATGGCTGCAGATTTGCGAATTTGTCCGACATCAAAGACTCGACATTGATCTACTCAAAGTTGCTTGTAGAGTGCCGTGCTGACACAACCATGATTGGCTTGTGAGACCGTCGCTGCAAAGTCTGCCAGGTAGCCTCGAGTATATGTACGTGCCTGCGGTTTCCAATTTGACTTGCGGCGGGCAAGCTCTTCTTCCGCCACGTGCAGTGTCACCGCCCCCGTTGGCAAATCAAAGCTGATCGCGTCGCCATCGAGTACCAGCCCGATGGGACCTCCGACGGCGGCTTCCGGTGCGCAATGGACTCCGATCGCACCGTGCGAGATTCCCGAGATTCGAGTGTCAGAAATCAATGCCACTTTTCCGTTCAGTTCCGGGACCGACAGCGCCGATGCGGCCAGGACAACTTCTGGCATTCCCAGCGCCACCGGACCCAGGTTTCTCAAGACGATCACACTGCCGGGCAGGATGCGGCGCTGTTCTACTGCTTCCGAGACCGCGCGGCCACTTTCGAAGCAGATGGCTGGACCACGAAAACGGGGTTCAGCAAGACTCGACACTTTAAACACGATGCCGTCCGGAGCAAGATTGCCAAAACAGACCTGCATATCTGCGAACGGCTTGAATGGTGCATCAATGCGAGCGATCAGGTCCTGGCCGGCCGGAGGATCGGCCGCGTTCGCCACATTCTCGGCAATCGAACGACCGGTAACCGTCAGGCAACTCCCATCGATCAAGCCTGCTCGCACCAGATGTTTCAGCAGGACCGATGTCCCGCCAAGTTTGTGCAAGTCGACCATCGTCTTCGTTCCGCGGGGTGCGAAGTTGCACATCACAGGCGTGCGCCGGAAGATCTCCTGGAAATCTTTCAGGCCGAAATCGACTTGTGCTTCACGAGCCAGCGCCAGCAGATGGATCACACCGTTCGTCGAACCGCCGACCGCCGATATCACCGTGGCCGCGTTGATGAAGGCCTTGCGAGTCAGGATGTCGCGAGGTCGGATTTCCAGTTGCAGCAGGTTGCGCACAAGTGCTCCTGCGGACAGGCATTCTTCCCTTTTTGCGGGATCAATCGCTGGCGTCGAACTGCTTTGAGGGGGCATCAGGCCGATCGATTCCAGGCACATTCCCCAGGTGTTGAACGAAGCTGCGATGCCACAGCCGCCGGGGCCGGGACACGCCAGTCGCCGGATGTCGTCCGCTTCCGATTGCGGAATCGCTCCGACCGACGCGGCGGCTTGAGCGTCGTAAACATCCAGAATCGAGATATCTCGCCCCTGATAACAGCCAGGATGAATGCTGCCACCCGAAAGAATCAAGCCGGGGTAGTTCATCCGGGCCAGAGCCATGGCGAATCCGGGGCCGTTCTTGTCACAATGGTGCAGACCGATCATCGCGTCATAACAATGAGCGGTCACCACACATTCTGCAGAATTTGCGATCAGGTTGCGCGAGACCAAGCTGGCGCTCCCCCCTTCCAGCCCCTGTGTCAGATTGTCGCTGACCCCGGGTGTCCCGAACGGAAAGCCCAGCATTCCCGCGTTCCGGCATCCCTCGGCCACCAGTCGTCCGAGGTCATACGCGTGAACGTTGCACAGATTTCCTTCCAGAAGCGGAATCCCGATCCCGACCTGCGGCTTGTCAAAATCCGCTTCGGTCATGCCGAGCCCATAGAAAAACGCGGTGACTCCCCGCTGCCACCCGTGCGTCAGTTGTCGGCTATTCCAATTCAAATCGGCCATCGCTGTTCATTCTTTCGGACGAGACACCCACATGTTCCGGTAACGTGGCAGACATCCTATCGCGAAGAAAGTCCAAAAAGCGACACTAACGAGTCGGGGCTTGGCAATCCCCGCTTTTCAATTTGAGATGGCACGTTTAGGCGGCTTGAAGCTATGTGCATGTTTTGCAAAAGGATTGCTGTCGAGAATCGGCGTGTGACTTCATCAGGTACCGATTGAATCCGCTATCAAGTTCCCCTAGATTCATGATGCTGTTGAGAGATTGCCTCGCAACAGAGAAATTAAAGGCTCTTGTGCAGGGTAGTACCATGCGTCTGCTTGTTCTGTCGGTTGTTGTTGTTACTGGTTCGATCACTTCACTTTCGGCGCAGGAACCACCGTATGAGATGAAGTTGCCTGCCGACCCACCGTACTATCGTGTTCGTTACGAAGGTTCGTCGCAGGCTGGCGAACTTGTGTACCCTGCCAGTTATACGATCTGGATTCCACGGCAAGTCAAGACGCTGCGTGGGGTGGTCGTTCATCAGCATGGGTGCGGCGAGGGATCATGCAAGTCCGGGCAGACGGGAGCATTCGACCTGCATTGGCAGGCTCTGGCCAAAAGGCACGATTGCGCCCTGCTTAGCCCCGTTTATGAGCAACCAGAGAAAGCAGACTGCCAGCTCTGGTGTGATCCCCACAAGGGTTCAGACGCGGCATTCCAGAAGTCCTTGAAAGACTTGGGAGCAAAATCAGGTCATCCGGAATTGTCCACGATACCCTGGGCTCTGTGGGGCCACAGCGGTGGCGGACATTGGGCCGGTGGAATGACCCTGCTGCACCCGGATCGAGTCGCTGCGGCATGGTTACGTTCCGGAGTCCCCCCGATCGAGGCTGTCGAAGGGAAGCCAGCCCCGTATGAGATTTCTGACGCCGCTTGCCAGGTGCCAATCATGTGTAATCTCGGGACGAAGGAAGGTGTCACGGACAAGGCCAGTCGCTTCGCTGGTGTCTGGCCCGGCAATGAAAAATTCTTTCTTGCGGTGCGTGCCAAAGGGGGGCTGATTGGTGTGTCGATCGACCCTTTGGCGAGTCATGACTGTGGCAACCAGCGATACCTCGCGATGCCATGGTTCGATGCCTGTCTGACCGCACGCCTTCCGGCAAAGCAAGATGATCCACTGAAACCAATGTCAAATAAAGATGGCTGGATCGCCCCTCTAAACACGGGCGAAGCAGAAATCGTCGCACCCGTCCCCGCAGCGATGTTTTCGGGGACCATCGAGAAATCGGTCTGGTTGCCGAATGAGTCGATTGCTGTCGCCTGGACTCAGTACACGAAGGACTCGGCCGTCACTGACGCAACCCCACCCCCTGCCCCGACGAATCTGCGAGTTGACGGTCATGTGCTGACATGGTCCGCTGAAGCGGATCTCGAAAGTGGCCTTGCCAGCTTCATTATTGAACGCGATGGCCAGGTCCTTGCCAGGGTTCCTGAGCAAGGAAAGAACCCGTTTGGTCGTCCGATCTTTCAGAACCTTTCGTACAGCGACACCCCCAGTCAACCGCTCGCTGAGTTCAAATACGTTGACACCAAAGCCGAAGAAGGCAAGGTACATCAGTACCGCATTATCGCGGTGAATACCGTTGGCTTGATGTCCAAATAGGTCTGAAGGCAATTCGGGTGTCTGTCAGAATTTCCCGCGGAACGCCGAGGGATTCATCGAAGTTGATCGCATGATCCGCTATCGTCGTTCAAAAGCGCTGAAGGCTGTATTTCTGAACTCCCACAAAAGGAATTCCATGCAAAGCCGTCTGTTGACCATGTTCACCGTTTTGACCCTCCTGGTATGTGGCGCTGCTCAGGGCATTCATGCCGCTGAGCCTGTGAAACTCGGGATCCTGGGGATCGATAACTTTGGTTCTGTCGCTTACACAGAGTTTCTCAATCGACCTCACGCTGAAGGAGTCTTCGAAGGGGTCCGTGTTGTTGCGGCCTATCCGATTGGTAGTCCGGACTACCCTGACAGCGACAAACTTGTTGCCAGTTGGAAAGATCAGTTGCTGAAGATGTATCAAAGTCCCAAAGATCCGAAGGACGCAGTACCGCCGATCGAGATGGTGAATTCCGTCGACGAGCTACTGAAAAAGTGCGATGGCATCATGATCTTCAGTATGGATGGGCGTCTTCATCTGAAACAGGCGGAATCGGTCCTGCGGGCGGGCAAACGCCTTTTCATCAGCCGGCCGCTTGCCGCATCGCCTGCCGATGCAGTGGCCATTTTGAAACTGGCTGAAGAGACGAAGACCCCCTGCTGGAGCAGTTCGCAGCATCGCTTCAGTGGCGGCTTCAGTGGGATGCGTGATCATCCCGAAGTCGGTCGCGTGATCGGCTGCGATGTCTACGGAGGCTGGACCGTCAACGCTCCCGAAGCCGACAAATTCACTCGGCCGCTCCATAGCATCGAAACGCTCTACGCAATCATGGGTGGCCCAGGGGTTGTCTCTGTGACATGTGCCTCGACTCCTACCGCGGAATGTATCACGGCGGTCTGGAAAGACGGTCGGGTTGGCACTTACCGTGGGATCAAGGAAGGAGCCGTCAAATACAGTGCGACGGTCTTTGGTGACAAAGGAGTCTCAACCGCAGGGATCTATGGCCACGGTGTTCCCGTCAAAGGAATCGTCCCGACGAATGACAAGTACGTGGGGTACGAAGGCCTGGCGACTGAAATCGCCAAGTTTTTCAAAGGGGGGCCTGTTCCCGTCACACCTGCCGAAACACTGGAGATCTTTGCGGTGATGCAGGCTGCTGAAGATAGCAAGGCTCAGAACGGAGCCGTTGTGTCTGTGAAGAATCTCTGGAATCCCTGATCCGGGAATTCTCACAGAGCTACAGATCCGCAGCGTCAATCATCGCCATACAACGCATCACGAGCATTCCTGCCTGCGAAATCCGTCGCGAAGCGGTTCCGACGGATTCTCACAAGTAACAAGATCACCGCACCGCAAACGGGTAACCAGAATCGGGGGCCAAACACGATGGTGGCTTGGAACATCATGAATCCGAATGCGAACTGGATGATCCAGTAGTGAAGCGAGCTTTGAGGCCTGTCGGGTCGTCGCCACCACAGGAATACGTCCATCGCCCAAAGCAGAGTGAATCCGTAATTGACATAAATGCCGAAGCCTGAGTCCCAGCCAATGTCGTTCAGTGATCGAAGGCGGACATGTTCGTATGCCGCCGCATGACTCCATTCGTGCAGAAACTGGAATGCTGCCGTGACATGCAGCAGGTAGAAACCGAATCCGAGTGTCCACATCCAGCATCCCGCCCGTTGCACGTCATCACGTCTCCCCCTCGCATCGCAGCACAACCGCCCTACGTAGCAGACGACGGCCAATCGGGCTGTCCAGCGAATGACGGAATCTTCAAGCATCTGCGTGGTTGCTGTCGAAAAGGAATCGCATTCACGTGACTGCCAATCGATCAAACGGTCGTCGGGCACCACCGATCATCCGCACATACACTGCGCGAGGCCTGGCGGTAGCGGCCAATTCTATGAGGTTTATCGTCCGGCGCCTCTGGTGGTATGGGTTAGCGATTCTCTCAAGGTTTCAATTCCCAGGCTTTGAGTTTCCTGGCGGCCGTACCGAACGGGCCGAGTTGATATACAGCGGCGCCGGCGGGTGAAAATGTAAACTTCTCAAACGGCTCGACGAGCATCATATCGAGGTATGTTTTCGGTGCGACCCCAGTGCTGACGTGAGGATTGAAATTCTCACCAGACATTTTTGATTCGAAAGTTGAAACGTAGTTGATGATTGCCGCATCGAAGACAGGGTCATCATGTGGAGCGGTAAATGCACTGATGGAAGCCGCTTTCACCATGAACGGTTTTGCAGCGGCAATGATGTCTTTTTGCAGCTTGAGAATCTTCGGAGTCGGCGTTGCGCAGATACCTGCAACGCCCATTGTCCCTGCTGGTGCATAGTAATATTTGAAGGCTTCCAGCGTCATCGCATTCACGTCTGCGGCAGCGAGGACCTTTTCTTCGGCCGCATAGACTTTGCCCAAGTCCGCCGTGCGGACAAAGCACTGAAGCATCGTAATGTGTGGTTGGTGTGTCGCATCCAGGGCGAACCCATTTGGGAATACGCCGCGCAGTCGGGCATTGTTGGCCTGGCAACGTTGGAGCATCCTGGTGTCTGGCAGGAGCAGGATATCGATGGCGGTGATCTCGGGCGCCGCTGCGGGAAAGACAGTCTTCCAATCGCTTTTCATGCTGACAACAGTCCAGCCCTTCGCGGCGGCTTCATCAAGCCCCTGGTCGAGCTTTGCGAGATGGTCTGTTCGGTCGTAGGCAAATTCTCGTTCCGCATCGTCGTGGTGAACGTAGAGGCAAAACCGAGTGCCGCTTCCGGCGCTGGTGTATTGCAACATTTGAAGATCGCCATCAGAATTGCCAAAGGCAGCGATTGGCTGTCGGCCGATGTGCAGATTAATACCTACGGGTTTGCCTCCCTTATCGTCGTTGAAGTTCAATTCCGGCAGACGGACGATCACTGGTTGGCCGTCGCGCAGTTCGAACTTTGTCTTCACGCTACTGCCGATGACCTGCTCCGGGGGGATGCCATAGGCCGCAAACGCCCACGGTCGCATGAATTCGATACCGCCTCCAGAGACAATGTAATTCTTAAAGCCGCTGGCTTTCAGGTAGGCCAGCACTTCGAGCATCGGCTGATAGGTCATATCGAGGAACCGCTTGCCGGTTGTCGGATGCCTGGCGGTGACGATCCAGTCCTTTACGATTGACTCAAACTCGACTGTGGTCATTCCCGTGTGCGTGGCCATGAACAGTTCCATGATCGCACGCTCGCCACCTGCAGCGGCGGTTTTCAAATCACCCTTGAGTAACGCGGCAAACGGTTCCTTGTGTGCCCACTCCGGATGCTGGGGTGCGAGAGCTTTCACGCGGTCGAGGGCGAAGTAGAGTTGCACGGGAACCGGCTTCTCACACCAGAGCGTGCCGTCGTTATCAAAGGTTGCAATACGTTCCCAAGCCGGCACAAAGTCCGGCGACCCTTCTTTCGTCACTTTTTCAACAAAAGCAACGATCGATTTCTTTGCGGGACCGTCGTTCCATGATGGCAGTGGATCAGCGGCACGGGAGGTGGAAGTCAGTAAAGTGACCGCGACGAAGATCGCGGCCGTGAGGGACGATGGAATCCGTAGAGTCATTTGGCACCTGCTAAAATCTCGCCTGGACATCGAGATATTTCAGTTTTCAAAACTGTGGGAATTTCAAAACGGTGGGAACTGTCAGCAAAAACGCCGGCCGAGAATGGTCCGGGCCGGCGCTTTACTCCATCGTGCGCTACTTCGAATGTGGTTGCTTCAGCGTTTCCATCACTTCATCGAGATTGAAGCTGGCCGCTTTTTGTCGTTGCGGATAGTCCCGGAATGTCATCAGGAACTGGCCCACATAGTCCTGTGCTGGAACGAGCAGAAACACATGATCGATCAGCCAGTCGTAATAGGTATTCGAGGTCACGTCGGCACGATCATAGGGATCCGTGCGCAGATTGAAGATTTTTGGAACTCGCAGACTCACGAACGGTTCGGCCCAGATCCGTAGCGTTCCTTGAACTCGCTGTTCCATGAACACAATCTTCCAGTTGTCATAGCGCAGGGCGGTCAGTTGCTGATCGTCATTGCAATACAAAAACGATTCGCGCGGGCTTTTCTCAACTTGCCCGGTCAGATAGGGGACGAGGTTGTAACCGTCGAGATGAACCTTGTAAGACGTATCACCCACCTTGTAGCCCTTGAGCAGCTTTTCTTTCACTTCGCCATCACCTGCCATTGCAAGAATAGTTGGCAACCAGTCGTGGTGCCCCGCCATCTGGTTCGACACGCTGCCGGGTTTAATCTTGCCTGGCCAACGGACCATGCAAGGGACGCGATAGGCCCCTTCCCAGTTGGTGTTTTTCTCGCTACGGAACGGGGTCATCGCTCCGTCAGGCCACGAATTCATATGCGGGCCGTTGTCGGTGCTGTACATGACAAACGTATTATCTGCGATCCCTGCGTCGTCAATCGCTTTCAGGACCGTGCCGACGTTTTTGTCGTGATCGATCATCACGTCGTGGTACTCGCTTTGCCAGCGGCCAGACTGCCCCCTGCTCTCGGCCTTGACGTGTGAGCGAAAGTGCATGTGAGTAAAGTTGACCCATGCGAAGAACGGCTTGCCAGCCTTCGCTTGCCGCTTAATGAAGTCGACCGAGCGATCCGCAATGTCGTCGTCGATGGTCTCCATCCGCTTCCGAGTCAAAGGTCCGGTGTCCTTAATGATCTGCTTGCCAACCTTGCCGAAGCGTGGATCAACTGTTTCGTCATCCTTGTCACTAGCTTTGCAATCCATCACTCCGCGCGGTAACCGTTCACACCCCGAACTCGAGAATCGATCTTCGCGCACTTCGAGGAATTTGCAAGATTCATCGGCATGTCGTCCTCAAGAGAAATTCCGCCGGAGTTGG
>Ga0194055_10003146_pt1 | contig 12835 bp, 13 predicted proteins | sample SepL449m_MetaG_FD_155482 | JGI IMG/M metagenome (GOLD analysis project Ga0194055, IMG submission 155482) | Anoxic zone freshwater microbial communities from boreal shield lake in IISD Experimental Lakes Area, Ontario, Canada - Sep2016-L442-9m | ecosystem: Environmental > Aquatic > Freshwater >... | reverse complement strand
CAGTGCAATTGAGCCGATCGTTTTTGAATTCGTCCAATGCCAAACTTCGCTTTGCGAAATGCCCAACACAACGAGCGCAATGCCGGTAAAACCAAATACAACACTTGGGTAATCAACTTTGCGCTGCGCATTTGGGTCTTTGCTTTCGTGCAAGATCTTGCGACCCAGCAAAATAGTGACAATGGTAAATGGAATGTTGATGAAGAACAGTGAGCGCCATCCAAGGGAGTCAACGAGGATGCCGCCGACAGACGGTCCGAGTGCTGCAGCAAGTCCACCCGTTGCACCCCAGATGGCAATTGCTTGAGTTCGCTTTTCAACCGGAAATTCTGGCAGTACCAACGCGATTGATGCTGGAGTTAATTGCGCTCCGCCGAGTGCTTGCAGAATGCGAGCAAGTATGAGAATCCACGTTGTTGGGGAGATGCCGCAGAGGAGGGATCCAACGCTGAAGATAAACAATCCTCGAAGAAATGATTTCTTACGCCCATACACGTCGGCAAAGCGACCTGCGGTTAATAGTCCGGCCGCATAGGCAATGGCGTATGCAGAAAAGACCCAGGTGATAAGACTTCCACCACCGAGGTCGGCTTCGATGGTGCGCTTGGCAACTACGACTATGGAAACGTCAAGAGAGACCAAGAAAGTTGCAAGAGCAGTGAGGCTCAGAACTTGATATGCGCGCGGTATCCGCGATACGAATGAAGTTGTCATAAACGCCCCGTCAATTGTGCTTGTTTGCCGAGCCCATGACCCTAGATGGTGCAAGTGTTCATACTGGCGACCTTTCTATCGTGCACACTTTCAGCGATGCGAAGCAAATTCCGGTTGGTTTTCATTGTCGGTATCCGGCGACTCGGTATCGCTGGGCGCATCGGGGTGATGCGCGAGTCAGGTTTAACCTGAACACAAAGATCAATTGGCACCCGTTTCGCGAAGAGCAGATCGAAGTTCAGGTGACCCTTGACGATGCGAATTGGAAGATCTCGCCCACACAGAAAGTGGTCGTCTACGCAAATGGAAAAAGAGTTGGTAACTTTACAAAGTCAAAAACTGAATTGACCTTCAAGCGACGATCGTCGCTTGAACTGAGCTTTCGAACAACCGATGATCCTGACCCGCTAGAGACTGGCGCACATTTCAATTAGCATCAAATGCCGAAGCCGATTCATTCAATAAAACTGTGCAACGTGGAACAGCGAGTTTGAGCAAGTGTGCGCTTTACAGAACAGTTTCTGCCATCTCGCACAGCCCAACGTCTCTCGGGTAGTGCTTCAGGTAATGCAAGATACCCCCCTCGGTTCGAACGAGCTGATAATTGGATCCACCAGAAACTTCGTGCGAAACCTTCAATCGACGCATCACATCATTTCGCTCGAGGTCAATTGAACGCAGAAAGATCTCGGACCCTGTTGTAGTTTTGACGAAGAGGGGTTCGCGAACGCGCTTCGGAATTCTCATTACGCTCGTGTATATCTCATGGAATTTCATGGCGTTCGTTCCAGGATCAAAGTTCTCACGCGCATGTTCCATGGCAGCCAACCCAATTTGTTTCCGTCTGGTTGGGTTGAAGGCAAGGTGATTTATAGTTTCTGCAAATGATGCTTCGTCTGGGGCCAGAAATCCATTTACTCCATTTTCAATCCAGCCAGCAGCGGCAGTGCCGGTCAACATGATGGGTGGTATACCAAGCCACATCGCTTCCTGGAGAGATTTTTCACTCGTTGCGTACGACTCCGGATTCAACGGATAAACGAAGATATCTGTCTCGGCGAATGCCTCCGCAATATCTTCAACGTGTCCGTGAATCGATACCCGCTTGTTGAGATCTCGTCTTCGTAAGACTGCTGAAAGTTGCTCGAGAGAGTGATCATCGGCGTCTCCGAAGAGATCAAAGTGAACGGCTTGATCAACTCTGGCGACAATATCTGGAAACTTGGAGTTCAATTTAGAGGGTGTAAGGCTGCCCAAATATGACGCACGAATTCCTGCATGCGAGCGATGTTTGTAGGGTGCCAGTCTCGTCATGTCAGCCAGTGCTGGGATATGTGCAATAAGTGAGTGTTGAGAGTTGAGGTGAGTGGCTCCGTGGCCGTACGGAGCTGTGAGCACCCAAGCATCGGGATAGTGCGTTAAATCTGGAAAGAGAATCTGTGGCAGAGTATTTCCCGCTATGGCAGCGTGGAACACGATGCGACATTCGGGTAGTGGCTGTAGAAGCAGTTGGAGCATTAAAGGATGATTCCAGTATGTGACATCCACGAGGTCAGCGTTCTCAATCTCTTGACTAACTACTTCGGTCCACGGCTCACCAACGAGACTCATTCCGAACTTTCGGGCCTTTACAAATAGTGGAGCCGAGAGTGGGCGATCAAGTACGAGAACTCGACGACTTACATTGCGATGTTGCAATCTGTCTTGCCGGGCAAGTTCTAGAAGATGACGTTCTGGGCCGCCACCGATCCAGCGAGGGATTATGTGAAGTACCTTGATCATTGGTAGTTGTTCTTCGCCCGCGAAATAAACCGACGCGCAATCAGCATCATTTCACGCCGGTATGTCTCTGTATTGGTTGACAGGCTGCCGAAACGAATCCCTTTGTTTAGGACTACATCGTTAATTTGAGACAGTGGTCCAAGTAATTGAATCGCTCTGACAATCCAGTCTGAGTCAGAACCTATTTGGAGATCTTCGTCGAAGTACCCAACATTGTTGAATACGCTCTGCCGCAAGAGCATGGCTCCGGGCGTAAAGCCTGGATGTTCGACATCCGCTTGCCTTCGTGGGGGCAACCCAGAGGTGGAGTGGGTTCTGTCGACGAATCGCACTCTTCCCGTTACTGCCCAAGACTGAGGCGACGAATGCAGAATCTGCATCCTGGAATTCAGCGAACCCGAAGCCCATGTATCGTCTGCATCACAAAATCCGACGATTGGTGATGTCACACGAGAAATCGCCTCGTTACGTGCATTCGCAAGTCCTTGCCCTGCTTGTTGGATCAGCGTCACGTCATAGTGCTTCTTGAGTATGTCAATGGTTTTGTCAGTGGATTGCTTGTCGATCACCAAGATCTCAACGTGTAGCGCTGCCGACTTTACTTCGCTGAGAACACTGTCAAGCGCATCTCTAATAGTCGAGGCGTTGTTCTGACACGCCACGACAACGGCAAGATCAGTGCAATTTATGGCGTATCACCATGTTCGGGTGTGTCAGATACCGCGGAGTACCAGTATTGATACTTCTCGTCATCGAGTCCCTTATTATGAAGGTGGTTTAGAATCGCGGCGGTCTCCCGTGCGTGCACGAAAGGCAGCAGATGGATTTTTACGTCTGGGTCCAACGGCAAATTCTGATGCTTTGAAAGTTTTTGCGCCATTCGTGGGTTGGTTGCCCGCATGAGCAATTCTAGAAGCACTCTGGCCCGATCAAATCTGCTGTCGACCGCATCCTTGGGCAGAAGTTGAGTAATCTCACGAGTTATCAGCTTGGGACGTGGAAGTGTAAACAGGGTGTCATCGCTGTTGACTTCATGGGTGGAGTCTGCCCCCACGCCTAGGTGGTGGATAAAGTTGACGGGCGAACATACAGCGGATCGACCAGACATCGCCATTTTGAGAGTGAAGTCAACATCCACTGCCAACGAACGTTCTGGCATCAGCCTCAATTCGTGAATCCAACCTCGGAACTGAGCCCCGAGCGCAGGCTCAAAACCTTGCAGTGTTTTGTCGTCATCAACAGATTGGGAGTAGTCCAGTAGATCAAAGTCTTGAACCGCACGCCAAGCGCGGGAATAAGTGGCCCAGCCATGCCAGCCTCCACGATGACTCAGAATGGCCGACGTACCCGAGCGACCCTCTGGCCATCGAATAAGGGGGTTGTTACCGCAAATCATTGCGATGTCGTCTCGGTCTCGATACAAATCAAGCATCTGCTGGGCCCAAGAAAAAAACTCCGGAACAGCATCAATATCGTCCTCAAGAACTACTGCCTGATCAACCATTCCAAAGGCCCAGTCCAAGCCAGATCGGATTCGTGAGCCACACCCGAGATTGACGGGCGAGTAGTTGCGATCAATTCGACACGACCAATCAATGGCTTCTAGTTCGTGTCTCGTCGCCTCAACAAGTTGCGCATCTCGCCCTCCGTCAGATTTTGGTCCATCGGCAACGAGAAGGAGATGTTCTGGTTTTACGGTTCGAAGCAAAGAAACCATATTCCGTGCGAACCGCGGTCGGTTGTAGGCAAAAACTACGACAGGTACGGAGAAATTGGATGGTGAGTCGGTTGAGGATTTTGAAGTGTGATTGTTACTCATTAACTCGTTGACTCCACTTTTATGGACTCCATGTGATTGCGCAAAACACGGTCAATTTCGGCAAAGCCCCAACCAAGATTTAGGCGCCAAGCGGGAACTGTTCGAGATGCCTTTGCCAACAGCGAGAGCAGACTACGTTCGGGGCTCAATGAAATATGCGTGAACTTAAATGCCTGTTGCCAAGCCGCAAGCGCTTCGTGAGGAGTAAGTCTCGTCATTTGATAGGGATCATCATTATTTCGGGTTAGCAATACCAAGCCTCGAATTTTGGCGCTTTGCGCGAGCTTAATTGTCTTTGGCAAATATGAGGCGATCTTTCCCTCGACCGTAATACCGATGTGCTCACCGAGCATCTCCGGGAATCTGTTGGCGACTTCAGATGTGACGATTGAGGTTTTGTAGAGAGCGTGCATCAGTAACTCCTCATTTTGTGCGTTGACAAAGCATCGGTCATCAGCAATCAAACTCCATCCGCACATTGCAAGAGCGAGTGCGGTCGTCGTTTTACCGCGTCCTCCTTCACCGACAAGGACAAGGCCATTACTTTCGTGACACACTGCCCCAGCATGGAGAGGAAAAACTTCATTGTGTGTTGCCCATGCTGATATTGAGGCGACGGCTGGACGAGCCGTCATTGACGCTTCATGGATTGATTCATGATCAGCGAACAATCGTGATCGTGACGGCGACGAGAGCAACAAAGTTTCAGCATGACGGGGGTGACGAGTTATCCATGCATGCTCTAGCCCTCGTCTCAAGTGTGCAGAGTCAGCAGGCGAGGCTTCAAGAACTTTGGTGAGAGAAGTTTCATCGAAAGTGAAGTCAACTTTCAGCTGGATTAAGCCTCCGACATTCTCGGCAGCAGGGTCAAACGCTTGCAGCAGCCTCTCAGTGTGACTGTCCGCGTGGCAGGAAATCATGCGTCCCGCTAGGGAAGTGATTGCATATTTCCCGTCACTCTGTTGTTCCGGCATTTTGCAGGCCTAGATGTTTTCCTGGAATGGCCATCCCTTGGTGGGGTCGACGTCATGAATTGGGTCCATCGTGATGATGCTGCTCATATCGTCGTACTCGCTCACGATAATCTCTCCGAGTTTTTCGGGCCACGCGAGTTGTGGAGTCAGAACAGCATCCGAAGAGTCTTCACTGATAGCAACGAGAATTTCCTTCTTCACGAGATTCTCTACAAATTCGGCAAACAACTGGAGATGAGGCAATCCGTATCTATTCTCAACGTCTTGTTCGAGAGTTGACACAGCAGCTCCTTGCGTAAGAAACTCGAAAAGAGTAGAGGCGCCACCCTCGAACAGGTAGAGATGACCAGCTACCAGATCCATCACGATCGTTTCTCCATGAAAAGTATCAATTGCGAATCGCTCAGTATTCACACTTAATCGTGCCATATCTAAACTCTACTCGTTGTTGATGACGTCACTATTTTTGTTTTCTCAGAGCCCGTTGCTTGTCGACTTACATCTGTAGAAGGTTGCCCTAGTATCACCAATATGGAAATGGTAGTTCCGATGAGGAGGGGAAAATGACTTCTGGCAGCGCAATCCGAATCAACACGCCAAACGTTGTTGGGGAAGAATTTGACAGTGAAGTTGTGGTTGTGAACCTTGATTCCGGCTACTACTTCAGTCTCCTCGGAAGCGCCAAAGATATCTGGCGCACTTTGGCTAACGGAGTCACGGAACCTGAGGAGATTATCGCATTACTGCAGAAAAATTTGGACTGTACTGGGGTGGACGTGAGCAATGATGTTCTGCCCTTTCTCGACGAAATGTTGGCACTCGAAATTCTTGTCCTCGATGATGCAACTCCCTCACGTGATCCTGGCCCATTGCAGAATTCAGATGGCGTGCGTCGACTATTCGAACCACCTTGTATTGAGACATTTTCCGATCTCCAAGACATCCTTCTTCTCGACCCGATTCACGATGTGGATGAGGCTGGGTGGCCAAAAGCTATCGATAAAAGCTTCTGAGCATAGTGACCGGATAACTATGGATGCCTTCAAGACTGCGGTAAGAGAGGCTACGGACCTCGCTTTTTCCGAGTGCACAGACATAACATCGATTGACTTAATCATCGCGGGTGTTCTCGTAAAACTCCGTTGCACGGATATCGACCTGGCCTCTGCATTCTCCGATGCCCTTACACACCATATTGCTCCGGAATCTTTAGTTGCGGATTGGCGAGAACCGGCTATCGAAATTCGTATCTGGTCGGCTATGGCGACGGGGGTGCCGAGGCCGACGATGCCCGAGGAGATTCGTCAGCGGATAGTTGCGCGACGCGCGTGTCTTGTCCCCGACGCGACTTATCAGATGGATTTCGATCCAACTGGACACATCCTTACCGTAATGGATCCTTCCTTACAAACAATTGATGTGTGCATTAACAACATCTCCGAACTGCCAGAGTGGGAGCGGGCAGCCCCCTTGCGAAGCGCCTTAGGCTGGAGTCTTCGGCGTCATAATCGCCACCTCGTGCATTCAGCAGCCGTAGCCAATGAGCGCGGGGCAGCATTGTTGCTTGGTGCTGGTGGAGCCGGAAAATCGTGCGCTTCGCTGCGCTGTCGGACCGAGGGAATGGGATTCCTTGCTGACGATATCTGCGTCATTGGTTTAACCTCAGATTCCTCAGCCAATGTTTACAACATTTACGGAACGGCTAAAACCCTCTGGTCCGATCATGGAGTTTTCCCTGAGTTGAACCCATATCTCGTAACTAATCCCGCTCAGCGCTCCTACAAAGCTGTTTACGCATTGAACAAAATTTCAAACCGCCGAATTATGGACAGTAGTAAATTGCGAACTTTGATACTTCTTGACAACAACCACCCCATCGGATGGGCCGAGCGAGTCAATCCCGCACACGTTGTAGCGCTAGTTGCCAGCACCACAGCTTCGTTCTTGCCAGGCAGCGGCCGCCCCATGCTCAGTGCATTGAGTGAGATTGCGCGACGCCTTCCTGTTATCCGTCTCTCAGTAGGTGAGAATCCGGCGCAAGTAGCCGAACTAATTGGCGCTGCAATCGATCGTTCCAGTACTAACCGGAGTGATCCAAATGCCGCATGAAGTTCTTCACGTGATTCAGAGATTCAGCACTGGAGATCAATCTAACTTCCAAGCAAAAAAGGTACCTGTTCGGGTGGGGAGGATTCTATGGACGCCATAACAGTAGTGATGGCAACACGAAACTCCGCTTCCTTTGTTTCCGATGCACTAGACAGCGTGATGGCACAAGGACATCAACCCACATTTGTCTGGGTGATTGACGCTGATTCGACTGACGGTACGGAGGACATCGTCCGCCGAATTCCTCATGTTCAGTTGATTCGACAAACAGGCACGGGCCTATGGCAAGCGTGGAACCAGGCAATCGCACAGGCATGCACGCCTTTTATTGCAATTCTCGATAGCGATGACAGGTGGGAACCCGATGCTCTCTCCGTGCACATAACGGCTTTCGCACATAATCCCCAGGCGGCCGTTAGTACCGGTCGGACTCGCTTCTTTTGTGACTCTAAAAAAGTCCCAGCTGGGGTGAGGCCTGAGTTGTTAAAAGGTAGTCACCGTGGTGCGTTTCCTGGCGCCACCCTCTGGCGACGAGAGGCTTTTGCGTCTTTGGGGCCTTTTCGAGAGGACCTCACGCACGCCTCTGACATTGAGTGGTTTCTTCGACTGCGGCAATCATCTCTCGAGACCGCTGAACCTGAGGCGGTGGTCCTCGCAAAACGAATTCACTCCAACAGTCTTGGTCTGTCCTTGACGCAATCCACGGCATACGACCGGCAGCTCATTAATGTGGCACGGGAGTCAATTCACCGCATTCGAGAAACATGCATAGAGGATGTCAAGTGAAGGATTCTTTCCTAGTTGATAACCGTCGAGTTCAGCCAAATGCCTCACGCCTAGACATCGCATTGGCTGTGCGCCAAAACTATATTTCCGGATCCGGTGTGGCGGTTGGCAAATTGGGAGTGTCCGAGCAGGCGATGTTGGCGTACCCATCTTTTCTTGGTAGGTGTGTCTCGGAGCGCCAATCTGCTGCACTAACAATGCAAACACAAAAGCATTGCGCCGCAGGTTCCGGGCTTTTTCCGACAGATCCGGCCACAATCCTTGAATTCTCAAATTTTCACGCGCATGCCAGTCAATCGTTGGATTTTCTGGGGCTTGTGGGGGGGCGGCTTGAGGCCGATGTGCTTAATTTACTTGACTACCAGGGGCGCACAATCTCTATGCTTGAGATGGAGCCGGATCGATCCATTCCCGACAATAGCGAAGGTTGCTATCTACCAGCATTAAGGGATAAGCGAGTGTTGATCGTCTCTTCCATGGCGGATCTCTTGTGCTCAAGGGCCAATGAAAGTACTTTCCTAGCCACATGGGCAAAGACGCAAAAGCCCTGGTTCTATCCGGCAGAAGTGACCAGTCTTTCGTTTCCCTATGCCTATGACATCGACACACAATGCCACTTTGGGCATTCGATGAATTTGCTGGATTGGATTCTGGAACGTATCAATCCGGACGACTTTGATGTTGCCTTGATTGCAGGGGGAGTCCTAGGAATCCCAATTGCTTCCGCCGTAAAAACCATGGGTCGTTGCGCGATCGCACTCGGCGGTGCTCTTCAGGTTCTCTTTGGTGTTCGGGGCAAGCGGTGGCGCGAAGATAATGAATGGAAGCAAAACTATTTTACCGATGCGTGGATTGACACACCACAGAATCTGGTGCCGCGGGTGCTCCCAGGCACTGCCGATGGCGGTGCATACTGGTGAGGTCGGACACCGTGCGTTACCGGGAAACACCCGTTTTACTGCTTGCCTTTAACCGTCCTGAGACGACCTCACTGGTGTTTGAACGGATACGAGAAGTACAACCTGTTCGCCTACTGATTTCGATAGATGGCCCACGAGCCGATGTTAAGACTGACCTAGCAAATTGCCTTGCAGTTAGGGAAATCGTGTCTCGTGTTGACTGGGAGTGCAACGTGTCAACTCGAGTAGCGAAGACAAATAGCGGTTGTCGGTACGGTCCTGCGAGCGGCATTGACTGGGCCTTCGGGCAGGTTGATGAGGTCATCATTTTAGAAGATGATTGCCTACCAGACCCGAGCTTCTTTCCCTATTGTGCAGAACTTCTTCACCGATACCGCGATACCCCGCTGGTGCGAACTATCGGCGGCCATCGTTGGGAAGCTCCGGATCTGCGCGATGGAGCCAGTTACTACTACTCCCGATACCCAAGCACATGGGGGTGGGCCACCTGGGCGGACCGCTGGCGCGGATTTGATGTCGACATGCAAGAATGGCGCACTCTGCGTAGCGAGCCGTGGCTGAACAATCTGCTCCGAGATGAGCGCTATGTCAACTACTGGCACCGAACCTTTGACGGAATGATTCAAGGTTTAGATGCGTGGGACTATGCGTGGCTGTTTGCTTGTTGGAGGAAAGGCGGTCTGTCTATACGGCCAAATGTCAACTTGGTGACAAACCTCGGATTTGGTCCAGCAGCAACTCATACCTTCCAGGCCGAACATCCTGCTTCGCGACAAGCTACCAACATTGATTTGCCGCTGAGGCACCCGCACACGATTGAGTCAGACGCAAAAGTGGAGGAGTTGCTTGAGTGGGTAAATTACAGCGGGGTGGTCACTAGGCAAGTGCAGGAGGGGGCAAAGCGTATCTCGGAACGACGAAGAGGAAATATGTTGGGGCGCAGTGGATAAGGAGGGGTGCGGGCTCAGCGTAGTTATCCCGGTGCTGAATAGTGAGGAGACCATTGTCGAGGCCGTCAACTCTGCTCTAGCGCAAACAGGCGTGAATGTTGAGGTCATCGTGGTTGACGCGGGAAGTACCGACCAGACTGCCACCATCGTGAAGTCAATCGATGACCCACGCGTGCGCGTTTTTTCGGGCAACGGTTTGCTTCTTGCGGGCGCTGCTCGAAACCTCGGTGTTGTGGCAGCAAAATATTTTTGGCTTAGTTTTTTGGATGCTGATGATTTATGGCCATACTGTAGGAGCGAGCACCTCTTGGAGGTGATTTCAGATGCGGATTGCGAGCTAGCGGTTGGTCATAGTTTGACTTTCAGCGACGAGGCCCCGCCAGATCTCTCGATCCATACGCCAGTTGACAATTCCCTGCGAGGTCCGCTCTCGGGCAACGTACTCCTGTCTAAGCAACTTTTCTTAAGGATTGGGTTCTTTGACTCCGACCTACGCGTTGGCGAGTTCATCGATTGGTTTGCACGTGCTCGAAGCCTAGGAGTGCGAGAGGTACCGAGTGCCAATGTCGTCCTTTTCCGCCGTAAGCATTCGGCTAACACAAGTCAGAAACGAAGAGGAGAATATGCTTCCAGCGTGCTCAAAATTACTCTGGCCCACAGGGCTCGAAATAGTCAAAAATCATGAGATTAAGTAGCGAGGAAATATTATTACTAAAAGGTGGTAAACCCGAAAGTCCAAAAATTGCCGAGACAGCCATAAATTCTTGGTTGCAAAAAGTGGGTGTCAAATCTGGTCTACCATGGAATCAGGTTCCTCATGCTGACGAAATTTGTCTTTTACCTTCAGTAATTTCGAATTTGTCCTTGGATCAAATCTCACAAAGTCCTGATAAAGGAATTTTACAAGGAATAAGTAAATCAACTTGGCTCAATAACATTTCCTTAATAAAGAACTCTTTAGATATTTACGAGAGATTGTCTGAAAGAACTGAAGTTGTAATTTTTAAAGGTGCATCTTTGGTCTCTCATGCAATGCCAACCAACAGAAGAAGATTGAATGATATCGATGTAATAGTGCCATTTGAAGATACAGAATTAGCCTTCGATATTTTAATCGATAATGAATTCATACCACAATTTGGAATCAAGAAACATACAATTTTAAGTAGAGAAATTTATAGAAGAAGTGGATGGAATTTCGAGAATTCGCAAGGGGCTCGAATAGATTTGCATTGGAATCTTTTTGGAAATGAAATTAATTGTAAAAAATTGAATCATAGATTTTGGTCTCAAATAAAAAGAAAAAATCTTTTGGGTAATCTAGTTTCTGTACCGGATCTTGCTTTTATCTTGGCCTACAATTCGTATCACTCTCGAGTCAGAAGTCCTAGGGCTCAATCCTTGAGTTTGCTATCTGACTTGGTGTATTTCTTCGACAAAGTTGAAATGAGCGACTTGGAAAGTTGGGCAGTTGATTCCCATCATCATTTGTGGATAATGGAGGATTTTGAAATGATAAAAAACTTAATTTTGATGCAGAATGATATCGAAGTCACAACTTTACCAATTCCCAACAGTCCTAAATTTCCCTGGAGCGAAGTCAGGAAATCGCAGTTAAGAAAAAAACTGGTAAATTTTTCGACATATTTTATAGTCAAAAAAGATTTGAGATTTATACGTAGTAAAGCAACTTACATAATTGTAAATATTTTGAAACCCTGGAATATTGTAGAAAGAGTATTTTGCTCGTTCAGCCCATTGACAAAAAATCCTATTGATTTTAAATTGAATAATCTAGACATAAAAGAATTTGACTTTTCGAATGATAGGGATTATGAGTTAGTTGCTACCGTTGGGTGGCAGTGGGATCCGCTGGAGAAAATAACGTGGGCTGATACATCGGATTCACGACTTCTTTTTAAAGGACTCAAGCCAAGACGAAAATACAAATTGCATATTAAAATTGACGAACAGTGTTTGAATTCTCCTCGTGAAGATGGAAAATTCTCAGCCAATCCTTACGGCAAAATTTATGCGAACGGGAAGAAAGTGAGTGAGTGGAATTTCTGGGAAAGAGGTGCTATAACTAACATTGAGTGCATTGCAAGATCTTCATATTTTGGATTTTTGGAATTTTCATTTCAACCAGAAAACGCTATTTCTCCAAGACACCTAAACTCAATTTATAACGGATGGTTAAGATCAATACCTGTTCTCCAAGTTAAATTAGAGAGTATTAATTAATCCTTGGCATAAAGAATTGAGATACCTACGTCATTACAAACTAGATAAATTGATGATGTTGGAAAAAGAGAATCTAGAGCCCTTTTTCTCTATGGCTTCGCTGAACATGTCAAGTCCTGATGAATACGATTATTAGTTTCCTAAACCGACTTGATGTCGGCAATTACTTGCGCCCAGCGACTTTGGTCGCTGGAGTATGGGGCATAAAAGCTCAGGCGTTGGATGACGTCGCCGTAGCGCTTGGTGAGTTCGGATGCGATCGATTCGGGTTCACCAACAACAGCAAACGTGTTGAGGATCTCATCGGTGATGAGATCTCCCATCTCAACCCATTTGCCCTGCTTGGAGAGCGCGTTGAGTTGAGGTTGTAGATCGTTCCAACCATGGATCTCGAGAACGCCCGAATAGGCGGGAGTTGAGCCGTAGAAGGCAATCTGTTGGCGTGTGCCTGCGGCTGCTTGTTGCATCTCTTCAGCATTGTTGCCGGTGACAACAAAGCTTGGTCCGACAATTTCAAAGCCATCCATGGTTTTGAAA
>Ga0194055_10003145_pt1 | contig 12836 bp, 6 predicted proteins | sample SepL449m_MetaG_FD_155482 | JGI IMG/M metagenome (GOLD analysis project Ga0194055, IMG submission 155482) | Anoxic zone freshwater microbial communities from boreal shield lake in IISD Experimental Lakes Area, Ontario, Canada - Sep2016-L442-9m | ecosystem: Environmental > Aquatic > Freshwater >... | reverse complement strand
AGGGCACAATCTTGGACAGCACAAATGCTGTTTCAGGCGCAGCAGTATCTTTGGTGACTGTTTCGCTAGCAACATTGACTGGCAAAGTTGTCACAACCGATTTAACTGATGAAAACGGTAACTTCGCGTTGTACGCGCCTGATGGTTCGTACCAGATTCAGGTTGCTGCCTCAGGCTTTGCAACTGGCTTCATTGATGCAACCCAAGGTGGCGACGCAGTTCTTAGCACGTCAGCACTTGGCGCAGCAGTTGTTTCAGTTAGTGATAACGTCGCGCAAATCGATGGCGGTCTTGACACCAATGATTTGACGCTTGATCTTTCAGGCTCTGGTGGCTCTATCACCGTCATTGTTAAGGATGATGCAGGAAAGACTGTCACCGATGGTGATGTAACAGTTTACGATTCCACTGGCAATGTCGCTGGTTTCGCAAGTGGCGCTCAAGCTGGCGCTTTCACTGTTGCAGGTCTTAACGGAACCTACCGAGTTAGCTACGCGCAAGATGGTGTATTCGCTACGACTTACTACGGTGACACCTCAAACATTGCTGATCCAAAGACCAAGACCGCAGCTGTTAACAAAACAACAAAGCCGACAGTAACGATTAACGTAAAGGCGTTGCCTAAGTTAACCGTGAATGTGGTTGATGGTGCCACCCCTGCTGCTGCATTTAAGCAGCCAGTAACGGTTGAGGTTTACAGCCAAGTTGATGGCGAGTGGACATTGAATGATGCGTTGACTCAGGAAACATCTTTAGGCTCAGTTTCATTTGGTGTAGCCAATGGCGATCAGTACCGCATCCGAGTGGTACCAAACTCTGAATTGTTGACGCCTGTTTGGGTTGGCGCTGCTCGACTCGCTAAGTCGGTATCTGCAGCTTCAACAATCTCTATCCCGGCAACCGGTGCGGCTCCTGCACTTGGCAACGTAGTGATGAACTCACTTGCTGGTGTGGTTGATGGCACTGTTTCTGATTCAGAATTGACAGGAATTCCGAGTGCAGAAGTGACCCTTATCGACAACATGGGCGCGGTTGCTGACACAACAACAACTCGTTCCGATGGTGGATACCATTTTGCACAAATTCTTAGTGGAACCTACACCGTGAAGTTCGTGGCCGATGGTTATGCGATTAAGTACGCAAAGAAGTACATAGTTGTCGCTGGCCAAGCCGCAACTTTGGATGCGCAGCTCACTCCAGCATCAGGTATTTCTGGACGGGCGTTACTTGCTGGTCAGCCGACGGCTCCGATTGTTGGCGCTACTGTTTCTGTGTACTCAGCAACTGGCTCCGGGTTAGCTGCAATCCAGACCGTTCAAACAGATGCAGATGGTAACTACAACTTCGTTGGCTTGTTAGCTGGAAGTTACAAGGTTTACTTCGATAACAGCAACGCCGAAGTTCCTGCCGAATCATTCTGGTACGGCGCTGATGTAAATGCTGCAACATTCAAGGAAGCGGCTGGCATCACTGCCACATTAGGTGCATACGCATCGGGTATCGATCCACAGCCAGTGGCTCCTTGGACGCTGTTTACCGGAAACATCCACGATGGCCAATGGGCTGTTGTGGGCGGATCAGTCTCGCTTGTTTCAGTGAGCTTGATTTCACTTTCGGGCAACTCGGCCCTGACTGGAATTACCGACGATTTAGGTAACTTTGCAATTTACGCACCAGATGGTGCGTACCGAATCAAGGTTGCTGCGCCAGGTTACTTAACCGGATACGTAGATGCCTCAGAAGTGGGCACACCTATCTTGAGCACGTCAGCTGCTAACGCAGCCGTGCTGTTCGTATCTGAGGGAACCCTGTCATTCGATAGTGGTCTAACCAATACCGCGTTATCACTAGATCTGGGCGCAAGCGGCGGCAAGATCTTTGTAACCGTCAAGGATGAACTGGGCCAGGTAGTAACCGATGGTGTTATTACTGCTTACGATAAGACTGGCAAGGTTGTTGCAACCGATGATTCAAGTGTTGGCGGCATATTTACCCTCGCTGGCTTGCGCGGTTACTACCGAGTTAGCTACCAGCAAGATGGTGTATTCGCTGAGACTTTCGTCGGCGACACTAGCTCGCTCAGTGCAGCGGGCACCAAAATAATCACCGTCGCAGATGGCGCAAATATTGCCGCAGCAATCAAGGTTAAGACTTTGCCTAAATTGACAGTAAATATTTATAGCGCTGGAACTACTGCCTATAAGCAGCCAGTAGTTGTTGAGGTTTACACCTTGGCTGATGGCGAGTGGCTACTTGACGCTGGTTTAACCCAGGAGACTTCGGAAGGTGTACGCACTTTCGGTGTTGAGAACTTAAATCAGTACCGAATTCGTCTCGTACCGGTTAACCCGACGCTTGCACCGGTTTGGTTAGGGGCAAATACTTCAGCGCTAACAGTTGCAACTGCTAAGTCAATTTTGATTCCAGCAGCTGGCGCTGTCCCTGCAGTTTCAGGATTGGTCAATGTCAATGCAGCTACCATTTCGGGCGCTGTGAAAGATAGCTTCCAAAATGTAATGCCAGCTGTAACCGTGCAGTTAATTGCTGCAAACGGTGACGTGGTTTCGCAGACATCGACATTAGAAGATGGCACTTACACCTTTATTCAGGTAGTACCAGGAACCTACAACTTCCGATTTGCTGCAGAGCGATTCTCGGACAAAGTTGTTCGCGCAGTTGTGGTTGCAGCTGGAGCGGCAGCTACCCAAGATGCGGTACTTGATTCCGCATCCGGTATTTCAGGTCGAGTACTTGGCTCAGGTGCATCTCAGACATTACAGATTGCTGGCGTGCGCCAACGTGGCCTAAGTGCAAATCTTGAATCAACACCAGTTGCTGGTGCCACAGTTGGTTTGTATGCGGCTAACGGCTTAGGTTTGACTGCTCTTCGCACTGAAGTCACGGATGAAAACGGTTACTACAACTTCTCTGGTCTAGTTCCAGGTTCATACCGAATCCGAATTGATGGCACAACAGCAACACCGCCAGCAGAGCGTGTTTGGTATGCGGGCCCTGATGCGAACGCAAAGACATTTGCTGACGCAACCACAGTTGAAGCGGTTCGTGGTGAACTTTCAACCGATGTTGATCCAGCACCAATCAAGTTCTGGACTGCATTCGATGGTGTAATTAAGGCTGGTTCGCTACCAATAACTGGCGCAATCGTAACTTTGTCTCCAGTTGCTAATGGAGATTCGTTTGCCGGCCAAACAGATGCAGACGGTTTCATTAGTGTCTATGCCCCAGATGGTGACTACCGCGTAAACATTGCTGCGGCTGGTTACCCAGGCGGCTTCGTAAGCGATACCGAAAGTGGCGTTGTTCTAGATGCGCTTGCAGCGAATGCAACCGTGTTGCGTATTGCTGATGGTGCGGCGGCCTTCACTTCAGGCCTGGATCTTATGGCCGAACCACTAGACCTAGCGTCAATTGGTGGCTCACTTCAGGTGCAGGTACTTGATGGCACAACAGTGTTAACCGAAGGTGTTGTAACGGTTTACAACCGCGCTGGTGAAGTTGTTGCTTACACAGACACTGCAACTAGTGGCGTATTTAGCATCGATGGCCTACGCGGTGAGTACAAGGTGAGCTACGAACTGCCCGGCAGTTATGCACTTACCTTCGTCGGTGGCACCAAGGTAGCCGCGGATCCAAAGACAGCGCTAGTAAAGGTTCGTGACAAGCTCACAACTGCAACAGTAATTAACGCAGTTGCTCTGCCGAAGTTCACAGTCAATGTGAAGTCAGGTAATGCAGCATACGCGCAGCCAGTAACAATCAACGTTTACCAGCTAGACGCAAAGACATGGAAGATTCAGCCAGATCTTGGCGGAACAACCTTCACGGGTAGTTACGTATTTGGTGTGACGCGCGGCGAGAGTTACCGAGTCCAGGTTGTTCCAGATGACTTGAATACCTCAAGTGCTTGGGTTGGAAATGCAAATGCGTTTTCAATCGACACCGCTACAACATACGCAGTTCCATTGACTGGTAACGCGCCAGTGTTGCCATCAGTTAGCTTGCTAAGCGCAGTTCAAGTAACTGTGCCGCTGACTAACAGTCGCCCAGTTGCACTAGAAAATGTTGTTGCGCATCTAGAAGTAACTCAAGGCGGAAAGTTTGTTGAGTTCGATGCACAGCCGCTAGGAACTCTAGAGTCTTTGTCAACAGGCACAGTAGTCGTGAGTCATGTCCCAGCAAGTATGTTCCCAATTCGAGTCACCGGAACCAGCAGTAATTCCGCTGAAGTTTCATGGACTTCTCAGGCAGGCGTACCGACTGGCAATGTGACTTCTGACACGCTTACCTTCAGCGAAATCGCTATCCCAGCAGTTCTAACGGGTTCCATAAAGACTCTTGATGGTGTTGCCATGAGCGATCAAACAGTGACACTTGTTACTGACGAAGGTGACGAATACGCGTCAACCCAAACAGATGATTCAGGAAACTACTCGTTTACTGATCTTCCGCTTGGCGTGCACTTTACGGTTTCAAGTCAGCCAGAATCTGGCTTCCTGGTACCGGTCGGCGATTCTGATTTCACCGGACGAAGTGGCGATAAGTTAGAAATTAACTTCGTGCAGCATTACTCAGTCGTCTTTGGTGGCGTTGTGTTAGATGCAGAAGGTAATCCTCGAGCCAACGCTTTGGTAAATGTTTATCGTTTGAGTGGTTCCAAGTTGGACATCCAAAATGATGACGTCTACAGCCTCTACACCGACTCTGATGGAAACTGGACCTTCGATGGTTCCGAATTCGGCGCTGAAGTTGGCAAGTACGCATTCTTTGCAGATGGTTTGGATTCTGACTTCACACCGGCTTACTTAGGTGATGCTGACTGTGCAAACGCAGAAACTCTGCCAGATCCAAGCACTTCATGTGCGGTTACTACGCCAGATAAAGCGGCCATAGTTGTAACCAGCAAGGATATTCAGTCACTTGAAACGATCACACTGGTACTGGCTGCCGCGGATAAGACCGCGCCAACTGGGGTGAAGATAATCAAGGCGCCATTGGCCACAACTACTGTGACTCCGGTTTGGCAGTGGGCAGGTAGCGACAATATCGATGGAGTAGCACTTCGTTCCGAGGTTGTAATTGCATCAGCTGCTTACGGCAAGCCGATGAGTGCTTGGTCTAGTCCGATTGATGGAACTGCCACTAGTTACAGCATGAATGGCGTACGAGGAACTACTTACTGTCTAGCTGTTCGATTAGTTGATAAGTCAGGCAACGCCTCGGCGTTCACCGCGCCGAGCTGTACCACCGTTGCAATGGATGACACTGCAATGAAGCCAGCAAAGGCTGCACTGTGGTCACAGGTTGCGCTAAAGGGCTCATTCCTGGGCAAGGTAACTACTGCCAAGAAGAACTCAAAGAATGCAGTACTTAACATCACTAAGGCTGCGGCAGGTAAGTCACTATGTATTTACTACGTAACCGGCGCTAAGTTTGGTGCGTTTACAGTCACTGTGAATGGCAAGAAGCTTGGTAAGCCAGTTAAGACAGTCGGTAAGGCAGGACAGATCAAGTCAATCTGTTACGTAACTGCAATCAAGGCAACATCCAAGATTGTGATTACAGTGCCTAAGGCAGGCAACGGTGTTCAGATTGATGGTTACGCGATTACTCTCGCAAAGCCAGCAGCGCCAGTGCCACCGGCAGCCGCGTTTAAAAACCAGAAGTAATTAAGGCGACAGGCGGGTTACTTGCCAAGCATCAGCTTGGTTTAGTAACCCGCTTTCGTTTGTGCGGACAAACTTTAACCGGTCGTGTAAGCGCGAACGGCGACCTTGCCAGAACTCGATACTTTTAACGCTAATTAGATACCCACCCCAATGCTCAGGCAAGGGAATTTCGCTACCCTCTGGGTACTGTGCTTCAAGATCTTTCATCTGAGTTTCTAGTTCTAACCTGCCACTGATTGCTCGCGATTGTTCACTTATGTGAGCACCAAGTTGGGACTTATGTGGCCGTGTTTTGAAATATTCGGCAGATTCTTCTCGGCTCACTTTTGTTACAGAACCAGTGACAATGACTTGACGATGCAAAATGTACCAAGGAAAGACAACGCTAACATTTGGATTCTGCTCGAGGTCATGGGCTTTTTGCGACTGGTAGTTAGTGAAGAAAACCAGCCCAGTCGGACTGAGGCTTTTTAATAGAACCGTTCGGGAATGAACTTCACCTGAATCGTCCACGGTCGAAAGCACCATGGCATTGGGTTCTGGAATTGATTGAGTGCCGGCTTCAATCGCATCAGCTAGCCAATTGTTGAATTGCGTTAACGGATTATCCGCTAGTGAATCTTCGGTAAGTTCAAATTTCTCGTAGGAAATTCTCATGTCGGCCAAATTTGGTTCGTTCTGCTCCATAGTAGAAGTTTCCTGCAAAAGATGTCCGAGCACTACTCGAAGCTTTGAATTAGTTTGCTCTGGTCATTTTCTCGCGGGTTTACAGCGCTTTGCACTTTGCCTTTTGGCAGCTTTTCTAGTCGAGCCAGTGCCTCAATTCGTTCTTGTGCGTGATTAACAATTGGCTCTGCATATCCATTTGTTAAACCATCTAAAACAAGCGATGGCTCGTGCACAGCTGGCCCGTCAATGTGTTGAAGTTCTGGGATGTACTTGCGGACGTAATCTCCAGTCGGATCAAACTTGATCGCCTGCCCGGTTGGGTTAAATACGCGGTAGTAAGGAGAAGCATCCGTGCCGCAGCCAGCAGTCCATTGCCAGCCATGACTGTTTGAAGCAACATCAAAATCGGTTAGCCACTGGGCAAAATGTTCGGCTCCAAGTGTCCATTCAAGGTGCAGATCTTTGATTAAGAACGAGGCCACAACCATTCGTACTCGGTTGTGCATCCAACCTGTTGTTCGAAGTTGGCGCATACCAGCGTCAACCAGTGGGTATCCGGTGTTTCCAGTGCTCCAGGCATTGAAGCGTTGTGCGGCTAAATCTCCAGTGTCATAATCCATAGCTTGATATGCCACGTTGTAGTAGCCATTAGCGGTATCAGGCCGATTAAAAAGAACATCTGCATAGAATTCGCGCCAGGCAATTTCTTTACGGAACACTTCATGGCCCGCAGAGTCGTCCAGATCAGCCAACAAAGTACGGGGATGCACTTCACCAAATCGAAGTGCGGTGCTGAGCATCGAAGTCCCATCGATATCGGGGCGATTTCGATTGTCGGCGTAATCTGCCAATGCAGTTTTCTTGAAATATTCCCAACGGGCAAGCGCCGCTGTTTCGCCAGCTATGGGCATGGTGTAATTTTCGATTTTAGGCAGGTCGGGGAAGTTATCACTACTGATTCCGGTAGCCCACTTCTGCCCGGAACCAGGGGCCGCAATAGGCGCGCGCCAACCATGCTTGAGCCAGTTTTTGTAGAACGGGGTGTAGACCTTGTAAAAAGTTCCGTCATCTTTAGTAACCCGACCTGGCGCTACCGCATAGGCAGATCCAGTGAAAGTTAACTCTCGACCATCTGCCTCAAGCGATTGCGCTACTTGTGCATCCCGAGCTATGGCATTTGGAGTGTGTAGCTGCGCAACGTGAACATTAGTTGCCCCAATTTGTGCTGCCAAATCTGGAACGATTTTCCTGGCATCGCCAAATCGAATTACCAAGGCGCCACCGAGTGACTCATTGAGACTCTTAAGCGAACTGGCCAAATAATGTTTTTGTACTGGGCTCATGGTCGCCCAGGTTCGTGGCCCAAGTACATAAAGCGCCAAGACATCAGCTGGCTCATCTGCCAGCGACGCAGCGATAGCAGCAGCTAGTGCTGGGTTATCTGCTAAGCGTAAATCGCGGCGAAACCACATAATCTGAGTCATATCTCTACGGTATTGGCATTGCTCTGACTGTGCAGGTCCAGAAGGAAAATGCCAGGATTTGGCCAGATATAAATGTGGCATAACTCGCATTTTGGTTATTTTGGTCAAAAAATTCGGGTAGAAACCCTTATTCCAATGGGGAAAAGCAAATTTTAGCCGCGGCTCGCAGCGTTGGTGGCCAAGTCTTGGCACTCATCTGGGCTAAAATTGACCTACAAGGCTTCATACGAGGCCGATCGCAGGCGGTGCGCCAAATCTCACCAGCTGCCAGCGTTAACGAAATCTTGGTGAGAGTGGGGGACCCACAAGTAAGTGGTCGAAAGACCTTGGGGTGAAGTCAGGAAACTGACCGGTTGCTTCTCCAACCGAATCCGACAGCTCACTTCATCGGCGTTAGGAGAACTGTATGTCCACAAAAGGACGCCGTGCGTCGGCTAATCCGCCATTTCGATTTGTTCGGGTTGTTGCGATAGCAACCACTAGTGCGTTTCTAGCTGTTTCATTGGCTGGAGCCGGGGCAAAAGCTGACCCTTCCGCTTCGCCGACACCAAATCCACACTCGTCAGCGCAGCAGTCAAGTGTGGCAACTTACTTAGAAACTCGCGCAACACAAGTAGCCGCCTCTCGAGCCCGCAGAGTTGTTTCATTAACTAAGTCAATTTCTCTTACCAAACATGCGATTGCACGTGCACATGTAAATGGCGTTAAGGTGATCAAAATTGCCGCTCGTTACAAAGGTGTGCCATATCGCGCTGGTGGAACTACTCCCCGCGGATTCGACTGTTCAGGTTTTACTCAATTCGTTTTCAATAAAATCGGCATCAGCTTGCCGCGCGTTGCACAGGATCAGTTGAAATGGACAACACCAATTTCAGCAAAGAATGCTCGTCCAGGCGATCTAGTTTTCTACATGAGTGGAAACTATGCCTACCATGTGTCAATCTACGCGGGCAATGGCATGATTTGGCATTCACCTCGCACTGGGGAACATGTTGAGAAAGTCAACATCGGCAGCCATAAGGTGAAGTACGGCAAAGTGCCAGCGAGTGTATTGGTCCCTGGTTTGCAGGATCACCTAAGTCAATTAGAGACAGCATTGAAGTTTGTAACTAACGCACCTAAAGTAAAGAAAACAAAGGTTCACAAAACCAATTAATTTCGCTTTCAAGTCCTAGCGACTCGTTGCTGGTTTAACTCTGAATATTCACTAGATTTTCCGCGCTATCTGCCAGACTTATTGACAACATAATTCAGTCCTAGGAGAGCTGATGCGACGGATAAGAGTTGGAAGCTTTTGCATTATTGCGGCAATTTGCGCCGCAATACTTAGCGCAAATGTGGCGCAATCTGCTGAGTTAGCCCCATTCAATTCGATTTATTCAGCAAACTTGACCGGGTCATTTACCTTGACTGGCAATACAAATCAATCTTGCTCATCTGTGCTGGGTGATAATTCTTCTAGTTGTGCAGATGCACGAAATTTCAATGGACCGCTGAGTGATTTTAATAATGATGTACATGTTATGCGAAACACCGAAATCCCAATGGGAAAAATCGACTCAAAAGCAATTTTCAATTCTTCAGCTAATGAAATTTCAGTGCCAAGTGGATCAACTATAAGTAAGGCGTACCTATTTTGGTTCGGCACGCTTGAGGTTACGAATGATTCGAGTTTTGGAGTAGCTCCAGTAAATGAAGCAGAGCGTGGGACAGTTTTATTTGCTGGGTCTAAGGACGATTGTTCTGGCGCAGCCATTGTTAACTGCGAAGTGGATGGCGCTGTTTCCACCGAGTCGCTGGGCGCGGGACAAGATGGGTTTTATGTTGCTCATGCCGACGTTACTAACAAAATCGCTGCGCAATTTTCGCATTACCGGACCACGAAATCACAGCAAGAATCAGAAATATATTCGGTGGGAAATATTCAAGGCGCACAAGGAATCGGAACAAGCGCCGGCTGGACGCTAATGATTGTTTACGCCAATGCCAATGAAGACCTTCGCCATATTGAAGTGAAATCTGGGTTGGCGTTGGTAGCTCCGCGTTCAGCACATAATTTTGAATTCACAGGTTTTGATTCGCCGCTGGTTGGTGACATAAATTCTGTCGTTGGATTTGCTGGAGTGGACGGTGATGCCGGCACTGTTGGTGACTCATTAACGGTGCGTGCAACATCAGGATCGACCTTGGTATCTAATTTTGTAAACCCAAGTAACAATGTTTTCAATAGTTCAGTTTCTATAGATGGAACCAGAAGCAATTACTTATCTGGGGAAAGTGTTGGACGATCAAAGAACACATTTGGCATTGAGGCAGATCGATTCACCGTTACTAACGCGTTAGGTCACGGGGCAAATTCTGCGCGGCTAACTTTCAATTCAACAGCAGATAGTTTCTATATCGCTGGCATCGCATTTGCTACCCCGCTAGGCAAATCCGAATTGAAAGTAACAAAATATATTTCTGGAGTAACGCAAGCAGACCTTGGCAGCAACACTGAAGTGTCTGCAGGCGATGTGTTGGAATACACGGTCTCGATAGACAATGTCGGAGTAAACACAGCAACAAATGTGAGTCTGCAGGATGATTTTGATTCCGAGCATTTAACAAATGTGCAAACCACTAATGGCAACTGCTCCGTCGTTGGTAATAAGTTAACTTGCGCCAATTTGGGCAACCTCACACCAACCGCTTCGCCTATTACTGTTGCAGTGACTGCTGAAGTGAAGCCGGGAACCGGATCAATAACTAATTTTGCGCTGGCAACATATGGTGGTCATCAGGGCCCATCTACTGCATTCTCGAATGTGGTTACGACCGACTATGCAAAATTATCAACTGATCTGGCATTGGAACTAAATTTTACAAAGCCGTATGTACAGGCTGGCAGTTCAGTGAAATTGCGCTCGCGAATCACAAATTATGGACCGAGCACAGATGATGCACCTAAGTTACAGCTAACAATTCCGGCGGGATTAACTCGAACTTCTAAATTGCCAAATGGTTGTGCACAGGAAGCCCGGATAATTACTTGCACTGCATTGGGCCTGGGTATCGAAACAGGTGAATCATTGTTGCCAGGAAAAAGTGTGCAACTAGACCTGGTTTTCCTAGCTGCCGCTGGTAAATCGAAGTACCGTCTTTATGGCGTAACTCAAACTGGCAACACATCCGTAGATCCAAACCTGTCAAATAATTTCGCCAAAGCGCTCGTGGGCATTAATCATCCGCCAGTTGCGCGCAGGATTTTCATGTCTACCAGCACAGGCGCAAATGCCATTACGCAGTCAATATCTGATTCGATTTCTGACCCAGATTTGGATTCGCTGCAGGTCACACTCGGCGCTATGCCAAGTGGTAAGGGAAGTTTGCGACTAGTTGGTTCGAATCTTTTGTATATTCCAAATGAAACTTATGCCGGAACTTTTACAGTCCAATATTTCTTAAGTGATGGTCGTGGTGCAAAGACAAGTTCAGTTATAACTGTGCAAGTTCTTCCTAGTTCGGTAATTTCTGAGCATAAGTGCCGGGCGTTAGTTCGCACAGGTTGTTAAATTTTGAATCGTTTGGGTTTAGGAAGAGATCAGAAGATTTAGCCAGCAAGATTTTGCCTCGAGAGTTAGTGCTGATGCTGCCAAGCGGACCAAGCGCTTTCGACCATTTCACGTAAAGTAAATCGGCTGGTCCAATCAAGCGTCTGGGCAGCAAGTGTTGCATTTGCAACGAGCGATGCAGGATCTCCTGCGCGTCTTTGGCCCAGTGTCGGCTGGATTTCCCGTCCAGTGACTTCCCGAATGACTTCAATAACTTCAAGCACACTTGTTCCTTGGCCGGTACCTAAGTTGATGGCCTGGAAACTTGGGTTACGGGAAGTAACAAGATTCATTGCAGCAACATGTGCTTCGGCTAAATCTTGTACATGTAAGTAGTCGCGAATACACGAACCATCTGCGGTGGCGTAGTCGGTGCCAAAAACTTTAGGTTCGCGCCCAGCGCTGAGGGCCTGCATCACGATAGGAATTAGATTCAGCGCAAAGGTGTCGCCAAGTTCATCAGATGCTGAGCCAGCCACATTAAAGTAGCGCAATGCAGCAACTTTGAAGTTATCCGAATCGACTAAAGACTTAGCCATCCATTCACCGGCGAGTTTGGTCGCACCGTAGGGATTAATTGGGTTACAGGTGAGAGTTTCAAGAATCGTTTCAGACTCAGCTAAATCTGGTTGTCCGTAAACGGCGGCGCTAGAACTAAAAACTAAATTTTTTACATTGTGCTGCTGCATTGAAAACAATAAGTTTGTGAAGCCACCGACGTTCTCTTCCCAGTAGTAAAGGGGGCGTTCGACGGATTCGCCAACTTGCTTTCGAGCAGCTAAATGTACAACGCCAGAAATTTGATAATCAATAAATGTCTGTTCCACAGCCTTGTGATCTTTTAAGTTGGCGGTAATCAGTGGAACTCCACTGGGTAATTTGGCAGCCACCCCGGTACTTAAATCATCAAGAACTACAACTTCGTGTCCGTGGGCAATTGCAGAACGCACAATATGAGCGCCGATGTAGCCAGCGCCACCAGTGATGAGCCAAGTCATAGTTCTATTGTTGTCGGTTGCAGTGGTCTAAGACCAATCAAGTGACTAGATTTTCCAACTAATCCTGCAGAAATGGGCAGTGGCGACAGCCGGTTTCACAGCAAAATGTCCGTTCTTTTAGTTTGCTAACGGTGAAGACAAATGCCCCATTGCTTGGGTCAACATAGCCCTCAGCACCAGCTAAGACTGCCTGTTCGTGGGCTTCAATGATGGTTTGGAAGTCAGAGCGCTGCGGTGAAAGCCGTGAGGGATGCGGTAACGGAATTTCTGACATCGTAATTCACTCACTTTATTGATCTGTAGGGACATCTCGAACCTACCTGCAGAATTGGAATCCTGCTAGTTGGCAAATTCGAATAAGTACCTGAGTGGCCCCGAGATGATTCGAACATCCGACACACGGTT
>Ga0194055_10003141_pt1 | contig 12849 bp, 15 predicted proteins | sample SepL449m_MetaG_FD_155482 | JGI IMG/M metagenome (GOLD analysis project Ga0194055, IMG submission 155482) | Anoxic zone freshwater microbial communities from boreal shield lake in IISD Experimental Lakes Area, Ontario, Canada - Sep2016-L442-9m | ecosystem: Environmental > Aquatic > Freshwater >... | reverse complement strand
ATGATACCATAAGGGACACCTTTATAAAGAACAACGCCTTCAAGTCCTTCAAGGACTTCAATCCCTGCGAGATGGTTTCATTACATTTTAGAATCGGGGATATTATCAAAGTCCATAAGGAGAATCACATTATCCTTCCTGTCGAATATTATATAAACGCGATAAAGCATATCGCTCAAAATACGGACAAACCGATTAAACTGCTCTATTTTTGCGAAGCAGAAGATAATGAGTTCGTATTGACGAATTACATCAATCCCCTCAAAAAACTGTTTCCAACCACATCGTATCATAAAGCGAGTGATACGTTAGAAGATTGGGAACAATTGGTATTGATGAGCGTATGCGAACATCATATTCTCGCGAACAGCACGTTCAGTTGGTGGGGTGCTTATTTGGCTACTGATACTGATAACAAAAATAAAATCATCTGCTATCCCGATAAATGGCAACATTCGAAGGTGATAACACATAGCACCGTTGATTTATTCCCTGACAACTGGACGATGTGTAAGACGGAAGCCGTGTAGGAGTTAGAATTGTTTTTTATTTTTACAATAACTTGTTGTAAAAAATGACTGTTAAAGAAAATCTTAGTATTAATATAATAGTGCCACAGTCAAGCCGAATGGACTACTCGAAAAAATCACGAGAGGAACTGATTGCGATTTGTAAGGAGAAGAATATCAAAGGATACAACGGAAAGAAGAAGGACGATATTATCAATCTTTTTCAAGATAAAGATAAAGAACCGAAAACGGATACAAATCTTAGTTTGCTTGAAGAATGTTTGAAAGAAGTATCTATAAAGGAAGTTGCAGATAAACTAAATCTATGCGTAGGAACAATTAGAAGGTGGCTTGAATTAAAAGATGTCCCTATACAATACACATTTGACCTCTACAAGATACTTTCAAAGGAGATTGATTATAGCAAATTCACATCTTCTTTAAAAGACCAGTTCTTTACACCAAAGGACTTAGCAAAAAAATGCTGGGAAACATTCAATCGTGAAGTAAAAATAAATACAGAAGAATATACATTTATCGAACCATCCGCAGGGGATGGTAGTTTCTTACATATATTACCAGAGGGTTCGATTGGGCTTGATATTGAACCTCGTTCAACTGGAATTCAAACACAGGACTATCTAACTTGGAAACCAACTGACATAGCAACGAAATATATTGTATTTGGAAATCCACCGTTCGGATTAAGGGGGCATCTTGCGTTGAACTTTATAAATCATTCGTATCGTTTTGCTGATTATGTATGCTTTATTTTACCACAACTATTTGTGAGCGATGGTAAGGGTTCTCCTCGTAAGAGGGTGAAGGGCTACAATCTTATTTACAGTGAAGGGTTATCTGCTATGTTTTATAGCCCAGATAACCAAGATGTAAAAGTAAATGGAGTATTCCAAATATGGTCTAAAAATACATCAAATCTAAAATACACCATAAAGGCAAACACAGAAGAAAATATGAAGGTGTATTCGTTATCCGACGGAGGGACTATTGCATCTACACGAAATAAAGATATGATTGGTAAGTGCGACATTTATCTTCCATCAACCTGCTTTGGAAAAGAGAATATGAAGATGTATAAGAGGTTTGAAGACCTTCCGGGGAAAAAAGGTTATGGTGTTGTATTCTTTAACGAAAAGGCAAATATGATAAATAAGGCAGAAACTATCGACTGGTCTTCAATCAGTTTCCTATCAACAAACTCTGCGTATAATTTGAGGACATCTATCATCTTCGCCCAGTTTGTCTAAACCTAAACAATAATCTTCCTGATGAATGAATCGATAGTGTCGTTCGAAGTGGTTGGCGTAATCTTTATTGCGTGTCCGTTTTCAACACTCACTTCATTTATCTTCACACTTGTATCCAACTTGAATGCTCCCCTTTCTTTTCTCCAAGTGATTGCCTTTGTTGGAAAGTATGGTAGTTTTTCCTTACTTTTGTAAGTATTTTCATCGAAGTTTTTGAATATAGTCAGATAAATACACTCAGTAGAAATATCAACAAATATCATATACTTTGCTCCCTTCCAAGGCACTTCTCCCAATTCGTGTTGAAAACTGGGAGAAGAAGAACCTTGAAGTGCTGTCTTGATTTCAACAGGAATATCCATAATTGTTCCATCTCCATCTCCTCCACCTATCTGCTTTGTTTTAGAACCATTACAATCTGCGTCAATACCAGTTATCTTGCATATATTGTTGATAAGTTCTTCTCCTACGTTCCCTACATTATTGCTTTGGAGTTTCACTAAATCCTTATATGGACTATTTTTCCAGTTATCTTGTTTATCCTCCTTTTCCTTCTGCTGTTTAATAATACGAATAAGCATATTATGAACGGATTCTTGCGATTCAACTGACACTGACATATTAATTGAATGTAAGCAATTACTGTAAATCAGTTTTTATATTTTATAACTATATAAAAATAATAGAACAGTTCCTTCATTCCTTATATCCCCTTGATAATCTCCAAGTAGGTGGCGAAACCGTCCGCGATATTCACAGTATTATTATAACTCGATAAGCGGACATCAAAATGTATCCAGTTCTTTCTGTATTTCTGAGGGATAAAGTTCATTAAAAACATAGATGCCATCAAGCCACCGCTATTACATTTATACCCTGAGTTTTTAACATCCGCGATATTCGATTTAATATAATAGATGTATTCGACCCACGGAGGCAACCGTATGCTTTTTTCGGCATATTCTCGGTTATATCTTTCAATGTCTTTTGCGAACGTTTCATTCAATGTAAAGTAGGTAAAACTCGTATGACAATGTAATCGATCCGACCACCCCGTTAAAGTCGCATAATCAAATAGATAGTCGGGATTATAGTTTTTACATGCAAACGCAAGAGCATCCGCGAGTATCAAGCGACCTTCCGCGTCGGTATTCACAATCTCCACTGTCGTCCCATTGTATGCCTTGATAACGTCATTCGGCTTCATTGAATTATCCGTAACGATATTCTCAACTAAGGGACATAAGCAGACGACGCGATGCTTACATTCGCTATCCACTATGTATTTAAACAAACCGAACGATAGCGACGCACCCTCTTTATCCATATACATTTGCTCCATCCCTTTTCCGCTTTTCATAGAATACCCGCCAGTATCTATGGTGACGCCTTTGCCAACGAGGCAGATTGTCTTCTTATATTTGGGAGGCTTGTAATCGAATACCACAAAATGCGGTTTATTTCTCGACGACCCGCCTACCGCATCGATGAGTCTTAACCCCATCCGCTTAATATCCTTGTGATTATAGTTATTTATCTTTACATATTTCGAATCACGAAACATCTTACATGCATAATCCGCCATCCTTTCGGGTGTAAAGATATTCGCTGGTTCATTCACGATATTACGCGATATATTGGAATAATAAAGAATGCTATACAGGCTGTCAATATCCGCCTTACTCAATTGTGGGGCATAAAATAGAATGCCTGACTGTTTCTTTTTTATTCGCTGATACTTTGTAAATACATAGAGTCCTTGTAGCATTCGATAGATGAAGCCTTTCACGAATACCTTGTTTAATCTTTGTAAATTAAAGACGAGTTGCTCTTTACGATATAGGCTCTGGTTCTCTTTGATACTCATTGATTTTAGTAAGATATCCAGAAAGTTGTTGATTTGTATATCCGCTACCTTCGTTGCCGCTACCTTCGTTGCCGCTACCTTCGTTGCTCTCGTTGCTTTCGAAGACATCGAAGACACGATGATTTCTGATTTGTGATTGATAACGCCTTCGCGAATGCTATTTATAATCGTAATATCATCCATTCTACTATATGGATTTATAAATATAAAAATAAAAAATAATTAAATGTCGCTAACCAACACAAGGTGAGACCCTTTTAATTCATAGATTTTGTCGGCGATTTCCAATGCCGACTTTCGATGTGCGATGATTATCATTGTGCTATTTTGTTTTGCGTAGCATTCCCTTATTGTATCCTGAACGAGTTCTTCGCAATATGGGTCAAGTGCCGAAGTCGCCTCATCAAATATTATGATTTGCGGTTTTCGTATCAACGCTCTCGCGATTGATATGCGTTGCTTTTGCCCTCCGCGTTGCTTTTGCCCTCCCGAAAGCGAACTTAACTCCGTTCCTTCAAGCATAGTTTGGTATTGTTTGGGCAGTTTCGAGATAAACTCGTGTGCGTTCGCGTTCTTCGCTGCCTCTATGATGTCCGCCTCGTTGCTTTCGCTGTCGCAGTCTAATCCATACGCGATATTGTTGGCGATTGTATCCGTAAATAACACGCTATCTTGGGCGACGTATCCGATATGTTTTTTGAGCCATTCGCTATCATAGTCGCATAGATTCACGCCGTCGATTGTGATAGTCCCGCTTGTTGGTGCTAAGATATTCATAAGCAATTTCGAAAGTGTGCTTTTGCCGCATCCAGACGCACCGATAATCGCGATTTTATCTCCGCGTCGAATCTGAAAGTTAAAGTCCGTTATTATCGCATCGTCCGCCTTTTCATACTTAAAGGATAGCGAATGAAACCCAATGTCGCCAATGAGCCGATTGTCCGAGGGTATATAGTATCCCTTCGCATATTCTGGCGAATCCAAGAGTTTCGAGATACGCGTGTAGGGTTCTTTACATTTGATGAACTCGTTTTTCATATCAAAAATAGATTTAATCGTAGAATACAAACCCTGATTATGAAGAATAAAAATCGTAAGCCCTTCGACGGTTTGTAAGTAGTTCGCGAATAAGATAATAATAATCGTCGTTATCGTCGGTATATTACAAACCACCAAGAGGTTGCTCCCATACAAAAGGCATTCCTTGTGGTTGTAATCGGCTACCCTGTTCGAAAGCATATTGTATTTGTCTTCCGACCGCCTCTCATTCGCATAGGTTTTCATAACGGAGATGTGAGAGATGGTTTCGTGTGTATATGTGTTCAGTTCCTTATTTCGTTCCTCGTAGTTCGCCATTATCTTCTTTTGTATCTTCTCGTAGCCCTCTGAAATCAAGTAATGGACGGGGATTAAAAATATGGCAACCGCCGTGAGTTTCCAAGATATGTTTGTTAATAGCCAGAATGTTATTATCACCTCAATAAGAGAACGCGAGAACACATTGATATTGAGCGATATTATATCCGACACAATCCTCGTATCGTTATTCACCCGTTCCAATAGCGAATTGACAGGTTCGGTTTCGTAAAACTTCAATGGCTGATGTAAAAGTTTTCGGTAGATGATACAACGCAGTTTGTGATTCATCGACTTCTGCGAATACACAAAAAGCCCACCTCGTAATGATATCGCAATCATCGAGATAAAGTTCGTATAAAATAATAAATATAATCGGTCGTTCGTGAAATCGCCAAGCATCATTCGAGTCATCTGTCTGCTCGTTCGCGATAACATTATAATACGAACCGAAGCAACCGCAAACTAACCCCGCAATACTATACTTTACGTCGTTGCCACATAATTCAATATATCTTTTAAACATTCGCGAATGTTTATGTTTATATAAATGCTATTATTTATATATTTTTTCGATCCCTTTCAAGCATCTTTCGGATTAACCCCAATGTCAAGAGTTCGTTGATTTCTTCCTGTTCCTCTTTCACTCGACGCAACTGCCTTTCATACTGTACCGCGGACTCCGCGGACTTCGTATAATTCACAGACTCGTTATATGGTGGCGGTTGCTGTATTGCGTTCGGATTTCGCTCCCTTTCAAGCATCTTTCGGATTAGCCCCAATGTCAAGAGTTCGTTGATTTCTTCCTGTTCCTCTTTCACTCGACGCAACTGCCTTTCTAAATGTACCTGATATAGGTTCGCAGACTCCATAGATACTTTATTTACTGTTAGATACTTTACTGTATCATTTTTTTGGCGACAAATAGCAAATAATGTTCGCCGTCCCGCAAAAGCGAAATGTAATTGTAGGTTTCGCCATCCTTTTCAATGAACTTATTTGTCCCCGTAGCCACAGCAGCCGCTGTCGCCGCTGTCGCTTTTTTACGAAACTTGACAATTTTCGTTAATGTCGAGACACTTTGTATCGTCTCGTAATTCAACCAAAAACGCGGTATTCCCTTCATCCGTTTGAATAGTATCTTTCGAAATATGAATATTTGGTCGTCGCCCGTAAAATACCCCTTGGTTTCCGCATATATCTTCATATATTCGTCTAATAATATACGAACATCAATCGGTTTTTTGAGTTCGCCCGTCTTTTTGTAATAATACTTCTTCTTCACATAATGTATCAAGGTGCTGTCCCAGTCCAGAACCTTGACACCTTCTGTCGATAACGCGATTTCCATAGAAAGTCTAAGCCTATTTAAGAATACCTTCTTGCCGTATGTGTATATATACAATACTTGCATGTATTTCATCGATTTCGAAAATGCCTTCCTTTCCTTGTCATACGCTACGGAGTCGCGATAGCGGTGCGTGAAATAGGTTAGTCGCTTCGACAATTCACTATATTTAGAAGGCACATCCTTCGCATCGGTTTTTACGAGCGATTTGTCAACAGCCGCATTCGCAGCATCATATTTTTTAATGCTAAAACCTTTGAATAACGCTTTCGCCTTTTTTACGCCATCTTCGTATTTCGCGATACTCATAATCAATACCTCGATGCTCATCAAGCGATTATAGATAACCTCCAATTTACCTGTATATAAACAATAGTCAAATATTGAATTGATAAAGCAATCTCCATCACCTACTGCGTTTATCAAGTAAATCTCTGGATTATTCTCGACGATTTGATAGTCGTTGCTACGCGGGGCATTAGGCGACGACGATTTGCTCCTGAATGAATGTGAAAAACGATTCGATACATCTGAATTACTGGACGTCTTTTTATTTTTCATCATACTACGTATCAGTAAATAATCTACTGAGCCTTTTTTAGGCGAACACCATCTATCCTTGCCTTCGTTATACTTTTTTAACGCATCAATATATTTCATTTGCTATCTAATATAATTGATTAAAAAAATGATGCTTAGATAAGATATCTATTATGTAATATAATTATAGAAACGATGACGACTGAGATACACATCTTCATATTTCGCAGAGACTTTCGCATCCACGATAACTTGGCGTTGAATCGCTTAGTGGCGGAATGCGGTGGCGTCAGCGTCTATCCGATGTTTATATTCAATCCCGCACAAATATACGCGAAGAACAATCCGTATTTTAGTAATAATTGCGTCCAGTTTATGATTGAAAGCCTCGACGACTTGGATACGCATATCCACGTTAATTATCACGAAAGCGGCAAGGACGGTAGCGGCGACATTGGCGTTTTAAATGCGTTATCAAAGAAATACAAAATCAAGACGATAGCATACAACAAGGATTACTCGCCATTCGCCATAAAACGCGACCGTATCATCGAGGAATGGGCTGAAGCGGCGTCAGCGGCGTCGGGACACGACATCCGCATAATCACCGAAGAAGACTACACACTGTATCCTATGGGAACGATACAAAATAACAAGAACGAGCCATACAAGGTTTTTACGCCATTCTATAAAAAATCGTTGTCTATCAAAGTGAAGCCTTGTGTTGCTGGTGCGGACGCAAAAAGCATAACCACCGTCAAGCATATCAAGGGGTTCGACAAGCATCGATATTACGAACCGAATGACGACATTGCGGTTCGCGGAGGACGCGACAAGGCACTCGCACGATTCAAGAAGATTATGACGGATTACTCGAAAACCCGCGATTATCCTGCGTTGGATAAGACGACCCGATTGAGTGCCTATATTAAGTTCGGTTGCGTCAGCATACGGGAGGTTTATTATAATTATAAAAATGTCAAGGAACTACAAAGAGAACTGCTATGGCGTGAGTTTTACGCGAACATCCTCTATTATTTCCCGCACGTATTAGGAAACGCATTTAAGGAGCAGTATGACAATGTGAAATGGACGAATAACAAGGAGTGGTTTAAACGATGGTGTCAGGGCAAGACAGGGTATGTGCTGGTAGATGCTGGAATGGCACAGTTGAACAAGACGGGATGGATGCACAACAGGCTACGAATGATAACCGCAATGTTTTTAACAAAAGACCTTCTCATCGATTGGCGGTGGGGTGAGAAATACTTTGCGACAAAGTTGGTGGATTATGACCCTGCGAGTAATAATGGCGGGTGGCAGTGGTCTGCGAGTACAGGCACTGATTCGCAACCCTACTTTCGCATCTTTAACCCCGAATTACAATTGAAACGCTATGACAAGGATTATGAGTATATACGCACGTGGATACCTGCTTTCGAAACTGATACCTACGCAACAGAAAAAATAGTGGAACACAAGGAGCGTTCGGCGATTGCCATACGCGAGTTTAAGAGAGCGGCGTCCGCCTAATGCCGCTGCCGCTAACGCGAAAACATCGAGAGTTGATTATTGACGTTCCAGATGTGTCGGATAATATTATTACATTGTTCGTGATTTGGCAGATGCTCTGGGTGTAGTGTGCTACCGAACGCGATGTCTGTGATAGCAACAGGATACGTGATGACGTATGAACTCACTGGGGCATAGATTATATTATCCGCTGCCGTCCAAGAGGAATACGACAAATCGTATTTATGTGTATGCTTTGATACTACGTAGGCGTCTAATATTTTACGTGCCGCTTTTCTTGAAACTAAATAATAGACGGCACCTGGGTATGATTCTGTTCGCTTGATGATGACGTCGCTGACGTCGCCGCCATTTAAGAAATGCTCGTTGTATAGCCGAATGACGACGGGATGACTGCTTGTATAGAGTTGTAGGATTTCTACGTCGCCGTCCTTGTCTTTGTCTTTGTTTTTTGCTTCCGTCGCTGCGATATACTTTATTATTTTGTTAAAATCAATATTGATAAATGATACGTCGTCTTCTAATACGCAGAAATACGAATCCCTTCCATCCGTTCCATCTGTTCCGTCCGCTCCGTCCGCTCCGTCTTCATCGCCATCCGTTCCATCGTCGTATCCTTGTTGTATCGCTTTTAAATGCGACAATATACAAGCAATCTCTTCGGGTGTCGTAGTTGCCATCGATTCCGCATTGCGAATAATGGTATAGTCGTTGGACTTGATGGTTTCAGGCGTTTCCGCGGAAATACGATAGTTCTCGATGCTATGTTCGAAAAACTGTCGTTCCATATACTGACGTCTATCAACGCATTTATCCATATTAATCCAATAGTGTTTCATCGTTGTCGCTTTGTCGCTATTATACATAATTATGATTATTCTTCTTTATATAAAAATATGACCTGTTATAATAGTAAAACTATACGATGGCTTTATTTATTGACACAGAGACATCGGGGTTGCCTGATACGAATAATTTGAGATGGGGTGCGTATCCCGATTACAAGGATACCGACAAGTATGCGAATGCGAGAATCGTCCAGTTCTCGATGTTAATCACGGATACCAAGTTTAATTACCTCGACGTCAAAGATTACGTCATTAAACGCGAAGGGTTTGAAATCACGAATGGCGAATTTCACGGCATCACAAATGATATTTCGGATACGACGGGTGTCGATTTCAATACTGTCGCTGCGGAGATATTCTATGAACTGTTAAAGAACGTTTCGCATATCGTCGCACACAACGTGGGGTTTGACGTGGGCGTAATTAAATCCGAGTTGCATCGAAGAAACTTACACTATATAATTGACGAATTGGATAAGAAGACGCTCCTATGTACGATGAAACACTTGAAGCCGATTCTCAAAATCATCAATCCCTATGGCAATTACAAGAACCCGTCGCTAAACGAGATATACCGATATAATTTTCATACGGACGTCGAGAACGCTCACAATTCGCTCTATGATGTTTATAATCTTCACAAGGTCGTAGAACATATGTATAAAAATAATACGTTGTGTTATGATATTGATTAACCGCCGCTACGCTACGCTGCGGCGTTAGTATCGCAATGTCGTCTTCCAGAAGGGATAGCGAAGGGACGTTTCGCTTCCAAAGCCATCCGCAAAGTATGTCTCGTCTTCCAGAACGATTGTCTTGTATAACTTACACACGACACTGAGGACGCTTTGGTCGTGTCGGTTCTCTATAAACTTATTTTTATTAAAGTTAGCGGATGCGTTCGTGGCGGCATTAGCGGCATTAGTATCATTATAGTAATCTGTGAATAATAGCGGGTTTTGGTATAATGCGTTTCGCCACGCCGATACGATATTCATACTGTTCGCATTCTTTTTAAACATTCGGACAGTCGCTATAAATTGTCCGCTTTCGATGATATCGCGACTTTCCTCGTGTATATTGAAGTGTTCGAAGATTTCTTTGGTCGTCCATTTGTCTTCGGTATGATGACTCATTTGAAAGGATATACAACCTGTGGCTTCGCCGTCGCTGCTTTCGCCATTTAGCATCTCGATATATTCCTTAAATCGCTTGTGTCCGTTCGGGTTTATATAGCATCCCGCATCCAAATAGATTAGAATGTCGCCATCCTTTATTTTCTCTAAATGTTTGTGAATGATGTATGGCTTCCATATCCAATACCCGCCACCTCTCGGCAGTTCTAAGATATGTTTGAACTGTTCTTTAAAATCATCGTCCAAATCGTCAGGGCTATACGCGGTTATGGTGTCGAACCATCCCAGACTCTCCGCTTGGCTACAAAGCCTCTTTTTCGTTTCCACAAACCCGCTATCACCAAATGTAATAAGATGAATCATAATATATGATATTATAATATTATACTATACTACGTTCTCTTATTTATATATGTATAGGTATATATAAGAAAGACAATGGCGACTATGGAGGAACTGCGAAGACATCGAGTATTGAACTTAACTCTTATTGACTTAGTCCCCACCATAATCATTGGGATAATCATACATTCGTATATGTGGTTATATCCTCTCGAATTGAGCGACGAAGAGCAGTCAAACCGAACATTCATTCAATATACGGCTTCGTTGGCAATCATACTGATAACATTACTTGGATTAGGGATACTCCTACACAGATTGTTTGGCATACGTTCGGGGTTGTCAGCACATATCGGGTTAAACGGTATGCCAAATAAAAAATAAAATAATATAATAATATAATAAGAAAGCAAGAAAGCAAGATGGACGAACGCGTAATCACTGTCGACCGATTTCTGTCCGTCTGGATATTCTTTTATACAATCGCATATTTGCTCGGGATAGTTCCCTACAATCCCGTGATACTGATTAGCATCGCTTTAATATTCTTCACACTCAGCCTGTTTATCATCATCCCGCGATTGAACGAACGTTCTCTTTTAACATACTATATCACCATCAATACGCTGGGAAAGATAATCCCCTTAGTATTCATAATCAATAACAAAATAACAAATAGTGATATTATATTTACGGTATATTTTATTCTAAACTATGTCGTATATATGCTTATCGTCAAGGATGATATTGTTAGCGTATATAAAGATTACATCGAGTTCATCATAAACCGCGATAGAGCAAGGGAAGGAGCGATATATCACGAAATCAACAAGGTATTCCCTAACTTATTTTAGGCGGCTTCGCGGCTTCGCTGCTTCGCTGCTTCGCGGACGTTAGTAAGGGACGATATCGCTATTCTTATGGACGCATACGATATTACAGTATTGACAATGGTCGTCGAAGTTCGTGATAGGCACAGTGTCTTTGCTTGTCAAATACGAAAACTTATGAAATCCCTTTGCTTCCAAATAGGTTATCAGTTCGAGCAAGGGAATCCGATTGTCTAAGAATGTTCCCCCGTATTCGAATTGAATAATCTTTACTTTTTCTAAGAAATCTTCGAACCCCTTAAATACGAAGAGTTCGAAGCCCTCCGTGTCGATTTTCATAAAGTCAATGCCCTTGATGTCGTTCTCAGCGATATACGTGATGCCCTTTATGATTTTTAGCAAAATCTTATTCCTGTCGTCGTCAATATGACAGGATGTGATACGATTGTAAAACGATTGATAGCGAGGATAATAATACAGTTCCTTTTGTTCGTCGCCTAAACCGACGTTATTACAATAGGCTACGCGATTTAGTTTCGTCTGTCGCTTTAAGTTCTCGATAAACTCGGGGACAGGGTCGAAGTAATGAACCTCGCCAGTGAAACTCACAAACTCGCTATCGGTTCTACACCCGATGTCAAAGATAACGTCGATTTTGTCCTTGATGCTATTATAGAAGAACTCTTCGCCGTTCGTTTTAGGGTCGTCGTTATTGAATACATTCATCTCGTCGAATATCATTTGTTTTTATAATTTTATATATATGTATAATATTGCCTTTATATAATAAAGGGATTTACTACCAGCAGGATTCGAACCTGCGAGTGCTTAGCACGTGACAGCTTAAGTGTCATTCCTTGGACCAGACTCGGACATGGTAGCAAACGCTCATAAATCAGAGCGGCTCATAAATCAGAGCAATATTATTTAAAAAAATAAGACACCAGTCAGTCAGGAACTAACCGTTTAATGAATGATGATAATAATTTATTAGGTATTATTATATATCTATGTATATCCTAATTCTTATATGATTTTCTTGATATAAGGTATTATAATATAAAATGTCAGGACAGTTATCCTTGATGTCTGAAAGCCCCGTCGCGTATATAATACGTCGCAAGATAGCACAACGAATCACGTTGATTCGCGACCACGTCTATTTGCTAAAATATTGGCTATGCGGACGCCTACCATTTCTCGAATATTATTTATAAAAGATGTTTATTATAATATAGAATACCATATATATGACAGGGAAACGTGCTATTC
>Ga0194055_10003137_pt1 | contig 12868 bp, 9 predicted proteins | sample SepL449m_MetaG_FD_155482 | JGI IMG/M metagenome (GOLD analysis project Ga0194055, IMG submission 155482) | Anoxic zone freshwater microbial communities from boreal shield lake in IISD Experimental Lakes Area, Ontario, Canada - Sep2016-L442-9m | ecosystem: Environmental > Aquatic > Freshwater >... | reverse complement strand
CGTCGATGCCGAGGCCCAGGCCGTCGAGACCAGCTCCGGCACCGAGAGCCCGGAACCGATGATCGTGGCCTTCAAGGCGGTGATGTCCCGTTCGTCGATGAGCGGGTGGTCAACCGGAGGCACGGGGTCTTGCCAGATCTGCGGCGCCGGCACATCGGGGCCCAGGAGCCTCGACACCGGCCCCATGTCGCGATGCGTGAGCTTGTACCAGGCCTTGGCAAACGCCTGCTGGAACTGCTCCGGGTGCTCGTGAAACCGCTTCGCGATCGGGGCATACTGCGGGTCCATGCGGAGCGCGAGATCGGTGGTGAACATCATCGGCGGATGGGATTTCGCGTCGTCGTGGGCGTCCGGCACCGTGCCCTCCGCCGACTTCTCCTTCGGGGTCCACTGCCAGGCCCCGGCCGGGCTCTTCGTCAGTTCCCACTCATAGCCGAGGAGGTGGTCGAAGTAGCCGTTCGACCAGGTCGTGGGCGTCGCGGTCCAGGCGCCCTCGAGGCCACTGGTGATCGTGTCATCCCCCTTGCCAGTGCGGAAGCCGTTCTTCCAGCCGAGCCCCTGTTCCTCGATGCCGGCCGCCTCCGGGGCGGGGCCGACGTTGTCGGCACTCGCCGCGCCGTGGGCCTTGCCGAAGGTGTGTCCGCCGGCGATCAGCGCCACCGTCTCTTCGTCGTTCATCGCCATCCGGCCGAACGTCTCGCGAATGTCGCGGGCGGCCGCCAGCGGATCGGGCTTGCCGTCGGGCCCTTCCGGATTGACGTAGATCAGGCCCATCTGGACCGCTGCGAGCGGGTTTTCGAGCCGGCGATCGCCGCTGTATCGTTTGGCACCGAGCCACTCGCTCTCCGGCCCCCAGAAGATGTCGTTCTGCGGCTCCCAGACGTCCTCGCGGCCCCCGCCGAATCCGAACGTCTCGAATCCCATCGACTCGAGGGCGACGTTCCCCGCGAGGATCATCAGGTCGGCCCAGGAGATTTTCGGGCCGTACTTTTGCTTGATCGGCCAGAGGAGCCGGCGGGCCTTGTCGAGGTTTGCGTTGTCGGGCCAGCTGTTGAGCGGCGCGAATCGTTGCGCCCCGTAGCCGGCACCGCCCCGGCCATCGCCAATCCGATAGGTTCCGGCGCTGTGCCAGGCCATCCGGATGAAGAACGGCCCGTAGTGGCCGTAGTCGGCCGGCCACCAGTCCTGCGAGGTCGTCATCAACTCCCGGAGATCGTTCCTGACCGCCTCCAGATCGAGCGTCTTGAACGCCTCGGCATAGTCGAAGCGTTCTCCCAGCGGATTTCCGGCGGGAGAGTTTTGATGAAGGATGTCGAGGTTCAGCTGATCGGGCCACCAGTCGCCGTTGTTCATGCCTCCCGCCACCGTGGTGCGGGTCGCCGGCGCGGGGTTTCCCATCACCGGACAGGTGGCTGCGGCCGGCTCCGCCGCGTGGCAGGTAGTCGTGACCAGTGCGCCGAGCGCAACGCACCGGACGAGGATTCGCTGGATCATGGATGTCCCTCTGGTTGACGACGTCGAGCAGGACGGGTGGGCGATTCACCCAGGAATCGACTCGTATCGCATTCTACGACAGTGCGGGCCCGACGCTCCCCGCCTGCGGGACACTCGGTGCGACGAACTGGTTTTCTGTGGCGAAATCGCGCCGTTTCCCGGGCCTGAACTGCCCTTGAGCGATCGCCGATGTTCCGGGACGATCCGCGGCTCCTGCGGGAATCTTGGATGCGTCGCCCGTTCGCCATCGTGATGCTGGTCGCAACCCTGTCGGCGGGGACGTGGGCCACCGCGCAGGAGCAGTTGCCTCCGCCGCAGGCCGCGCCGATCATCCTGCCCGCTCCGCTCGGCCCGCAGTCGAACGCCGTCCAGCCGAATCCGTTCGCACTGCTGCCCGAGGGCGCGGTCATCGGCCCCGGCGGGCCGGTGATCCCCGGACCGCCTCCGACGCCCCGCAACGCGGTCGTCATCCCGCCGCTCGACGCCGAACTCGTGTGGACGAAACTCGTGGACGTGACCGACGACTTCTTCAAGGTGAACTCGGAGCAGCGGGTGGTGTTTGCCAACGGCGTGCCAACCGAGGGCCGCATCGACACCTTCCCCCAGACCGGCGCGACCGTCCTCGAGCCGTGGCGGGGCGATTCGGTGGGCTGGGACGAGCGGTGGGAGGCCACGCTGCAGTCGATCCGCCGAATCGCGACCATGCGACTCACTCCCGACTCCGCCGGTTGGCGAGTGGAGGTCGTGGTCAACAAGGAACTCGAATACCTGCCCCGGCCGATGCGGGCGACCACCGGCGGTGCCTCGTTCCGTAACGACGACTCGCTCTACCGCTACGGCACCCCGCTCCCCACGCTCGGGCAGCAGGTGGGCGACCAGCCGCGGCCGGTCGCGAGCCCCACTCCCAACCTCGGCTGGATCCCGCTCGGCCGCGACCCCAAGCTCGAGCAAAAGATGCTCGCGCTGGTGCTGGCCAAACTGGGCGTACCGCCGCAGCAGCAGGCCGAACCCTACTACCAACCGCCCGATGCAAGCGGCGCCGCAGTGCCACAGCCGGGCCTTCCACCAGCGGCACCACCCGTCCCGCAGGGCCCCGTCTACGGAGCCCCGATTCCGCCCGAACAACTCCCACCGGGCGCGCAGATCGCCCCGGGGCCGCCGGTGCCAATCGAGACTTCCTGGTCCCAGTAGCACAGGTTGTCAACCTGTGCCCCACCGCAGGTTACCAATCTGCGGCTACGTTTCCTGCTCCACGTAGCACAGGTTGGCAACCTGTGCCTTATTGTGAGCAGGTTGAAAACCTGCTGTCCGTTTCCCTCCCGCAGGTTACCAACCTGCGGCTACGTTTCCTGCTCCACGTAGCACAGGTTGTCAACCTGTGCCCCACCGCAGGTTGCCAACCTGCGGCTCCGCGTTCCGCAAGCCGGTCACTCGTCGGTCACGCATCCCCTCGAGGCCGGGGCCACGCAGCGGATGTACTTCGCGAGGATCCCACGGGTGGCCTTCAGCGGCGGCGCCTTCCACTCCGCCTTGCGACGGGCAAACTCTTCGTCCGAAACCTCCGCATCGATCGCGGCGGTGTCGGCGTCGATCACCACCACGTCGCCGTCCTTCACCAGGGCGAGCGGGCCGCCATCCTGCGCCTCCGGCACCACGTGCCCCACGATGAAGCCGTGTGAGCCGCCTGAAAAGCGGCCGTCGGTGATCAGGGCCACGTCGTTGCCGAGGCCGGCTCCCACGAGTGCCGAGGTGGGCGTGAGCATCTCGGGCATCCCGGGGCCACCCTTCGGGCCCTCGTAGCGGATGATCACCACATCACCCCGCTTGATGACCCCCTGCTCGAGCGCCGCCAGCATCGCCTCCTCGCTGTCGAACACGCGGGCCGGCCCGCGAAACCGCGAGCCCTCCTTGCCGGTGATCTTTGCGACGGCCGAATCGGGGGCGAGGTTGCCGTGAAGAATCGTGATGTGGCCGGTCTTCTTCAGCGGTTCTTCGACGGGGCGGATGATCTTCTGGCCCGCGGCGAGGCCCTTGCTCGTGGCGAGGTTCTCGGCGAGTGTCTTGCCGGTGACGGTCATGCAGTCACCGTCCATCAGCCCCTTGTCGAGCAGGTATTTCATCAGGCCGCTGGTGCCGCCGATCGAGTGCAGGTCTTCCTGCACGAACTTCCCGCTCGGCTTGAGGTCGGCGAGGTAGGGAATGCGGCGGGCGACCTTCTGAAAGTCTGCCGGCCCGAGATCGACGTCGACGGCGCGGGCCATCGCGATCAGGTGGAGCACCGCGTTGGTAGACCCGCCGAGGGCCATCACCGTGACGATCGCATTTTCAAACGCGCGGCGCGTCATGATGTCGCGGGGCTTGAGATCGAGTTCGAGCAGGTGGCGAATCGCCGCCCCGGCCCGCAGACACTCCTCGGCCTTGCCGGGGTGCTCGGCCGGGATCGAGGCGCTGTCGGGCAGCGACATGCCCAATGCCTCGATCGCCGTCGCCATGGTGTTGGCCGTGTACATCCCGCCGCAGGCGCCGGCTCCGGGGCAGGAGTGGCGGACAATATCGCCCCGCCGCGTGTCGTCGATCCGGCCCGTCACATATTCGCCGTAGCACTGAAACGCCGAGACGATGTCGAGCACCGTGCCATCGGCGAGGTGGCCCGGCTTGATCGTGCCGCCGTACACCATCAGCGCCGGCCGGTTGAGCCGGCCCATCGCGATCAGGCAGCCGGGCATGTTCTTGTCGCAGCCGGGGATGGCCACGAGGCCGTCGTACCACTGCGCCTCCATCACCGTCTCAATCGAGTCGGCGATGATGTCGCGGGACGGCAGTGAGAAGCTCATCCCGTCGGTGCCCATCGAGATGCCGTCACTCACACCAATGGTGTTGAACCGCATCCCGACCATGCCGGCGGCCAAGACGCCCTCGCGGACCTTGGCCGCGAGACGGTCCAGATGCATGTTGCAGGTGTTGCCCTCGTACCACATGCTCGCGATGCCGACCTGGGCCTTGTCGAGGTCGGCAGGTTGAAGCCCGGTGCCCAGCAGCATCGCCTGCGATGCCCCCTGCGAGCGTGGCTGCGTGATCCGGGAACTGGTGCGGTTGAGCACGGACATGATCGAGGGTTCCTGACGGTGGTGCCGGCCCCGCTGGCGCTGCCGCGACAGCCGCGACCAGTGACGGAGCGAGGCAGGATAGTATGCTGCGCAGCGGTTTGAAAGCCGCTGCGGCGGCCTTCGGCCGCCCCGCCTGTCGTCCCGGACGCACCGATGCCCCCCGCCTTCATCTACCTCGACCTCGGCAACGTCGTTTTCTTCTTCGACCGCGACCGGTCGTTTGCGGAGATGGCCGCCGTCAGCGGCACCGATGCGGCGACGGTTCGCGACGTGGTAATGGAAGGGGGGCTGCAGAAGGCGATCGAACGCGGCGACATCGACTGGGCCGAGTTCCACGCCGAGTTCTCCCGCCGCAGCGGCACGCAGCCCGATCCTGCCGCGCTGGCCCGAGCGGCCAGCGACATGTTTCGACTCAACACGGCGATGCTGCCGATCATCGCGGGCTGCCGCCGGGCGGGCGTGCCAATGGGTATCCTCTCCAACACCTGCGACCCCCACTGGAAGTTCCTCCTCTCGAGCGGCTACGCGATCCTGCCGGGCGGGTTTCGCGAGATCGTGCTCAGTCACGAGGAGCACTCCGCGAAGCCCGAACGGGCGATCTACGACGTGGCGACCGTCCGGGCGGGCGTGCCGCCGGAGCGGATCTTCTTCTGCGACGATCTCGCGCCGCACATCGACACGGCCCGCGCCGTCGGCTGGGACGCGGAGCTCTTCGTCTCGGCGCACCAACTCGCCGACCAACTTGCCCGCCGCGGCCTGCGACTAGGCGTCTGACGCCGGGCCCGCAGCGAGCCGGGCGATGGTGGCCTCGTCGAACCGGCCCTCGATCGCCACCGCGCCGTCGATCTCGAGCACGGGCACGCGGAGGTCGAATCGCGCCCGCGTCTGAGCGTCGCGATCGACGTCGATCACGACCACGTCGGACCGATGGCCGAGGACCATGTCCTCGGCCGCCTCGCAGAGGTGGCAGCCGCGGCGAGAATAGAGCACCCAGGTCACGATTTGGAGTAGGATTCGAGGAGGATGTGGGGCCGCGCGGTCGCGGCCCCCGCTCACTATCACTCCCGAGTGTTGCCGCCGATGTCCGCGCCGGTCCAGTCCGTCGATGAGTTTCTGCAGGTTGTCCGTCGCAGCGGGCTCGTGCAGGAAGACCGGCTGCTGGGCACCGTCGAGCCTTGGATTGGCCATGCCGGCCTGCCACCGGAGCCGATGCTCAAGGCCCTCACCGACTCGGAGTTGCTGACCCGTTGGCAGATCGAGCAGCTGCTCAAGGGCCGCTACAAGGGGTTCACGCTCGGCAAGTATCGGCTCCTGAAGCTCCTGGGCGCGGGGGGCATGAGCAGCGTCTACCTCGCCGAGCACGCCACCCTCAAGAGCAAGGCCGCGGTCAAGGTCCTACCGGTCAAGCGGGTCGACCAGACCTCGTATCTCGCCCGCTTCGAGCGGGAGGCCCGGCAGTCGGCCCGCCTCAATCATCCCAACATCGTTCGCACGTTCGACCTCGACACGGCCGGCTCGATCCACTTCATCGCCATGGAGTACATCGACGGCATCGATCTCCATGCGAAAGTGAAGCGGGACGGTCCGCTGCCGGTCCGCGAGGCGGCCGAATACATCCGCCAGGCAGCCCTTGGCCTCCAGCATGCCCACGAGGAGGGCCTGATCCACCGCGACGTCAAGCCGGCGAACCTGATGCTCGACCACCGGGGCACCGTGAAGGTTCTCGACCTCGGGCTCGCTCTCGCGGGTGGCGATGAGGACGGGTCGCTGACTCGCGAGCACGACGAGAAGGTGCTCGGTACGGCCGACTATCTCGCCCCCGAACAGGCGACCGATAGCCACAAGGCCGATCGGCGCAGCGACATCTACTCCCTCGGGTGCACGCTCTACTATCTGCTCGTCGGCAGGCCGCCGTTCGCCACCGGCAAGCTCGCGGAGCGACTTCAGGCCCACCTCACCAAGCCGCCGCCCAACCTCATCGAGCAGCGGCCCGACGTGCCGATCGCGATCGCCGACCTCTACTTCCGCATGCTCCAGAAGCACCCCGATGGAAGGCCCCAGTCGGCACAGGAGGTGGCCGACGCGCTCGGCACCTGGCTCGGCTCGGCGACGCCTGCCACGCCTGCGGCCCGCTCGGACGCGCCACGACGGCCGCTGCCCCGCCGCGCGGTCGTCGGCCACGACTCGGGCAGCAGTATCGTGGTGCGAAGCGGCCCGGGCAGCGGCTCGAGCGGCATCTTCTCCGCGGCGGCTCCGCCGTCGCCCGGCGGCTCCGGCAGCCTCGCACGCACGCCCTCACCGTCGAGCGTCACCCGGGCGCAGCCGAAGCCGCTGCCACGCCCCACGGCCGAAATCCCATCCGTACGGATCGACACCAGCAGCGCGGCCAGACCGCACCAACCCACGCCGCTCGCCGCGAGTGGACCCACGCAGCCGAGGCGGCCGCGCCGCGACATCGCTGGCCTCCCGCTCGGCGCCTGGATCGCCGTCGCGCTCGGCGTGCTCCTGGCGATCGGCCTCGCGGTGGCCGTCGCGCTCAAGTACTACGGGTAGCACCTGAACCTCGCGCGGAAGGGCACACAGGTTGACAACCTGTGCTACGAGAGGCAGCGAGGGGCTGCCCGTGCCCGGGAGCCGGCGTTGCTGACAAGCGAAGGCACGGATGCCGGAGCGCAGGCAGCATCGAGCGAGTGAAGCCCAGGATGGGCGCAGCGAGCGTCCGGCGACGGGCATGGGCGGCCCCGAGCGGCGCAATGAAAAGACACAGGTTGAAAACCTGTGCTACGAGAGCCGGCGAGATCAACCGATCGGCCACGGCCCTGCGGCGAGTTCGTCGAGCCCGCCGCGATGGGTGAGATCGTAGTCGAGCGGCGTGAGCGTCACCTTCCCCGCGGCGAGCGCGGTCACGTCTGACTCGAGGGGCGACGGCGGTGGCGGCGGCTCGTTCGTGGCCCAGTAGTAGGCCCGGCCCCGGGGATCGACCCGTCGCTCGAAGGCCTCGCCGTAGCGGGCGATGCTCATCGGCACCACCCGCAACTCCGGGGTGCCGGCAAGGGCCCGCGTGGGGATATTGATGTTGAACAGGCTTCCGGCCGAAGGCCGTCGGTCGAGCAGGCCGCGGATGACGTCGACCGCGATCTCCGCGGCCCGGGCGAAGTTGGCGTGGTCGTCCCATTCGAGCGAGACGGCAATGCTCGTGATCCCGAAGAACGCCCCCTCGATCGCCGCGGCAACGGTGCCCGAATAGAGCACGTTGATGCCAGCATTGAGGCCGCTGTTGATTCCGCTGACGACGAGGTCGGGGCGGCGGGGACAGAACGCGGAGATCCCGAGCTTCACGGCATCCGCCGGGCTGCCGTCGACGGCCCAGCCGCGGCGGCGGTCTCCGTCGAACACCTCCTTGGCAGTCAGCGGTGTGAGGAACGTGATGGCGTGGCCCACGCCGCTCTGCTCGGTTGAGGGAGCCACCACGCTCACCTCCCCGAGGCCGCGGAGGCCGCGTTCCATGGCCGCGATGCCGGGCGCGAAGATGCCGTCGTCGTTGGTCAGCAGGATGTGCATGGGCGGCACTATAGCAGGGTGCTCGGGGCGCCAAACACGCCGCGGCCGGGCCCGGCGGCCGTGCGTCGCGGCGGCGGGGCAACCGCCCTATACTCAGCCGCTTTTCCAGACCCTTCCCGCCATGACACCCACCGCGTCCTCTCCCGCCCGCCCCGAGCAGCCCGCCACCGGCCAGCAGGCCGAGCGCGTGCTCGTGCTCGACTTCGGCTCGCAGTATGCCCAACTGATCGCCCGCCGCGTCCGCGAGCAGCACGTCTACTGCGAGATCGTCCGCCACGACATCACCGCGGCGCGGATCCGCGAGTTGGCCCCGCGGGGCATCATCCTCTCCGGCGGCCCGGCGAGTGTGTACGACGAAGGCGCGCCGCGGTGCGATCCGGCGATCTTCCGCCTCGGCATCCCGGTGCTCGGCATCTGCTACGGCATGCAGCTCGCCTGCGACGCACTCGGCGGCCGCGTCGGCCGGGCCGCGGCCCGCGAATACGGGCGGTCGGAATGCGAGGTCGTGGAGGCCGACTCGCTGTTTGCGGGGGTGCCAGGGCGGACCGAGGTCTGGATGAGCCACGGTGATCAGGTCGACGGCATCGCCGCGGAGTTCGTGCCGCTGGCCCGCACGGCCACCTGCCCGTTCGCCGCAGTCCGCCACAAGTCGCTCCCCGTCTTCGGGCTGCAGTTCCATCCCGAGGTGACCCACACGCCGGCGGGCGGCACGATCCTCGCCAACTTCCTCAGCAAGACCTGCGGCTGCCACGGCACCTGGCGGCTCGACGATTTCGCGGAGTCGATGATCGCCGCTGTTCGCCGCCGCGTGGGTGGCGACCGTGTGATCTGCGGCCTGTCGGGAGGCGTCGACTCGGCGGTTGTCGCCGCCCTGCTCAGCCGTGCGATCGGCGACCAGCTCTCCTGCATCCTCGTCGACAACGGCCTCTTGCGCAAGGGCGAAGCCGCGACGGTGATCGACGAGTTCACCGGCCACTTCAAGACCGACCTCCACGTGGTGGCGGCCGAGGAGCTGTTTCTGGGCGTGCTCGCGGGCGTGACCGATCCGCAGGAGAAGCGGCGGCGGATCGGCAAGGCGTTCGTCGATTGCTTCGCGGCGGAGGCGGCCAAGGTGAAAGACGCCCGGTTCCTGGCCCAGGGCACGCTCTACCCCGACGTGATCGAGAGCGGCGCGGCGGCCGACGGCCCCGCCGCCACCATCAAGCTCCACCACAACGTCGGCGGCCTGCCCGACGACCTGCAGTTCGAACTCATCGAGCCGCTTCGCGACCTGTTCAAGGACGAGGTGCGGCAACTCGGGCTGCAGCTCGGCCTGCCGGAGCGGATCGTCTGGCGACATCCATTCCCGGGCCCCGGCCTTGCCGTTCGCTGCCTCGGCGAGGTCACAAAACCCCGGCTCGACACACTCCGCGACGCCGATGCCATCGTGCTGGAGGAGCTCGACCGGGCCGGGCTCATGCGGCAGGTGTCGCAGGCCTTCGCCGTGCTGCTGCCCGTCCAGAGTGTCGGTGTGATGGGCGACGCCCGCACCTACGACGACACCCTCGCCGTCCGCGCAGTCGAAACGGAGGATTTCATGACGGCCGACTGGAGCCACCTTCCCTATGAGGTGCTCGCCCGGATCTCGACTCGCGTGATCAACGAGGTTCGGGGCGTGAACCGCGTGGTCTACGACATTTCCTCGAAGCCACCAGCCACGATCGAATGGGAATAAGGCCCAGGCGGCCGGCAGACGGTATCCTGGAGGGGTCGAGGAGGTGAGGGCGGCAGATGGCCCTCACGCGGAGAAACCGGATGCAAGTTGCCATCGTCGAGGACGACCCGATCATCGCCAAGGCGGTCAGTGCGGCGGTCTCGGCCGCCGGCCACCAGTGCCGATGGATTCCGGACGGCTCCGTGGCAGGCAAAGAGGCGCTGATCGCCAGCGACCTGGTGATCCTCGACCTCATGCTGCCGGGGGAAGACGGCCTCTCGATACTCAAGGCGGCACGGGCCGGCGGGGTCCGCACCCCCGTGATCGTGCTCACGGCGCGAGGCCTCGTCAGCGAGAAACTGCAGGCCTTCGAGGCGGGGGCCGACGACTACCTCGTCAAGCCATTCGCCATGGACGAGTTGCTGGCGCGGATCGAGGCCGTCCATCGCCGGGCCGGAGACAAGCCGGCCATGACGCTCGTCGCGGGAAGTCTCCATCTGAGCCTCGCCAACCGCCGGGCGACCCTCGATGACAGGCCCATCGATCTCACGCCGACGGAGTTCAACATCCTGGAACTGCTGATGCGGTTTCAAGGACAGGTCGTGACCCGCAAGATGCTCTGCGAGCACGTCTGGGGCTTCGACTGGGATGGGCCCACCAACGTGATCGAGGTTCATATCAACCGGCTTCGCGGCAAGGTCGACAAGGGCCGCGACGCATCGCTGATCCAAACGATCCGGGGCCGCGGCTATGCACTGGCGACTGGTTGAGCGACTTCGCGCCACGTCCCTCCGCACCAGGCTGACGCTCTGGAATACGGCGGTCGTGATCCTGCTCACGGCGATCACGCTGTTCATCGTGCGGTTCACCGCCCGCTCGGCACTCTACGCCGACTGCGATGCGGAACTCCGTGCCGCCTCGCGCGAGATCGCTCTGGCCGTGCAGGAGCTCAGCGGAGATGAGGCACGGCTCGTGGCGGAGATGCGGCGAAAGGTGGTCAGCCATGAGGAGCGAGGCTGGTTCCTCCATCTCCTCACCGCCGACGGTACGACGGTCTGGAAGAGCGACCACTGCCCCGCGGATGTCGTGAACTACCCACCCGTGGACGTCGAGAAAGTGGAGGTGGTCGGCCAGGTCGGCCACTACCACTACGCCCGCACCCGCATCGACCGCCCCTCCGGGCAGTCCTATCTGGTGCGGGTGGGCACCTACACGACCGGCCTCGATGAGAGTCTCGCCGGTCTGATGCGCCTCCTGACGGCGATGGGCCTCGGGCTGTCGCTGATCACCCCGTTCGCCGCCCACTGGCTCGCCGGCCGGGCCACGAAGCCGGTGGGGTCAATGCTCCGCACCGCCGAGCGGCTCAGTCCAAACCGCCTGAGCGACCGCCTTCCGGTCCGCGGCACAGGCGATGAACTCGACCTGCTCGCCCGGACCATCAACGGCCTGCTCGACTCGGTGGCTCAGCACGTTGACAGGCAGGAGCAGTTCGTCGCCGACGCCGCACACGAACTCCGCGGCCCCCTCACCGCCCTGCAGAGTTCGATGGAGGTGGCGTTGGCCCACGACGACCTGCCGCCCGAGCAGCAGGAAACGCTCACCGACATGCTGGAGGCGGCGAGGCACCTCTCGAAGGTCGCCAACGACATGCTCCTGCTGGCGGAGTCGGGCGATCGCACAGGACAGCGGCATCGTCTCGTCGTCGATCTCCAGGCGGTCTCCCGGCAGGCGGTGGCGATGTTCTCGGGCGTCGCCGAGGAGCGGGGGATCGCGCTCCACATCCATACCGACGGGCCCGCCGAGGCCCGCGCCAACCCCGTCGATCTGCGTCGCCTGCTGAGTAACCTGCTCGATAACGCCATCCGCTTCACGCCCTCGGGTGGCGCCATCGAGGTACGGACTGGCGCCGCCGGTGAGACGGCGACGCTCACGGTATCTGATACCGGCGCGGGGATCGCTGCCCGCGATCTCGACCACGTCTTCGATCGATTCTTCAAGGCCGACCCGGCGCGGACTCACGGGGCCGGGATGAGGAGCGGGGGCCTGGGCCTCTCGATCTGCCGGTCGATCGCGGAGTCGTGCGGAGGCACGATTGGGATCGCCAGCCGGATCGGCGAGGGAACCACGGTCACCGTGCGGCTTCCCGCCGCTCTCGGGCCAGGATCAAGCTCCACTCCACCTGCGCGACCCACCTCCGCCCTCCAGGCCGCCCAGCCTGCCGCCAACTGACTGCTTGCGGAACCGCAACAGTCATGTGGTCCGTGGATCTTGCCGATGAAGAGTCATGTACCGATCGCGCAAGGACGAACGGATCCAGCGATCCGGAAACTGGGCAAGGTAGGTGGCCCCATGAATGGCTCCCGTCTGAGACGGCTCACACTTCTACTGGCCAGCATCGCCGCCGCCGTACCGCCGACCATCGGATGGTCCGCGGATGCGATCTTTATCGCGGCCGACGCGAGCGATGCGGCTCCGCTCGCCATCCCGAGCGTGGCGGCAGAGTTCGGCTCATTGGCCGACGTCTCCGAGGCCGTCGAGGCCGACCGCCAGCGGATGACGGCGCTCGAGCGGCGAATCCAGGAACTTGAAACCCAAAAGGCCGCCGGATTGCTGCCCGCTCCTTCCGTGGACGCAGCCACAGGTGCCGAGGCCACGAAGCCCGACAAAGAGCCCGACAAGAAGGATTCGAAGGCGGACAAGAACGCGAAGACAGACGAAAAGAAGCCGGCTGATCCCTACGAGATCGGGAGCGATACCAACCTGGGCTCGAAGTGGTCGAACGGCTATCAGGCGGAGTCGAAGCAGAAAGACTTCAAGGTCAAGATCGGCGGCCGCACGCAGGTTGATGCCGTCGCCTTTACGGCCGGCCCTGGCCCCGAACAGCAACCGAACAAGGGCGGCCTCGACCCGGCACTCGCCGACACCGTCGCCTTCCGCCGGGCCCGGCTCCGCATGGAGGGGCGGATGTACGAGTTCTACGACTGGGCGGCGGAATTCGACTTCGTCAATCAGA
>Ga0194055_10003135_pt1 | contig 12869 bp, 11 predicted proteins | sample SepL449m_MetaG_FD_155482 | JGI IMG/M metagenome (GOLD analysis project Ga0194055, IMG submission 155482) | Anoxic zone freshwater microbial communities from boreal shield lake in IISD Experimental Lakes Area, Ontario, Canada - Sep2016-L442-9m | ecosystem: Environmental > Aquatic > Freshwater >... | reverse complement strand
CCTTCGTTCAGACCAAATGTCTCTTGAGTTCCGCAAGATTAAGCAAAAGGCAGTGGACTTGGGTTACTCGGTACTGGGAACGTCCGAAGGAACCCAGAGTACGAAGACGATCATCGCGAGCCCCTACCGTCGCGAAGAAGGCCTAGAGAACTCGTGGATCTTGCCTGCGACTCCTGAAGGCTCAACGAGCCTATAGCCCGAACTTGAGGTAAGCGGGATCGTTCTTTTGAACGGTCCCGCTTATTTTTTGTTATGGGTAGAAGTTATGGCGGTTTGCTAACCCGAAATGCGCGGCTTTGCAGTTGTTGTAGGGCAACCTAGGGATCTACGGCTTTAATGACACGAGGGGATGAAGTCTTGAGTTCACCAAGCGACAGCAAGATGTGTGTGGCCTGCCAGTCGGCGATGGAATCGCATGGTGCGTCCAAAGGGCCTTCTATCCAGTCAAAAAATCATAATGACCTCGTACGCTCCGCCATGCGAGTGCAAGACACGGTTGCGGACAAGGTCACTAGTTTTGCCGGCTCGCTTAACTTTGTGTACTTGCATGGTCTGTGGTTCGGATTGTGGATTGCACTCAATATTGGGCTCATTGGTGCGGGCTTGAAGTTTGACTCCTACCCCTTTTCGTTCCTTACGCTGATCGTCAGCCTTGAAGCAATTTTCTTGTCCACCTTTGTCATGGTGAGCCAAAATCGCCATGCCAAGCGAGATGCAATCCGAGCCGACATTGGTTTTGAAACCGATGTTCGATCCGAAATGTGGTCGCTGCATATCGGTGCTGCACTGGGTATCGATCCGGCGCACGTTGAGGCTTCGGTTGAACAGGCTGTAGCGGCCGCTCGTGTTATGCAGGAGAAGGCAGAGAGCGCCACTTAGGCCCAGCAGGTGCAGGGGGCCTGGCCCGAGGGTCCCCAACCGGGGGCGACTCGGCCGGCCAAGGTGGCTCGGGAAAAGAGCCAGCCCTGCACGTAGTCCACACCAGCAGTTTCGACACACGCGAGTTGAGTTTCAGTCTCAATTCCCTCGGCCACAACAACTGCACCCACCGCTTGTGCCATACCAACCACGTGAGAGACCACGGAGATCTCGCGCGCTTTGGGTTCATCGCCAAAGACAATCGGATCAATCTTGATCATGTCGATGGGTAGCGAGCGCAATAGTCCGATGTTGGAGTAGCCGGCCCCAAAGTCGTCAAGAGCGATCAAGATTTCGGCTGCTCGAAGTTGACGGATTTGGTCAACCGCGGACCGGAAGTGGTCAAGGTATTGAGTTTCGGTCAGCTCAATCAAAATGTTTCTGGGATCGCACTCATGCTGTTCAAGGATGTGCAGGACACTTGCTGCAAAATCGGGTCTTCCCAAGACTTGGGGGCTGACGTTGATGCCAACGCGATATCCGGTGAGCCAGTTATCGCCAGCCCACGTTTTAGCTTGTTGGGCTGCTAGCGAGATGATGTAGCAGGCTAGTTCAAACTCGGTGCCATCTTGATCCGACTGCTCCAGCACCACCTGCGGACCCAAGATGCTTCCGTCAGGCTCAAGGCGCCGCAGAAGCGCTTCGGCTCCCGCCGGTTGCCGGCAGATCACATGATGAACGGGCTGGTAGGCCAAGCGCACGTTGGCCCATTGATGCTCGCGCATGGAAACGCCAGCGGACAGGTCTTGTGTCACGGGCTTCTCCTTTCGCGCCTTCAACCCCCGCAATCATTGTGACGCGCTTTACCAAGCGCAGGCAAGGGAAATCGGGTCTTTTGACGGGTTCGCTGGCTCACAAGGAGCCAGATTTAACTAGTTCAGGCGTTTGCGGATGCGCAGTAACGGGCTCAAGAGGGCCTTGTCCCATTCCTTGGCCATGATGCGCGCGGGGAAGATGGCAAAGAGCGCAAACGGCAAGGCGATGAGCGGAGCCAACTCGGTGCGGCCGGTTGCGAAGGTAAGCCCAAGAACTAGACCGGCCCCAATAAGTCCAACACAGATGGGGAGTAGGTCAATGATGAAGGAGACGCGGGCCCGACGTTCGTTGGGGACAACGGCTAGTGCGGTGCGGCGAGCAACGTCGTCGATGCTCCAACGAGGCACCCACCACAAGACGATGCCGATAATCAGGAGTGGTAGGAATTGAGGCTTAATGCCCAGTCCGCCGATGAGACCCCATGCCATGAAGATTCCGCAAGCGGTGGCAAAGATGGGCAAGAGGAGTAATGAGCCAGGGATGGTGAATTTTTCCAAGATTTTGGTCACGAAGAATTTCTGGAGGACACCACACATGATGAAGACCGCGATCATCGTGAGCCCGTAGATGACCTGCAGCGTCGCGGGATCGTTGACGATTTTCTCGCTGCTGCTGAGGAAGGCTCCTTTGTAAATCATTCCGGCAGTAAAGACAGCAACCGAGGTCGAGAACATCGCGGTGAAGGCCTTTACTCCGCCGACGAAACTCCAGGCTGACTTCAGCGACTCGACCACGTTTTCATCGCGACCGTGGCCTTGGCTCAAAGAGGAGTTTTTGAGCGCGCGTGGGAGCAGCAACCCAATCAGTAACAGGCCAATGGGACAGACCAGGAGTAAGTAGGGCAGTGGAATCCCGAGCGGGATAAAGAGGAAGGGGGCTAACGCACTGATGGCTAAGCCGGTGAGTTGACCACCGTATTGCCACTGCGTAATGGAGGGGTAGATCTTGCGCGCCTCACCGGCGTTAAACACGTCGCTTGCCATAGTCCAGATGATGAGCGGCAGGAGGAAGTTCAATTGGTCAGCGAAAAGCCAGATGACCCCTGAGCCCACGATCGTGGTCTGGGGAATGGCTACAAGGATCAGCCCGATGACGAATCCACCGGCATAAATCTTGGTGACGCGCGAGAGAGCTTTGTCGCGCGGGAGACGGTCGATCCAGGTGATCTGTAACAAAGCAACAGCAATGAGGCCTAGACCTGCCAGTGGATAAATGATGACCACTGCTTTGAGGCCAAGTAGGGAAACAAATCGCGAACCCGCCACGATTTCGTTGATATATCCAATGACGAACACTGCGGCGATGGCCCACGAGAGAGGTCGAGCCCGATCGCGAAGTTGTTCAATCGATGATTGATCACCCCAGGATTCGAGGCGACTTCCCACCACGTTCTTTTTTGGTTCGGCTGGGGTAGAACTTTCCGATTCGATCAGGTCAGCGAGGGCTTCTTTGTTCGTTGCCGTCTGTGGCGAGGGCTTGGCGCGAGCGGTGATGAAGCCCCACTCGTCGTCGCCAGTGGAATCACTGGGTTCTCTCATTCGGTGGTTCCCTCCCTGCTATCCCTTCAGTCAGGGTAGGCGAGGAGTGGGTTTGGTACGCGCGGGCATCGGATTAACGTCCTTGGCGCGTTGCCCCAGGGGTAGGCCCTTGTTCTTATGGTTCTTAAGTAAGATCGGCTTATGACAAAAACATCCAAGATTCTTGCGCTGTGCGCACTCGTTTCGTTGGCCGTGGCTGGGTGCTCGAGCTCCTCGAGTGACTCCAATGCCGCTCCTACCCCCGCGCTGACCGGCACCGTCCGCATTGGTGTGGAAGCCCCCATTTCCGGCGACCAGGCTGATACTGGCAAAGGCATGATCAACGGTGCCCAACTGGCGGCTGATCAACTCAATGCCAAGGGTGGCATTAACGGCAAGAAAGTCGTGATCGTTCCTATTGACGATGCAGCAGATGCCGTCGTCGGTGTCAAAGCGGCTACCGCTGCGATCAAGGCCGGCCTTGATGGCGTCGTCGGTCCTTACAACTCTGGAGCCGGTGCCAAGACTTTGCCGTTGTACATCGATGCTGGTCTCACCCCTATTCGTTTGACGTCTAACAGCACCACGACAAATGGATTGGGTTACACCCTCCAGCCGATGGACTATCAAATTGTTCCCGTGGCAACCGACGCAGTGACGAAGTGGCTGAAGGCCAAGACTGCAGTCTTGGTGTTTGACTCAACCCCCGGCTACACGGCCACCATCGATGCCAAATTGAAGGCAAGTTTGGAAAAGGCCGGTGTCACGGTCAAGGCCAATGTCGGCATTACTCCTGGAGCCAAGTCCTACGCATCACAGGTGAAAGCCGCTGCTGCGTTGAACCCTGATGTCGTGTACTTGGTGATGTATTCACCTGAGGCGGGATCGATTGCCAAGACGATGTATGACACAAAGGTCCCCGCGAAGTGTGTTGCGGACTACGCAGCGGACGACCCTATCTTCGTCAAGACCGCTGGTATTCCGGCGGCTAAGGCGTGCCCTGTCATTGGTGTTCCATCGCCAAGCGAATTCCCCACCGGTCCTGACTTTGTTAGTCAGTACAAGGCCGCGTTTGGCGAAGAGCCCGGCACGTGGAGCCCCTACACCTTTGACTCGTTGAACTTGCTGGCTAAGGCTGCTGAGGACACCGGTGGCTTTGATGCCAAGAAGCTCAAGGCCAACTTGGACGCGGTCAAGGGCTGGGAAGGTGTGACCGGTTCGGTCACCATCGACGCTGCCAACGGTAACCGTGATCCAGCAACGCTGGTCGTACTCGACGTCACCGAAGCTGGTGAGTTGACAATCGACAAGGTGTGGTCAAAGGCTGTTGGAGCCGACTACTAGAAATACCTCGTTACCTAGAAATACCTCGTTACACAGTTCAGCGGCTGGGATTGAAAAATCCCAGCCGCTGATTTTTATCGTCCCTATCAATGGTGGGTGGTGCCCCCGGCAGGATTCGAACCTGCGGCACACGGTTTAGGAAACCGATGCTCTATCCCCTGAGCTACGGAGGCGGGATGAGCCATCAGTGTATTGACCAAAGGTAAGGGGTGGGACCACAGTCAATGTGATCCCACCCCTTGTCAGTTGTGTACCCCTACTTGACTTCGTTGAGCTGACCGGTGGCTACATCAAAGACGAATCCTCGAACCGCATCGGTGTGCGGAATGAAGGGGCTGTTCTTGATGCGCTTGATGGACTGGCGCACATCTTCGTCCAGATCGGGGAAGGCCTCGGCAGCCCACTCGGGCTTGATGCCAGTCTCGGCTTGGATACCAGCCTTGAAGTCGTCGTCGGTGAAGGTCAACATTCCGCAGTCCGTGTGGTGGATGAGGATGATTTCCTTGGTGCCGAGCAGTCGTTGGCTGATGGCCAGCGAGCGGATCTCGTCATCGGTGACGACTCCACCAGCGTTGCGAATCACGTGCGATTCGCCTTGGCCTAGTCCCAAAATTCCGTAGACATCCAATCGAGCATCCATGCAGGCAACGACTGCGATGTTGCGTGATGGGGGCAGGGGAAGGGGTCCTGAGAAGTTGGCGGCGAAAGCCTCGTTGTTCTTCAAGTATTCGTCAGTAACGCTCATTGCTTAGATTCCTCCAGTTAGGAAGACGCAACGACGCAAGAAAGACAGAGGACGTCAAGAAAACATCCATCAAGCGCCGCAGCGCCCAGGATTTTCTTGGACGGCGGATTAGTTACAGCAGCAACACGAGCTGGAACACATCCGCATGAGGTCAACGTGGAGCCTTACCACCAGGTGCACGGAAGGCTGTGACTTCGTTGACATGCGCGAAAGGCTAGCAAGTCAACGATGTGATGTGAAATGGGGTGCGAGTTAAACGTTGACTTTGCGAAACTTTGGCAACAACGCATTGGAACGACGCAGGTAAGCACGGAATTCCGGGTCCTCGCTGTACTTGTCACGCTTGGATTTTTCGCCACCGGTTGTTGCCGACAACATCAAGATGATGATGTAGGTCGGGGCTAAAAATCCGGCCGCGTAGCCATACCAATTGCTAGCAGCACCGATTCCACACAGGATGACGCCGATCTGCATCACGATTTCGCCCAGGTAGTTGGGGTGACGGGTGCGAGTAAATAGGCCCGAACTGATCCACTTGGCACCATCGCTGCGCTTAACCTGCTGCTTCTCGTAGTCCGCGCGTGCCTCGATGGCGATGCCTTGGGCCAGGACTAGGCCGCCGATGATGAGCCAGCCATTCAGGCCGCTGTTGCCCTCTTCGGCCGCCTTGGTTGCCACGTTGTAGGTCGTCATGGCGTGGAAGGTCATGAGGGTCGCGGTGTTGATCAGGAGAAGAAACTTGATAGGCAATGGAAGCTGTTTGTGTGCGATGACGGTACCGGCCCGGCGTTGGACAAAGGACGGGTGGCGGTAGCGGTTGGTAACAAAGGTGAATAAGCGAATCCCATAAATCATGAGGAGGCCACCCACGATGATGGACCCCAACGGCGCTCCCGTGGCAATCAAGATGGTCGTGTTCAAAACAACGACACATGCCGCGTACCCGAAATTAAACACATGCACAAAGTTGACGAAGACGACGGAGCAAATAGCCAGGGCCTCAAGCGCCAAGATGGTGTTCAGGGTGGTCCACTGACCGTTGGCAATCCAAATCCCCGCAGTGATCCACATCAACAACACAAAGACCGGAAAGATCTTGCGGATGGCGCCCTCGCCGATGGCGATGCCATTGCGTTGTCGGGTGCGTCCGCTGTGGTTTGTTGCCATGGGGAATCTCACTCCTTGAAGCGCGGGGGTACTGACAAGCATGTTGTCTTGCTTAAGGGTAAGAGGTGCAGAGCAATCGCGCAGTAGTACTCGCCGAACTAGATACGCTCAACAATCATGCTCATACCTTGACCGCCGGCGGCGCACATGGTGACCAGGCCCACGTTGACATCGCGCGCGATAAGTCCGTTAAGCAGCGTGGTGGTTAATCGAGCTCCACCCATCCCGAAGGGGTGCCCCAGAGCGATGGCACCGCCGTGAACGTTCACGCGGTCAAGGTCTAGGCCCAGATCATGACAACTCGGCAAGACTTGAGCAGCAAAGGCCTCATTCATTTCCACTAGGTCGACATCATCAATACTCATGTTGGCTTGGAGTAACGCTTTGCGGGTTGATTCGACTGGCCCCAGACCCATGACCTCTGGAGAGAGCGCAGATACCCCGTAGCTGCGAATACGCGCCAACGGAGAAAGCTGCAAAGCCCGAGCTTTGTCGGCGCTCATCACGACAACCGCGGCCGCTCCATCGCTAAGCGGGCAACAGTTACCGGCAGTGATGGTTCCTTGTGGACGAAAAACCGGCTTGAGTGCAGCCAGACCCTCAGCGGTGGTCTCGCTCCGCACGGATTCGTCGGACAAGACGATGTTGTCACCGACGGTGACGGGGACAATTTCGCGTGCAAAGAATCCTTCGTCGATGGCTTGACCTGCTAGACGTTGAGATCGGAGCGCGAAGGCGTCTTGTTCTTCTCGGCTGATGCCGCGTAAGGAGGCGACGTTTTCGGCTGTGTGTCCCATCGCCAAGTAAATGTCTGGCGATTCACCGGCCTCACGAGGATCCACCCACGTGGCATTGTCGCCAACGGCCAATCGCGTACGTTGCGCGGCTTGGTTGAAGAACGGGTGTCGGTCGTGATCTGGGGTAGATCCGGCACCGGTGGGTTCGGTGTACCCCGAAATTGATTCCACGCCAGAGGCGACCACAACATCGGCTTCCCCTAGCGCAATTGCATGGTGAGCCATGCGGATGGCTTGAAGAGACGATGCGCATGCTCGGTTGACAGTGACGCCAGGCACAGCGTCGTATCCCATTATCACTGCGATTCGTCGTGCGATGTTTCCGCCTTGGCTGCCCGTGTGCATCCAACTTCCAGTGATGAAGTCATCGATGGTGGCTCGGTCCACTGCGGGAACTTTGTCTAAGGCCCCGGCTATGGCGGCAATGGCTAAGTCTTCGGCGCGAACATTGGCGAATGTGCCACGAATAGCTTTAGTGATGGGAGTGCGTGCCGCAGCAACAATGACAACGTCGTTGACCATGGCCTACAGCCCAAGATCCTTGGCGATGAGGTGGAGCATGATCTCGTCTGCTCCGGCCCAGATGCGCGTAACGCGTCCATCAATCCAGCGTTGATTGATTTCCGTGCCTTCAAGGAACGATGAACCGCCGTGCAGTTGCATACCCAGGTCAAGGATGTCGTTCTCCAGTCGAGCGGACAGCAACTTCGCGCGTGCTCCATCCGCCGTGCTCATCGTCTTGTTCATCAGGCGCTCGATGCAGGCATCAACATGGGCTCGCACAGCGCTGCGTTGAGCATCAAGCTCGGCCAGCCGGAAGGCATTGTGTTGAAGTGAGCCCAGGGATTGGCCAAACGCTTGTCGTTCCCGAACCTGAGTCAAGGTTAGGTTCATCGCGACATCCGCCTGTGCCAAGTTCGCAATTGACGACGTGATCCGTTCCTGGGGAAGGCGCTCCATCAGGTGCAAGAAACCCTCGTCGAGGGTGCCCAATAAGTGGGAGAGCGGAACTTCCACTTGATCAAAGAACAACTCCGCGGTGTCGCAGTCGTTTTGGCCAATCGTGGGGATGCGACGTCGCGTCAGGCCGGGTGAGTTTGCGTCAACGGCGAAAAGGCTAATTCCGCGGGCACCTGCTTGTGGGCTGGTGCGGGCAGCGACCACGATCACATCAGCAATTGATCCGTTAGTGATGAAAGTCTTTGATCCAGTGATGAAGTAGTGATCACCCTTGGGCTCAGCCCGCGTCGTTAGTGCTGCTAGGTCTGATCCCGCACCTGGTTCGGTCAAAGCCAGAGCGGCGATTGCCTCGCCTTGAGCCAAAGGCGGGAGCCAGCGTTGGTGAACCTCAGGAGTTCCCAAGGCGACGAGATAGGGGGTAGCGATGTCAAAAGAAATAGTGAAGGTGGAGGACAGTCCATGGGAGATGGTGGCAAGAGCATCTACTGCGGCGGCATTCCATGCATAGGTAGCGCCAGCTGAGCCGCCAAACGCGGCTGGAATTTCCAGACCAGTCAGACCTAATGCGCCGGCCTGCTTCCAGGCCTGACGATCCACCGGTTGGTTAGTGACGTGAATGTCTTGAGCAAACTGGCTCACGGCGCGACCAAATTCGGCGGCCTGGGGGTCATTCACCACGATTGTCATGATGGCTGAGCGTATCGGGCGGCCTTTGGGCGTGTCGCTGGCCAATCCTTGCCCTGCCCCGATTTACCTTGAATGTCCTGACTTCTTCCCCGGGAGTAACCCTTGAGTACCTATCCTGCTGCGAACGCGCGCGAATCAGCCCTGTTCCGAGGCGTTCGTCCTCGTGACCTTCTCTTGTTGATTCCAGCGGTGACGTTGGGCCTGGTTCTTTTGGCCGTGCACCAAGCGGACAGCACGGGTAGCCCACTGTCCTCAATTTTGAGCGCTGACACCTTGGCTTCCTTGGTTCCAAACGCTCTTGACGCGGGAGTTAACCAGACCCCGTGACCACAGGTCAGGTCGACTTCTCGGTCGCCGGCAAAGTAGCCCTTGTCACCGGAGCCGCATCGGGAATCGGGCGTGCCATTTCGATTCGATTGGCGCAGGCCGGTTCGTCACTGATCCTGATCGACATCGTCGATGCGTCGGATCTAGCCGCCGAGCTCAATGCCACGTTTATTCAGTGTGATGTCGCACGCGAAGATCAATACGCCGTAGCGGTGAAGCAGGCCGTTGAATTGCATGGCCACATTGACATCTTGGTTAACAACGCTGGCATTTCGGTCAGTAATGCATCCATCCTTGATGATTCCGATGCCGCCTACTTACGCGCCTTTAGAGTTAATACGTTGGGCGTTGTGCACGGGATTCGGTGCGTTGCACCGGTGATGCCAAAGGGCAGCTCCATCATCACCATCTCATCGCTGTCATCACTTCTGGGAGCCCCGTTGCTAGGCGCCTATGCCGCGAGCAAGGCAGCGTTGGCGGCGGTAACGCGCACCAGTGCGCTGGAATTAGCGCCGCGCGGCATTCGCGTCAATGAAGTAGCTCCAGGCGCGGTTCGAACCGCCATGAATGACTCAGGCGCACCCTTTGTTGAGCGTGAATTGGCCTGGGTCAAGGCTGCGGGGGCTTTTGGGCGGATGGCCGAACCGGAGGAAATCGCCGCTGTTGTTCACTTCCTTGCCAGCGATGATTGCCAGATGATCACTGGTCAAACTCTTGTTGTAGATGGTGGATTAACTGCTGGGCCTTCACTGGGCCTTTTGGATGCCTTAGTGGAAGGCGATAACAAGTGAAGCGGCCGATTCAACTCGTTGCGCTCCTCTCCTTGGCGCTGGTGGTGGCGGGTTGTTCTGCCAATGACCCAGTGGCATCACTACCAATCATTGCGACGACGTCAGCCGATGTTGTCGCCGGTGGATCGCTGTCAGTGGCAGTTGTGGATGCGCTTCCGACCGCGACGTGGGATCCAACCTTGGCTCCGGATTCGACGGTGCGAACTTTGGGTCCCTTAGTGATGGCTCCGTTATTGCGCCCGGCTGCGGATGGATCGACGCCTAGCGCTGGACTGGCAACGTCGGTGAGTTCAGATGCCGCGGGCCTTAACTGGACGGTCGCCGTGCGTTCAGGTCTGATGTTTGCCGATGGCAGCACACTCAATTCCGAAGACATTGCCTTTGGTTTAACAGAAAGTGCATCACAGCAATCGCTCACCGGTCGATTTGGCGCAGACAATCAAGGTTCCTTCTTTGTTTCGGCCACCGCCACGGATCCGCAAACGGTCGTGGTCAAACTTCGAGCCGCTAATGCGTTGTTGGATCTAACAGTTTTTGCCGCACCTGAGTTTGGTTGCATCCAGGACAACTACGGTGGCAAGGATCGCGAAACGTACTTTAGGAATCCTGTTTCCTGTGGGCCCTATGTCGCCGACAAATTGCAGAAGTCTTCAGACGAGCTCGTTCTGCGCCGAAATTCCATGTACTACGCACCCACGCAAGTGGGGCCAAACACGATCACGGTGCAAAAGTTAAGTGATTCGGTCAGCGCCGATTCCTTCATCGCTGACGGTGGCGATGTGGTGATTGATCCGCGTAAAGCAAATCCGGTGAAGACTGCCGTGAGCCCCAGTGCGAGCCCCAGTGCGAGCCCCAGTGCGAGCCCCAGTGCGAGCCCCAGTGCGAGCCCGTCAGTCAGCGCTTCTGTCAGCGCCAGTCCGCAGCCGAGTTTGACGACTACACCGTCACCCACGTCCAGCCCAACCTCTGTTTTGCCCTCTCCTGCGAGCTCGGGGACTGCATCACTGATTGATTCGTCCTTGCCCGGACGCGTAAGCGCCCTCGTGTTTCGCTCGGATCTCCCCACCCGCGATAACAACGTTCGCATCGCGGTTGAGGCCAGTCTTGATATTCCATCGCTGGTAGATAGTCAAGAGGGAGCGGTTAGCCCCACGGGTGGTTTGGTGCCGCCAGGGTGGCCAGGTGCTGTGGCTGTTGCTATTCCAAAACGCGATCTTGAACTCGCGAAAACTGCGGTGTCGTTGTTGCCCAAGAATTCGCGCAAGCTGTCGCTGTTGGTTCGATCAGGAAATCCTGATGCATTGGCACAAGCCAAACTCGTTGCTCGTCAGGCAAAGTCTGCGGGTTTAACAATTACGGTGAAGGCACGTTCGACTGCGAGCTATGCGGCTGGCCTTGCGTCTGGGAACTTTCAACTAGCGATCGTTTCCTTTTCGCCGCGCGTGGGACTTGCTGCTGATGTCACCAGGCAGTGGGCGATCACGGGCGGCCAAGGATCGGGTTGGCCGGTAACCGATGCCACCACAAGCTATGGTGTGCAATTGTCGGAACCTGCTTTTGGTCCAGCGGCGGACAAGGGTTCCGGAGATTTCGTTCGCGCCGTCCTTGATCCCATTCAGGCTGTTGCGTTGACTGCGCGAGCCCACAGCGCCTTGGTTCGCCAAGGTGCGTTGACCGGTCTGGTGGTCCGTATTGACGGATCGATCCCGTTGGACGTGGTCAGCCTTTCCGGCCCGTGACCCCTATCGTTGAGGCCTAAACGATAGGCACAACTGCCCCCTGCCGATAGGTTGACCGCGAGGCGTGCGTAGGTTTCAGGGGTGAGCATTACTGAGTATTCCCGGCCCGCAGCCCACGCGTCCTCCACGCGCGAACGCATTTTGCGCGAGGCGTCCATCCTGTTTACTCAGCATGGATATTTCGCCACGTCAACGCGCGAAATTGCCGGCGCTGTTGGAATTCGTCAGCCCTCGATCTTCCACCATTTTGACAACAAGGCCGCCATCGCTGAGGAACTCTTGGAATACGGATGGGGATCCACGTTGTCCCAATTGCGTCAAGTCGCCGCCCTTGATGAGCCGGCTGAGGTTCGGCTCTACACCTTTTGTCGATGGGCCATGGTGCACGTCGTCACCTCGCCGTACCAACTCGTTGGTCTCACGGATTACAACTTCTTGAACTCCGCTGATGGCCAGCATTGGTTGCCACGTTTTGATGCGATCACCAAGTATTTGCGCGACATCATCACTGATGGTGTCGCTAGTGGTGTGTTTATCAAAGAGGACCCAGAGTTTATTCGTCTCATGGTGGTAGGCAGTTTGAATGCTCATCACCGCATCAAGACCATGGCGCCTAGCGAGACGGTCGAGCGTGATGCTGAAAAGGGCGCTGACTACATTTTGCGAGCGATCATGGCTGATTCGACACAGTTGGATTCAGTGCGCACCGCCTCGCTCGCTCTCGCTGGTTTTGTTGCGTCCTAGACCGACAAGTGGCCGGGCCACATGATCGAGCGCGCGCTGAGGTGCTCAAGCAACTCCATGGGGTTTCGGGACACATCAAGTGCGTAGCCCATAGCTGAGGTTCCACCGGGCATATTGATCCACGGCGCAAAGCAGGTCATTCCAGCCTGGGTTAAGGCTTGATGAGTCGAGTCAATACCGGTCACGTCAAAGCACAGGTGGTTAAACCCGTACTCAATGATGCGCGCGTCCGTTGGTTTGAGCGCAATGGGTTGGTCACGGAATTCAATGAAATCTAAGTACGCATTGCCAACGTTCACAGGGGTTGACGTTCCGCT
>Ga0194055_10003134_pt1 | contig 12869 bp, 7 predicted proteins | sample SepL449m_MetaG_FD_155482 | JGI IMG/M metagenome (GOLD analysis project Ga0194055, IMG submission 155482) | Anoxic zone freshwater microbial communities from boreal shield lake in IISD Experimental Lakes Area, Ontario, Canada - Sep2016-L442-9m | ecosystem: Environmental > Aquatic > Freshwater >... | reverse complement strand
CCTTCCACCGCTCCGTGTCCGACCCCGATGGCTCCCTGGTGCTCAACCAGGCGGTGCGCGAGGAGGGGGCCAGCATCGTGCGCGAATTCCGCGTCTACAACAGCAGCCGCATCCCCAGACTGTTCGCTGTCACCTCCCGAACCGCGCCGCTGCCGAAGTTGCACGGGGTGAGCTGGTAGGTCCTCGCCCGTTCGGGTTCACCCCAGGGCCGGAACAACCCAGGGGGCTCCTATTCAGCCCAGGCGCAGGTCGATCGTGGCGTCGTCGCTCCGGCGACGGCCCCGCCAAGGCTGGCCCTGAGGCTCGGCCGCGGCCTCGCTTTCGGCGACGAAGGCGGTGCCCTCCTCGTTGAGCTGGAAGGCCTGGCCCTTTGTGCGGCGATGGAGGCTGAGCACCAGGGGCAGGTGGGGGGCGATGGCCGGGTGCAGGCAGGGATAGAGGCGCTGCAACCGGTAGCGCACGGCCTGGGGTGAGCCATCGGTGGGCAGATTCAGGGGACGCCCCGAGAGTCCCAGCTGCCATTCCCGGCGGAAGGCCGCGTTGGCGGTGATCTCGAAGCGGCGCAGCGAGCCATCCACGAAGCGGCTGGTGAAGCCCCCCTCGCGGGGGAAATCACAGATCAGCGGCCAGGGCTCCAGGGCCGGACGCACCTCCAGCACCGCCTCGCCCTCCTGCCAGCGCAGCAGCGGCGGGAAGCGCCAGTCCCAGATCTCCCGGAAGGGAGCCGGGTCGAGGGCCAGGCCATCGGCGGCCAGCTCGGCCAGCACCGCCTCCAGGTCGGTCCAGAGGGCGCTGGGGAGCAGCATCCGGTCGTGCAGCTCGCTGCCCCAGTCCCGCAGGGTGGTGGGGCGATGGCGGGGTTCGAGCAGGTGGGTGGCCAGGGCGCTCCAGAGCAGGGCCACGGCGCTGCTCCACTGCACGCCCGGCATGCTTTCCAGCGCCCGGAATTCCACCAGCCCCAGGCAGCCGGCGGGGGCGCCGGGGTTCCAGAACTTGTCGAAGCTGATCTCGCTGCGGTGGTTGTTGCCGCTGCGGTCGGCGTGGAGGTGACGCAGGGTTTCTCCGATCACGCCCCGCTGGTCGGAGCCGGGTTCGCCCGGGTTGCTGCCGTCATCGGCTTGCTCCAAGGTTCGGTAGGCCAGTTCCAGATCGAAGCTGTCGCCGGCCGCCTCATCAGGCCTTGGGGCCTGGGAGGCCGGACCCACACAGGCGCCGCTGAACAGGTAGGCGAGGGCCGGATGGTGCTGCCAGTAGCGCAGGATGCCAGCCAGCCAGCCTGGCCGCCGGAAGAAGGGATGCTCCTCCAGGCTGGGGCCGCCCCAGAGGAGGTGGTTGCCGCCGCCGGTGCCCTCCTGACGGCCATCGAGGGCCTGCTTCCAGCTGCGCAGCCCCACTCGTTCGCCCGCCCGCTCCAACAGCCGCAGCCAGCAGTCGTACTCGGCCCAGCTGTAGCAGATCGGCAGGTTGATCTCCAGCACGCCCGGATCGGCGGTGAGACCGAGCATCTGCCAGTGACCTTCCCAGTCCACCGGCAGCATGCCGCTCAGCTGCGGCGGCGCGAGGCCCGCGAGGCTGTCGGCCACGGCCTGCAGCAGGGCGGTGAGGGGGCGGCGGAAGAGGGGCGGCAGGAAGAGATCCCAGCTCTCGCCGTCGGTTTCCAGGGTGAGCACCTGGCGGGGCACCCCTTCCGGGAAGTGCTCCAGCGGCAGCCGCAGGCCCGCAGGCCCGGGGGCGCCACTGAGCTGGCGGAGGTTCTCGTCGAGGGGCCAGGCGGCCGGCAGCCACTGGATCGGTGCCGTGGGAAGGGCTGGATCGGGCTCGGCGGCGCTGAGGGGCACGGCCCACACCCGCCGGCCGGGATCGAGCGGATCCCGCAGCTCCAGCGGTTCCAGGGTCACCCCCAGCAGCCCGGCCAACTGGGCCAGCCATTCGGGACCGTCGGCGGGGGCGAGGGCTGCTCCCGGTGGGCTGTCGCTGTCGGCTGCGGGCCACCGCACCGCCGGCTGGCCATCCAGACCGGTGACCAGGCGCAGGGCCCAGCGCGGGTTCACCTCCCCCTCGTAGCGCTTGCCGGGGCAGTAGAGCAGGGTGCTGCCGGGCCAGGTGGTGCGCTGCAGCTCCCGAGCCATGGCCCGGGCCATCGGCAGCTTGGTAGGGCCATCGGCCGCCACGCTCCATTCAGCGCCACTCGGCTCGAGCGGCACGTAGGTGGGCTCGCCCCCCAGGGTGAGCCGGATGCCGGCGGCCCCGAGCCGACGGTCCACCTCCCCGGCCACCCGCCCCATCCACGCCGGGATATCGGAGCCGTTGGAGGCTTCCCGCATCGGGGGCACTGGAAGGGTGGTGGGCACGGTCGGGAAGCGCGGTGGACGGATCGGATCAGCCGGTGGGGCTCGTCAGCACCTGGCCAGCTTGCACCGGCACGGGGGTGACTTTCCAGATGCGCTCTGCGTAGTCCTGGATCGAGCGATCGCTGCTGAAGAAGCCGCAGCGGGCGGTGTTCAGCGCCGACATTGTGCTCCAGCGCTGGGGATCCCGCCAGGTCTCGTCCACGGCGTTCTGGGCGCGGCGGTAATCGCCGATGTCGGCCATCACCCGGAAGGGATCGTGGCTGCAGAGGTTGGCGAGCAGGGGGTGGAAGAGGTCCCGGTCGCCTTCACTGAAGTGGCCCGAGCCGATCAGGTCGATCGCCTCCTTGGCGATCGGGTCGTTTTCCAGCCAGGGCAGGGGGTGATAGCCGTTGCGGTTGATCTCGGCCAGCTGGTCGGCGGTGTGGCCGAAGAGGAAGAAGTTGTCCTCGCCCACCCGCTCGCGGATTTCGATGTTGGCGCCGTCGAGGGTGCCGATCGTGAGGGCGCCGTTGAGAGCCATCTTCATGTTGCCGGTGCCGGAGGCCTCCATGCCGGCGGTGGAAATCTGCTCGGAGAGATCCACCGCGGGATAGATCCGCTGGCCCAGCTTCACGCTGAAGTTGGGCAGGAACACCACCCGCAGCCGGCCACGCATGGCTGGATCGATGTTCACGATCCCGGCGATGCCCACGATCAGGCGGATGATCAACTTGGCCATGTGGTAGCCGGGGGCCGCCTTGCCGCCAAAGATCACGGTGCGGGGCGGTAGATCTTCGCCGTTGCGGAGGCGCAGGTAGCGCTCCACGATCTGCAGGGCGGCCAGGTGCTGGCGCTTGTATTCATGGATCCGCTTCACCTGCACATCGAAGAGGGAGGCGGGGTCCACCAGCACGTCGGTGTCCTGGCGGATCGTGGCGGCCAGGCGCTGCTTGCTCTGTTCCCGCACCTCCTGCCAGCGCTCGAGGAAGGCGCCATCGTGGGCGAGGGGTTCGAGGCCCCGCAGCTGGTCGAGGTTGCGGCGCCAGGTGGTGCCGATGCTCTCATCCAGCAGGGCGGCCAGGCCGGGGTTGGCCACCGCCAGCCAGCGGCGCGGGGTCACGCCGTTGGTCACGTTGGTGAAGCGGTCGGGCCAGAGGGCGGCGAAGTCGTGGAACACGTTCTCCACCAGCAGCTTGCTGTGCAATTCGGCCACCCCGTTCACCTGGTGGCTGCCCACCACCGCCAGGTGGGCCATGCGCACCTTGCGCTGGCCTCCTTCCTGGATCAGCGAGAGGCGCTCCAGCAGCTCGGGCTGACCCGGATAGCGGATCCGCACCAGGCGCAGGAAACGGGCGTTGATCTCGTAGATGATCTCGAGCTGGCGGGGCAGCAGCTGGCCGAAGAGCTCCAGGCCCCAGGCCTCGAGGGCCTCGGGGAGGAGGGTGTGGTTGGTGTAGCTGATCGCTGCGGTGGTGATGCTCCAGGCGGTGTCCCAGTCGACGCCGTGCTGATCGATCAGCAGCCGCATCAGCTCCGCCACGGCGATGGCGGGGTGGGTGTCGTTGAGCTGCACCGCGAACTTGCGGTGGAATTCTGTGGGGGCCATGCGCTGGCCCTTGAGGATGCGGAACATGTCCTGCAGGGAGCAGGACACGAAGAAGATCTGCTGGCTGAGCCGCAGGCGCTTGCCCTGCTCCAGCTCGTCGTTGGGATAGAGCACCTTGGAGAGGGTTTCCGATTGCACCTTCTGCAGCACGGCGCGGGTGTAGTCGCCGGCGTTGAAGGAGGCGAAATCAAAGGCATCCGGCGCCTGGGCACTCCATAGCCGCAAGGTGTTGGCGGTGTGCACGCCGCAGCCGAGGATCGGGGTGTCGTGGGCCACGCCGATCACGGTGTGGCCGCCGATCTCCACCGGGTAGCTCCATTCCGGCCGGATCACCTCCCAGGGGTTGCCGCGGGCCAGCCAGGGGTCGGTGCTTTCCTGCTGGCCATCCGGTCCGATCTGCTGGCGGAAGATCCCGAATTCGTAGCGGATGCCATAGCCGATCGCGGGGATCTCCAGGGTGGCCATCGATTCCTGGAAGCAGGCCGCCAGCCGGCCCAGACCGCCGTTGCCCAGGCCGGGCTCCGGCTCCTCGGCGATCAGTTCCTCCAGGGAGAGCCCGAGGGCCCGGCAGGCTTCCTGGGCCTCGGCGTGGATGCCGAGATTCACCAGGTTGTTCTCCAGGTGGGGCCCGAGCAGGTATTCCGCTGAGAGATAGGTGGCAGTGCGCACGTGGGCGCGGGTGTAGGTCTCGGCGGTGTCGACCCAGTTCTGCAGCAGGCGGTCACGCACCGCCAGGGCCAGGCTGAGGTAGTGGTCGTGGCGGGTGGCCAGGGAGGGAGATTTGGCCTGGGAGGAGAACAGGTGGTGGCGCATCGCGCCCAGCAGACCCCCCTGCCCATGGGGCGAAAGGCTGGTGGCGGTGGAGGGGGCATCCATGGCGCTGCCGGGCGGATCGGGTGTTGGGGCCTTCATCGTGCGGAACGGGGGGTTTTGCTGCACCAATCGATACAGGCCGCACCAGCTTTATGGGGGCTTCCAGTTCGACATGAACTCTTTGCAGGGTCGGTAGCGCGTGGCGATCGCTGAATCGAAACGGCCAGGATCGCTGCCTTAAGCCAGGATCTCAGGCTCGATGCTCCATTTGAACTCGCTTTCCACCTTGGAGGAACCGGAGAAGGTGCCATTCACGGCGGCGGTGAGGTTGGGGTTGGAGGAGGTGGCCAGGATGATGTAGCGGTCGTCGGTATGGCCCTTGCCGCTGGGATCGAAGCCCCGCCAGCCGGCACCGGGCAGATAAATTTCCGCCCAGGCGTGCAGGTCGTAGCGCTTCGGGGGCGGTTCCACCAGGTGATAGCCGCTCACGAACCGGGCGGGTAGGCCCACGCAGCGGCAGGTTTCGATCATCAGCATCGCCAGATCGCGGCAGGAGCCCACCCGTTCCTTGAGGGTGCGGCCAGCGGGCCAGGCGGGGCCCACATGGCGTTGGGTGTACTTCACCCGGTCCTGGATGATCTCCAGGAGCTGATCGAGGAACCGCAGCGCCCGCTGATCGCTGCCCATCAGGGCCTCCTGGGCCAGATCCACCGCGGCCGGATCGTGCTGGCCATTGGGCAGCCAGCCTTCGATTGCGCCCATCAGGTCGCCGTTGAGACGCCCCACCGGATAGGGGAGCTGGGGTTCGTTGGCGGCCAGACAGGTTTCCAGCGCCGGTGCCGAGCTGGTTTCCACCTCGCTGGTCGCCTGCACCAGGAAGGTGTCGGTGCTGCCAAGGAAGCGGGCCCGCAGGATCTCATCACCGCTGGCCGCCACCAGGGAATAAAGATGGTCGGGCTCGGGGGTGATGCGGCACGCGAAGCTCAGCAGGCGCTGGAAACCGTGGCCGCGAGGCTGGAGGCAGAAGCGGTGGTCGCCGAGCAGAACCGGGGCGCTGTAGCGGTAGCTGAGGGTGTGGGTTATGCGGGCACGCATGCCGCCTCCGAGTGGGAGGGATCATCGGGGGCTTCCGGGGCGGGCGCGATGAAGTAGCGCTGCTCGATCAGGGTGTGGAGCTGGTTGAGATCCTGCTGGAGGTGGTCGATCGCCTCATGGAGGCCGTTGGCGATCAGCTCCTCGATCCGGGTGAAGCTCCAGCGGGCCAGGGTGAGGCCGCTGAGGCGTTCCAGGTCGTCGGGGGGGCCAGGAACGGTGTTGCTGCGCACGATCCGCAAGGTTTCGCTGATCCGCTCGAGGCAGTAGCGCACCGAGCGCGGAAAGATGGGGTTGAGCAACAGGAAACCGGCCACAGCCTTGGGTTCAATCGGCCGCTGCTGGGACTGGCGAAACATCTGATAGGCGCCAGCGGTGCGCAACAGGGCGATCCACTGCAGTTCATCGAGCACACCACCCACCTGCTCAGGGGCGGGCAGGAGCAGAAAGTACTTCACATCAAGGATGCGGGTGGTTTTCTCGGCCCGCTCCAGCAGCCGCCCCAGCCGGCTGAATTGCCAGGAGAGGTCGCGGCTGAGGGTGGCATCGGTGATGCCATAGAACAGCTGGCAGGAGCGGCGGATCTCCCGCAACTGCTCCTGTGGTGGCTGCTGCCAGAAACTCGCTTCCTGCAGGCTCCAGTAGGTGTCGTTGAGCTGCTCCCACATTTCGGTGGTGAGCACATCGCGAATCTGGCGGGCGTTTTCGCGGGCGAAGGCGATGCAGTTGAACACGCTGTTGGGATTGTCCTCACGCCGCACCAGGAAGTTCACCACATCCTCAGGGCTGCCGGCCGGGCAGAGCTTGTCGAACAGCTCCCGTTCGCCGCTCGCATCGATCAGGGGCAGCCAGGGCTCGGCGCTGCCGGGCGGGCAATCGAGGGCCATGGCCTCGCTCACCTCCACAAAGCGGGAGATATTTTCAGCCCGCTCCACATAGCGGTTGATCCAGTAGAGCGAATCAGCGACGCGGCTCAGCATGGGCGGGGGGCAACGATTGCCATCGGCTGGACGGCCACAGCGGTGTCGTCCACGATCCAGGTATCTTTGCAGCCGCCGCCCTGGGAGGAATTCACCACCAGCGAACCGCGCCGCAGCGCCACCCGGGTGAGGCCGCCGGGGGTGACCCAGTCGCCCTGGCCGCGCAGCACGTAGGGGCGCAGGTCCACGTGGCAGGGGTAGAGCTCCCCTTCGCTGAGCGAAGGCACGGTGGAGAGCTCCAGGGTGGGCTGGGCGATGAAGTTGCGCGGATCGGCCTCGATTTTGGCGGCGAAGTCGGCGATCTCCTCGCGGCTGGCGTGGGGGCCGATCAGCATGCCGTAGCCGCCGGCTTCGGCCACCGATTTCACCACCAGTTGATCGAGGTGGGCGAGCACGTAGGAGCGCTCCTCAGGGCGGGAGCAAACATAGGTGGGCACATTTTCAATGATCGGCTCCTGATCGAGGTAGTAGCGGATCATCTCGGGCACGTAGGCGTAGATCAGTTTGTCGTCGGCCAGGCCGGTGCCAGGCGCGTTGGCGATCGCCACCCGACCGGCCAGGTAAGCCGACATCAGGCCCCGCACCCCCAGCATCGAATCGCTGCGAAACACGGCCGGATCGAGGAAGTCGTCGTCGATGCGGCGGTAGATCACATCCACCGGCGCCAGGCCGGCGGTGCTGCGCATCCAGACCCGATCGCCTTCGCAGACCAGGTCGCGGCCCTCGACCAGCTCGATGCCCATCTGCTGGGCGAGGTAGCTGTGCTCGAAGTAGGCGCTGTTGAACACGCCAGGGGTGAGCAGCACCACCTTGGGTGCCTCGCTCCAGGGGGCGAGATCCCGCAGGGTGCGCAGCAGCTCCGAGGCGTAGTTGTCGATCGGTTGCACGGCTCGGCCCGCGAACAGGCTGGGGAAGATGCGCTTCATCACCCGCCGGTTTTCGAGGAAGTAGGCCACGCCGGAGGGGCAGCGCAGGTTGTCCTCCAGCACCCGCCAGCTGCCGTTGCCATCGCGCACCAGGTCGAGGCCGGAGATGTGGCACCAGCGGCCAAGGGGTGGGGTGAGGCCCCGCATCTGGGGCCGCCAGCCGTGGGAGCTCTCCAGGTCTTCGCGGGGCACCACCCCATCGGCGATGATCCGGCCTGGGCCGTAGACATCGGCCAGAAAGAGGTCGATCGCCTGAAGGCGCTGGAACAGGCCCCGCTCCAGCCGGGCCCACTCACCGGCGGCGATCAGGCGGGGCAGGGGATCGAAGGGCAGGATCCGCTCCACCCCCTGGCTGCCGGAATCATTGAGCCGGAAGGTGGCCCCCAGGCGTTTGAGCAGGGCCCCGGCGGCGGCGTGGTTGCGGTTGAGCTGGTCGAGGCCCATCAGGCCGAGCGAGGAGAGCAGGGGCTGCAGGGCGGCCCGGGGAGCGTCGGCGGCGCTGAAGTATTCGTCGTAGCCGTGGTTGGGGCGGTATTCTGTGAACATGCTCATCTGGGCGCTAGATGGATCCTGATCTGCGACCGGGTAGAATTCTGGTAGCTTTTGTTACCAAAAGTTGGCCCGGTTCGCCAATCAGGTCCACTTTTTTCTAGTCGCGAATGCCAGTTAGGCTATTTGGCGTTGAGTACTTCAACTGATTCCATTGCTTCGATTGTTTCGCTTGCGTTATTTTTGATCGAACCATGTACAGCGGGAATGTTGGCATTGCCTCAATCCCAGTGGTACCACTGGCCCAAGGTTACCAGGCATTAGCACTGAAAGAGGGGCATGGCGCTTCCTGCGCTACACATGGTTTTAGCCAGAAGAAGAACAGCCACTGGATCTCTGGCTCCAAGCTGCCGCCAAAAGGCAAATGAAACACCTCGATCGCGATCGCCTGGCTGCACGATCTCACGACGGTGAGACACGAGCCGGCCGATTGCGCCACCATCGGCGCGGCGTCGACCAATTCGTGCAACTAGGCCAGGAAGCAGGCTGGCCACGCGGATCGGCTCAAGGGGCCACCCCCTGTTTAAAATAAGAATGTTGCAACGCGCCCAACGAATGCTGCTCGTCCTCCCGAAGCGTCAGAAAGGGCATCCATAGATGTTCTCTCAAGGTGTTGCTGGTAAGGTCGTTCAGTGGTGCCCTAGAAGCCGTTTGTTGCACTTGTGACGCTTTGCAAGGTGTCATATGCGTCTGGATGGATTTTTATCGTCTTTTGTATGGATGGTGTGGTTTTCGAGACTTTTGCATGCAGCTGTCCTGCAACAGGTAAAATCTTTAAGGACCTACTTCCTGCTCTGCCTGTTCTGGGTTAGAGTGGTATCATCATCGAAACCCCCCTCACCCAACCATGAACTCCCCTTTCGTCAATTTCAAGCTGAAGCCAGGGATCAGCCGCTCCCTCACTGGCGCAGCTCTCCTTCTTTCCGCTGCGGCATTGATCAATGTTGGTGAAGCCAAAGCAGATCTTACATGCACCTTAAGCAATCTTTCTACCTGCAACGGAGTTGTTGGAGACAAAACCTTTTCAGGTTTTAATCTTGCAGGCTTTACAGGCTCTGGAACTATTGAAATTTCCGAATATCTAGGTGTATGGACCGTCCAAACACTTTTTAATCCCGCTACCACTGGTACTGTCAACGGTACGTTAGTGTATAACGTAGCCATTGGCGATCCGGTAGCCACCTTTGACCAAGTTGCGGTAAACGTTAATGGTAGCAGAGGCCCCATAGCAGGTAATCCAGGAGTAACCTCCACCATTACTGGTATTGGTTCGCCCTTTACCGCTGATGCTGTTTCTCCTGCTGCCGTTAGAACATTTGTTAGTGGTACAAAAACTATTGCTGTTTCGCAAAATTTCATAGCCTCAGGGGGCCGCAGATTGTCTGCCTTCACTACTGATTTCACGCAGCAAGTTCCTGCCCCACTTCCTCTTCTTGGTGCAGGAGCTGCCTTTGGCTTCTCTCGCCGTCTGCGTAGCCGCATCAAGACCTCAGCAGCTGCCTGATTGTCTTCATTGCTCCGAAAATATCAACCTCCCATTCCAGGGAGGTTTTTTTTTAGCCTGGTCAACCATTCTCAAGAGGGAGACTAGTGACCAGGAACTCGTGAAAACCGGCAGTCTGTGAATCGCTTCCTCAACGACCAGCAGCGGAGCATCGCACAACCAAGTGCCACAGAGGCACCCCCGCTAGACAGAATGTGGATCATGGAATAAAAAGAATTATTCATCTTCTCTTACGGAACAATTAGCTCAACGCTTCGCCAATGTCTGTTCGCCCTTTCGCCCTGCAGCCTGGTTGCAAACCAAGCCTGGCTCGTCATCTTCAATCTTGCGTTAGTTAAATGTTTTCTTCTCAGGCCTTTTTCGCTCGCTTGGCTGCCACTGCGGCCAGGGCCCTGTTGTTCATTTACGCCATCACGATCGCAGCGCAGGCATTGCCGCTCAAGGTGTTTGCTATGGACTGGCAGATCTCCATGATCACCGTTATCACTAATAGCAGCATCTTGCCTTTGCAAAGTTTGGTGTTGGCTCATTTGGCAGCCTATCTTGATCCAGCTGAACCTCGCTTTGAGGTGTTCTGCGAAAATCTGCGTCGATGGGCCCTGCCAGCAACATTAGGTTTTTTGCTGTTTATTCCTCTTCAATCCTATAACTTTGCAAAAGGGATTCTTAATTATAGGCAGAACGCAGCAATAAACGAGCGCACAATCACCGAAACCTTTGGAAATATCCGTAATGCAGTCGAGAGCGCTTCGACTACTGCCGATCTACAGAAACGTCTCGCCGACCTGAGTGCTCCTGGGCTCTCACCGGCTGATAGCATCGCCCCATTGCCAGCCATTCGCCAAACCCTCTTGGCTGAGATCCAGAAGGCCGAAAAGAAAGCCAAAGCAAACATTGCTCAGCAGGAACCTGAGCAATTCTGGTTGTTTAGCAAGGAGATGGTGCGCTCGATTCTCGCCGCCTTTGCATTCGCATTCGCCTTCGCGGCAGCTGCAAAGCGATCGGCTTGGCCGGAATCGCTGTTGGTTCGATTCATTAGATACCTAGGCTGGTTGCGCGAATTCAATTCGACAGCTCTTGGCCAAAAAGTTGATAACTTCAAGGCAAAGCAGAAAGCGCAGAAGGATCTTGCCTTAACCCAGCGAAGCCTCCAAGACCATGCCAGGAAAGAGGATCAATTGAAAAAGACAGAAGATAATGAGACAAGGCTGCGTGAAAAACATATCAAAGCTATGCGGGACAAGGCTATGCGAGACAAGGCTATGCTCGACAAGCAAAATCGCAATAAATCCGATAAAAATTAATCAGAACCATTTTTCATTAATTAAGCTTTCCTGTAGCTTCTAAAGCAGGAAATATCGCTGCGCCATCGGCAGCACCTCCGCCGGTTCACAGGTGAGCAGTTCGCCGTTCGCGAACACTTCATAGGTCTGGGGGTCCACCTCCACCTTGGGCAGAGCGCTGTTGTTGCGCATCGATCCCTTGCCAATGGCGCGGGTGTTCACCACCGGCACGCACGGCCGCCGCAGGCCGAGGCTGCGGGGTCGGTCGGCATCGAGGGCCGCCTGGCTCACGAAGGTGAGGCAGCTGGGAGCCAGCGCGCCGCCGAAGGCCGCGAACATCGGCCGGCCGTGCACCGGACCCGGGGTGGGAATCGAGGCATTGGCATCGCCCATCTGGGCCCACACGATCGAGCCGCCCTTGATCACCAGCTCCGGCTTCACGCCGAAGAAACCCGGCTTCCACAGCACCAGATCGGCCAATTTGCCCACCTCCACCGACCCCACCTGGCTGTCGATGCCGTGGGCAATGGCCGGGTTGATCGTGACCTTGGCGATGTAGCGCTTCAGGCGGGTGTTGTCGTTGCGGCTGGAATCCTCCGGCAGGCTGCCCCGCTGCACCTTCATCTTGTGGGCCGTCTGGAAGGTGCGGATGATCACCTCCCCCACCCGCCCCATCGCCTGGGAATCGCTGGCGATGATGCTGAAGGCCCCCAGGTCGTGGAGGATGTCCTCGGCGGCGATCGTTTCGCGGCGGATGCGCGATTCGGCGAAGGCCACATCCTCCGGAATGCGCGGATCGAGGTGGTGGCACACCATCAGCATGTCGAGGTGTTCCTCGAGCGTGTTGCGCGTGTAGGGCCGGGTGGGATTGGTGCTGCTCGGCAGCACGTTGGCCTCGCCGCAGATCTTGATGATGTCCGGCGCATGGCCGCCGCCGGCCCCCTCGGTGTGGAAGGTGTGGATCGTGCGGCCGCCGATGGCGCGGATCGTGTCTTCCACGAAGCCCGCCTCGTTGAGGGTGTCGGTGTGGATGCACACCTGGACATCGAAGCGATCCGCCACTGAGAGGCAGCAGTCGATCGCTGCCGGGGTGGTGCCCCAGTCTTCATGGAGCTTGAGGGCGCAGGCGCCGGCGCGGATCTGTTCCTCCAGCGCCTCCGGGGTGCTGGCGTTGCCCTTGCCAAAGAAGCCCAGGTTGACCGGCAGCCCCTCGGCGGCCTGGAGCATCCGGGCCAGGTGGAAGGCGCCGGGGGTGCAGGTGGTGGCATTGGTGCCGGTGGCCGGGCCGGTGCCGCCGCCCAGCAGCGTGGTGACACCACTGGAGAGGGCCGTTTCGATCTGCTGGGGGCAGATGAAGTGGATGTGGGTGTCGATCGCGCCGGCGGTGAGGATGTGGCCCTCACCGGCGATCGCCTCGGTGCCCGGGCCCACCACAATGTCCACGCCGCTCTGGATATCGGGGTTGCCCGCCTTGCCGATCGCCACGATCCGGCCATCTCTCAGGCCGATGTCGGCCTTCACGATCCCCCACCAGTCGAGGATCAAGGCATTGGTGATCACCGTGTCCACGGCGCCGCCGGCCCGGGTGGTCTGGGCCTGACCCATGCCATCGCGAATCACCTTGCCGCCGCCGAACTTCACCTCATCGCCATAGACGGTGTAATCCTTCTCCACCTCCAGGAACAGCTCGGTGTCGGCCAGGCGCAGCCGGTCGCCCGTGGTGGGCCCGTAGGTCTGGGCGTAGGCCTGGCGGGAGATGCGGTAGGGCATGGCCGGGGGAGTGGGG
>Ga0194055_10003133_pt1 | contig 12870 bp, 16 predicted proteins | sample SepL449m_MetaG_FD_155482 | JGI IMG/M metagenome (GOLD analysis project Ga0194055, IMG submission 155482) | Anoxic zone freshwater microbial communities from boreal shield lake in IISD Experimental Lakes Area, Ontario, Canada - Sep2016-L442-9m | ecosystem: Environmental > Aquatic > Freshwater >... | reverse complement strand
CAAGTGGGTCTGCGCGCGCAGAAAAACCAGCATTAGGCGGCCTTGATTTTGGTGAATTTTTCCAGCGGCAATTGCAAGCGGTCAATTCGCAAAAACGGCAAGATTTTGCCGCCAGAAGCCAAAATGACGAGTCACATGACAACACAATGCCAGAAGAAAACCATTTTTCTCAAAAAAGTTTGGCTGAGATCAAAAACCATTCTGAAACATTTAATCGCCGCTTGCCACAATCAAGCAATCCAAGGCAGCCGACACAATCGGTCCAATCAAGCCAACGCACCAACGATCACATGGTGAGTAAGAAACAAGACATTAAAGACGCACAGAATCAAACAGAAGACGCAAAGGACTCTGATATGAAGTCACATGCTGATCGTGCGCCTCTCATAACTATTGCATTAAGTGATAAGGTGCAAATTGTCACCACTCATGTCGCGGAGCCTGATGACGCCAGTTTGGCTGATTTTGCAAGAACCATGGGCTTGGATGAACAGCAAATTCAAAATTTATTGGGTGCAACACAAAATACAACGGCCCCAGCCCCTACTCCAACACCGACCACCGCACAAGTGTTGCAGTCCAACACTCCCTTAATCACCATGGGCCAAGCCCCAAGTGATCTCAACGCATTGGCACAACTTGCCAACTCGAACATCACCAACAGCGCAAAAACATTGGACACCACCAATGAATTGGGCGCCAAAACACAACTCTTTCAAGCACTACAAAATACAACGCTTGAACTGGGTAAAGCCAGTTTGCCACCCGTAACGCAAGAGATGGCCAACATCAGCATACCCAGCACATTGGCCGTGTTGTCGCTCATGGACGCCCAACTTCGCCCCCAAGATATTGAAGCGTTGGTCAAATCTTACGAAAAAAATAACAGCGATGAATCGGTTACTTCGATCGACACATCAAACGATTCAACACCTTTGCAAAACACCACGTCGGCCACCAGCAAACCCAGTGAAGTGGTGGCAGCAAAGGCAATAGCACCTACTGTCGCTGCTAACTTGACCGAAACATTTGAAAAATTAAACCAAAAGTTGGCAACAGAAATGGCTGCGCGTATTCATCAACAACTGGCCGACGGCGAATGGAAAATGAAGTTCGCACTGAAACCCGCCAGCTTAGGTCAAGTTGATGTACAACTCGAAATGCGCGACGGCAAACTCTCTGCATTATTCCAGACAGACAATCCAGTGACGCAAGATCTCCTTCAATCAGGCAGTCAAAGACTCAAAGACTCCTTGAATCAAATGGGACACGCCCATACATCTGTTCATGTAGGCCAAGGAAACTCACAAAGCCGACAAGGACAATCGCATGATTCTTCTCACCCATCAGAAGAAAATCATGTCAAACTCGCAGCGGTAGACGATTCCTCCACAGGGTCGGCCGCAATTGTTCAACAAAGTAACGATTCAAACTTGGATATTTACGCCTGATACAGGCATTAAGAGGAGTTAGATATGGCAACAGCACCAGAAGCAGCACCAGACGCAGGCGCAGAAGCAACGCCCAAGAAGAAGAAACCCATTCTTCTGATTGCCGGCATTGCAGTCGGATCTATTGTGGTGATGGTCGGCATTGCATTCGGAACACTTTATTTCTCAGGGTTCTACGAGAAAAAAGCCGAACTCGCCGCCATGGATAAATTAGAGGAATTGGAAGCTGCTGCTACCAAGGCCAAAGATGAAGCGCCCGCCAAACTGCGCAAAGAAGCGCCTGAGGCCACACGCTTTGAAAAGAATTACCTTCAGCTCGAAAAAGATTTGATGACCAATATCACCGGATCCAAAAAAGTGATGGTGGTCAATATTGCATTGATGACACATTACGACACACGCGTGTTTGATAACGTCAAGAAACATGAGTTTGCATTGCGCTCAGCCATGCTCGACATCATGCGTCAAACCACTGACGAAGAAACCAAAAAACCCGATTTCAGAAAAGAACTCGCCGAAAAACTCAAAGAGGTGATAAACAAGCGCCTTGAAGAGTATGAAGATTTTGGCGGCATCGAAGAAGTCTATTTCAATTCATTTGTAATGCAATAAACCCATGGCACGCGATAACCTATTAAGTCCGGAAGAACTTTCAGCGCTCGCTGAAGGTCTCAAAGACGGCTCCATTGAAGCCGACACGGGCTTTAACACGCGCTTACGAGTGCAAAAACACGACCTTGCAAGCGAAAATAGCAGCTTGGGCGTTAATGTTTCTTCGATCGATATGATCAACGAACGTTTCATTCGCATGTTTCGTTTGGGTTTACTCGAAGTCTTGCGCACAACGCCACGCGTCAATCCAACGCGTGTACAAATGCTGAAGTTTGGTGACTACCTCAAGATGCTCAAACCACCCTTGTCGGTCAACACCATTCGCATCAATCCATTGCGCGGTTTCTCGGTCATCATGATCGACCCCAATGTAGTTTTTAGTTCGCTCGATAGTTTTTTTGGTGGATTTGGAAAAGGCGTTGGCGAATTACCACCTGGACGTTTATTCACACCCACCGAATCGCGCATCATCAATATTATTTTGGACGTTTTCTATCGTTCACTCAAAGACGCATGGTCACCCATTTTGGACATTGAGTGCGAAACAGTGAGCGCAGAAATTAATCCGCAATTTGCTCAAATCGCCGACGAAAACGATGTGGTCGTATTAAGCCGATTCGAATCGGAGTCCTCCACATCAGGCGGCAAAGGATTCATCGACTTGGTTTACAACTATGCCACACTCAAACCTTTGCGAGAAGTGCTGAGCAATCGCGTACAAAGCAGTGATGGCGACGTTGAGTCCGATAAATTATGGCGTGAAGATTTGGCCATTGCTGTTGGCGATGCACATATTGATGTTCGCGTCGTCATGGGACAAATCAAAACCACATTGCACCACTTAAATTCGATGAAAGAAGGCGATTTGCTCTTCTTCAAAAAACCCGAATTAGCACATTTAATGGCACATGGTGTGCCCTCGTTTGGCGTCAATATTGGAAACAAGGGATCCAATGTCGCAGTTCGCATTGAAAAACAAATCATCCCTGGACATCATTGAGATAGGATTAACCATGAACGACACCACAGAAAACCCAACAGAACAATCCGCAGAGGAAGATAAGTTGCCCACACCCGATGACTTTGATATGAGTCATCCGAGCAACATCAACCCCGATGTGTTGCAAAATATTTCCGTCAATTTATCAATCGAAGTGGGACGCACTCAAATACGAATCAAAGATTTAATGCGCCTAACCCAAGGCAGTGTGGTTGAACTTGACCGTATCGCTGGCGAGCCGCTTGATTTATTGGTTAACGATACTGTTGTTGCGCAAGGCGAAGTGGTTTTAGTCAACGATCGCTACGGCATTCGTTTAACGCGCGTAGTGCCTTCAACCGAACGCCTTAAATCTATCTAATTAACCCGCACTTATTTTGCGACCGTTGAGGTTTTGCACAGGGCGCGCATTCATCTTGAACGGGAATTTTGCCAACTGTGCTTTAGAAATATCAGCTGGTGTTTTAAGAATATAAAAATTCACGCCCTCTGTACAGGGAGGTGTTGTGAGTGAACCTTCATAGTTATAAAAGCCTAAATCTTTTGGCAACATCGTACCTGGATTGAAGTTAACCTTCGCAGGCAAATACTCTTCACCTTCTTTGGGTGGCAAGTTAGCCCACAAAGTTTTAATGGCAGCGCTGTCTTTGCCTTCGTTAAGCAACACACCAATCACGGACAATTTACCTTCCTTGCTCTTGTGAACAAAGTGCGCAACCATGGCTGCATTTTTTCCATCAACCTGCTCTTCGCTGGGGCGATGGAAGTGAAATTGCAACAAGTCAAACTCTTCTTTGCCAATCGTTAATTTGCTACCTGGCTCCACATTCACCTGAATCGTATGGCCGTTGTTTAATATTTTGAGTGGGCCTTCTTTGTAACTCACAGACAACACGTCTTTTGATTTTTCAAATGGGCCAACAATATTAAGTGGAGATTGTTTTTTGCCTTTTCCGCAAATTGGAAAGCTAGCGCCCCAATGCTCAGGACCGTTATCGCCCTCGTAGCCCCAATGAACATCGTGCGCGTTTTTAGCTGATTTTTCTTTGCCGCCGTGCTGATCTTTTTCTGGCGTTTTGCAATCAGACAAGACTTGAACTTTTTGACCCGCTGCGGCCAACGCATTTTGCGCAGCGCAAACGGTTTGAAGATTTTTGCCCCACTCCGACATTTCTAATGATTTTTGAAATGCCGCAACTGTTTCAGGATCGTTTACACCGTTGGTGAGCAATCGCAACGCAGCAATACCCACTTGACGCTCTGCACTCAAAGTTTTTTGTCCTTTATAAGAAGTTTCAACATCTTGCAAAACAATACCGTTGGCAAAAGCAGCTTTAAGTGAATCGATCTGTCGAACACTGGTTTCTAGTTTTTCAATATTTTCTTTGAGCTCTTTCATCTCCTCTTCGGCTTTTTCAAGAGCTTCTTTGGCTTCATCCACTTGCTCCGTTACTTCGGCAAGTTCATATGAAATATGCTTTTTACCGGCATAGTTCCAATACGCCATAGCAGCGGCTCCAACCAACAACATGGCCAAGAGGACTTCTAAAATAATTCTGAGATACTTTTTCATGGTCGCACTTAAAAATTGAGTGAACGAAAACACCAATGAACGACATTGTCGTGCCGAACGCTAGGTCAGTGCTACCGTATCGGCACTTATCCCCAAAATCTTTAACTCTCATTTAATAAAATGAATACTTATCAATTCATTTAAAAATTTAATCTTTGTTTAAGCGCGCACAAACAAAGTTTGCAAGGGGTGGGGGCCCACTTGGCGACTCCAATGACCGTGCACCTTTGGATCAAAAGTAGCGCCTTGTGGCAATACGTCAGCCGAATAAAAATGATCGCCTGGCGAAAATACCTTTGACGTTCCGTCTTGCAAAAAGATTTCCATCTGCCCTTGCAAGATAAAAACCCATTGTGGATGTGGGCTCACATGAAATTGACTGCGAAATCCAACGGGACTCATGCGCAGCTGCATTCCGCCGCTGGGCATTAATTGCGAAAGCATGGATTGCGGGGAACCTTCAGAGAGTGCGATCTCTTCATGCTTGAAGCGAGCGCGTCCATCGGTGTCGGTAAAGAGAATGGTTTTTGTAAAAGTAGTCATAGAAACATCTTAACTGGATATTTTGCAAATAGAGCCCAACTTCTTTGGCTTAGCACGACGTACGCTTTTGCGTACTATAGTTTCAGGAGAAGCATTCATGGCCACCACACTCACTGCAAGCGAAGCTCGCGCTGACCTATATCGTTTAATCGATCAAAGAGGCAATGGCCCCGAGCCACTAACCAAAAGCAAACGGACATTAGAGTGGTAAGTTGGAATTTAGTTTTTTCCAAATACGCAACCTAATGAAAGATTAGTGGGCGACTTGCGATGGGGATTTCGTAATGACTTCATCAGTGGTAGTCCTTCAAATTAACGTTGGGCATCCTCGCTAAAAAATTTAAAAGTAATTCGCCACTGTCCAGTGACTGAAACGGCGTATTCCTTTTTCATCACGCCTTTAAGTTTATGGAATTTATAGCCAGGCAAATTCATATCTTCAGCCTCCTTGGAGACGACGAAACGGTCCAACATTAGTTCAATTCGAACACTGTATTGGGCAGGAATACCTTTGTAGCTTCCTTTTGTGAAAAAAAGCTCCGCTACAATTCTCCTCTTCATCAACAGCCTCTGGATCAACACCATGAACCGCTGCCCGCACCCCCTCTTTAGGGCTCAATCATGAGCCCCAAAGTTTTTATTAAAACATTCGGCTGCCAAATGAATGTGTACGACTCGGACAAAATGGCCGATGTTTTGCACCAAGCCCAAGGTTACGAACAAACCACCGACGTCAATCAAGCTGACTTGATACTTTTCAACACGTGTTCGGTGCGAGAAAAAGCGCAAGAAAAAGTTTTTTCAGATTTAGGCCGCGTCAAACATCTGAAGAAAAAAGGCGTCAAGATTGCTGTGGGTGGTTGCGTCGCCAGTCAAGAAGGCGCCACAATCATTGAGCGAGCGCCTTATGTGGATGTGGTGTTTGGTCCGCAAACTTTGCATCGCTTGCCCGATCTACTCAATCAAAGCGAGTTACAAAAGCGTCCACAAGTCGATATTTCTTTTCCCGAAATAGAAAAATTTGATCACTTGCCACCTGCGCGCGTTGAAGGCTCTTCGGCATTTGTCAGCATCATGGAGGGTTGCTCCAAATATTGCAGTTATTGCGTTGTGCCTTACACGCGCGGCGAAGAAATCAATCGACCCTTTGACGACGTGCTCACCGAAGTGGCGGGCCTCGCTGCGCAAGGCGTCAAAGAAATCACACTGCTGGGTCAAAACGTCAATGCGTATCGCGGTCCCATGGGCAACACCTCAGAGATTGCAGACTTTGCATTGCTACTCGAATACGTGGCAGAAATTCCAGGTATCGAGCGCATTCGCTACACCACAAGTCATCCCAATGAATTCACACAACGACTCATCGACGTGTACGCCAAAATTCCGCAACTCGTCAGTCATTTGCATTTACCCGTTCAACACGGCAGCGATCGCATCTTGATGGCCATGAAGCGCGGTTACACAGCGATGGAATACAAAAGCACGATTAAAAAATTACGTGCTATTCGCCCCAACCTGTCTTTGAGCTCCGACTTTATTGTGGGTTTTCCTGGTGAGACGCAAGCCGACTTTGATCAGATGATGAAACTCATCAACGATTTGAGTTTTGACGCGTCATTCAGTTTTGTTTTTAGTCCACGCCCTGGCACACCTGCGGCCAATTTAGAAGACACCACACCGCACAACATCAAACTTCAACGCTTGCAACATTTACAAACCACCATCGAAGCCAATGCTCGTCGCATCAGCGAAAGCAAAGTGGGCACACTCGAGCGAATTTTGGTGGAAGGGTCATCACGCAAAAGTGCGACCGAATTAATGGGTCGCACCGTTTGCAATCGCATTGTTAATTTTGATGGCGGCCCGCAAAGTGCCCGCTTGGTGGGGCAACTCATGAATATGCGCATCACACAAGCCTTGCCCCATTCCTTGCGAGGCGAAGTGGTGGTGTAAACTCCACTTCGTAACACTTATAGCGTCAGTATGGTGCAACCCGTTGTTTTGCGCGCTTCTAATGCAATATGCGCTTCTTTCACTTGTTCGAGCGGAAAAGTTTGATCAATTCTGATTTTGACTTTACCACTACTCACCACTGAAAATAAATCGTCAGCCATCGCTTGTGTGGTTTCACGCGATGTGATGTGTGTGAACAAAGTTTGGCGCGTTACATAGATCGAACCTTTGCCACCCAAAATACCAGGCGCAAACGGCGCGACTGGACCAGACGCATTACCAAAGCTTGCCATCAAACCAAACGGTGACAAACAATCCAATGATTTATCCCAAGTGTCTTTACCCACTGAGTCATAAACCACTTTGACACCTTTACCGCCAGTGATTTCTTTAACCTTGACTAAAAAATCTTCTTTGCTGTAATTGATGACATGCGATGCACCATGCGCTTTAGCAAGCGCACATTTTTCATCACTACCAGCAGTGCCAATGAGTTGATAACCCAATGCTTTGGCCCATTGACTCGCAATCAAGCCCACACCACCAGCGGCTGCATGAAACAACACGAAGTCACCCGTTTGAAGTCCACCTTGTGGCAATGTTCGCTTGAGCAAATATTGCGCGGTAAGACCTTTGAGCATCATGGCCGCACCTTCTTCAAAACTAATGTCATCGGGTAATTTGCAAACGCATTTGGCGGGCATCACGCGTTCTTCACAATAGCTTCCGGGTGGCTGGCTGGCATATGCGGCGCGGTCGCCGACTTTTAAATGTGTTACGCCTTTGCCAACGGCCTCGATAACGCCAGAGGCTTCCATACCCAAACGCAAGGGCATAGGAAATGGATACAAACCCGAGCGTTGATAGACGTCGATGAAATTCAAACCCACTGCTTTGTGACGAATGCGAATTTCGCCATCTCCTGGCTCACCCACCGTCACGTCAACCATTTTTAAAACTTCTGGACCACCGATTTGGTCAATGCGTATGGCTTTACTCATAAAAAAACTCCTTGATCTTATTTTTGAACCGTATGAACAGTTGCACCATGCAAATGCAAGGCATCTATCCTGCCACGAATCATTATCCCTTGCTTGTCGCTCTAGTAAAAAAATCAGATAGAGTCACCCCCTATGACTACATCCAGCACAACATCAGCACTCACCCCATTTAACGCTTTTTTATTGGTGATTCCCGCTCTTTTATGGGCGGGTAATGCCGTGGTCGGTCGCCTCATTTATGAGTTAGTACCGCCCATTACCCTTAATTTTTTACGATGGGCCACGGCTTTTGTTTTTCTGCTTCCCCTTGCCTATCCCGTACTCAGACTCAGCAGTCCGCTTTGGCCCAATTGGAGACGCTATGCGGTTTTATCTTTACTTGGAGTGGGCTGTTACAACACATTTCAATACATGGCCTTGCATACCTCGTCACCCATCAACGTCACATTGGTTGCATCAAGCTCTCCTGTTTTCATGCTGGCTGTTGGTGCCTTGTTTTTTAAACAAACCATACAGATGCGACAAATCGCAGGCGCATGTTTATCGATCATGGGGGTGATATGGGTGCTCAGTCGCGGAGATTGGCACAATTTGCTTCAAGTCAAATGGGTGATTGGTGACTTGTATGTGATACTTGCAACGATTGCTTGGGCTGTTTACAGTTGGATGCTATCCATCAACAAAGACCCTGCAGAGTTACGCAGCAACTGGGCTTATTTTTTAATGGCACAAGTGACAATGGGATTGGTTTGGACCAGCGCACTAACAACCGCCGAATGGACTCTCACCGATGCGCATATCGTTTGGGGGTGGCCTGTAGCTTTGGCATTGATTTACGTGGCACTTGGCCCTGCGATTTTGGCTTATCGATGCTGGGGCTTAGGCGTGCAACGCGTAGGCCCCAACATTGCAGGATTTTTTAGCAACCTAACCCCATTGTTTGCAGCGATTTTTTCTTCACTGGCATTAGGTGATACACCCAAAATCTATCACGCCATTGCCTTTCTATTAATTGTGGGCGGCATTTATGTTTCGTCGCGTAAACCGAATCAATAAGTGCCAGGGTAAGCGCCACCATCAATCAACACATTTTGACCTGTGATGTAACTGGCTTGTGCACTGCATAAAAATGCACAAGTTTGACCAAACTCTTCGGGGTTACCAAAACGCAACGCAGGAATGGTTTTTTTTCTGGCTTCGCTAATTGTCTCTTGTGATTGACCTGTTTTTTTGGCCGCGCCTTGCAAAGTGCTTTTGAGTCGATCGGTATCAAAAGCGCCTGGTAATAAATTGTTGATGGTGACATTGCGTGAAGCCAATTTAGTCGTGCGTGCAACACCTGCAACAAAACCAGTCAGTCCACTACGCGCGCCATTGGACAATCCCAAAATATCAATCGGTGCTTTAACAGAACTCGATGTGATGTTGACGATTCGACCAAAGCCACGCTCTGCCATTCCATCGACTGTTGCCTTTATTAATTCAATCGGTGTGAGCATATTGCCATCAACCGCTTTAATCCATGCATCACGATTCCATTCGCGAAAATCTCCAGGCGGTGGACCTCCTGCGTTGGTCACCACAATGTCAAAGTTTTTACCAGGACCGCCTTTGACATTCCAAATTGCATCACGCCCTTGCTCAGACGTGATGTCCATGGCCACTGTCAAAATTTGAGTGCCGCATGTGCGAAGCGTTGCTGCAGCTTGCTCTAAAGCCTCTGCACCTCGCGCCACGATCACCACATTGCAGCCTTCTTTGGCCAAAGCTGTTGCACAACCTAGGCCCAAGCCCTTGCTCGCGCCTCCTACCAATGCCCATTTACCTTTGATTCCGAAGTCCATCATGCGTCTCCATATTTAGAAGCCAAATATACACCGCCCAAAACCAAAGCGGTCCCTGCAAAAATCCAAGCAGTGAAAGGTTCACCCAAAATAAAAACACCCATGCCAATGGTTGCGAAGGGCCCAATCATGCCGACCTGTGATGTTAACCCCGCGCCTATTTTTTCGATCGCCAGCATCACCAACAAGATGGGAGCAACGGTACAGACCAAAGCATTGAGAATAGACAAGTGGATGACAGGCAAAGGCACAACAATATTGGAAGTATTATTTAATATAAAAAATTGTGTAATTGTAAAAATGCACGCAGCTGTGGAAGCCAAGCCAACCAAACGCATCGCACCAATGCGCTTGACCATCTGTCCACTAAAAACTAAATAACACGCATACAACACCGCGCTTAAAAAAACTAAAAAGCTGCCCCACACCACTGCGTCACCCGTGATTTGAATTTCGTGCCCCAGCACCAAAATCACGCCGCTGTAACTCACCACCATCGCCAGCATGCGAATGGGTTTGATGGGTTTTTTATAAAGCATCCAACTTAATAAAATTACCATGGTTGGACTCAAATACAAAATCAATCGCTCTAAACTCGCTGTGATGTATTGCAAGCCCAAAAAATCTACAAAGCTCGATAAGTAGTAACCAATAAAGCCCAAACCCACCACGCCCCATTTGTCTTTTAAGCTCAAAGGATTGTTGATGGCGTGCGTTTGGCGCATCGCCCATAAAGAAAGAACAATAAAAAATGGCAACGCAAAAGCCATGCGCAATGTAATCAAGGTTACAGGATCGACGCTGTAGCGATAAGCCAACTTAATGATGATGGCTTTACCCGCGAATGCAATTGCACCTGTAATGGCAAAAAACAATCCTAAGCGGTAGGAGGCGAGATTAGAGGATGTGGCTGGCATTCACGATTTGGGTATCAATCAGCAATTGAGCGTAACTGCTGGTTCCCGAATATACCTTCAATTGGTGACCGCCGTAGGTCACCACTGTTGTCGTAGCTGTCCAATTGGCCAAATCCACCGTATCGGCCACCATTCCACAAATGGCCATTTGATCCCGACCTAAGCTTACACCAATAGAAGCGATACTAACTGCAGTTGTAGTAGCTGTATTGAAAATATTCATGCCCGACAAATCGAGGACATCTTTTAATTACAACCTCAACACATTGGCTAAATTGTCTACACTGAGGTAAATAATTTCTATCGACTCCAGACGAGATAAACCATCAGGTGTGCCTGCGCCCACATTTTTTATTTGTGTGAGATCTAAATTGCCAGCACCCGTTGTTAGTTGCAAGGTGTAAATGCCTGTGCCGCCATCTATTTTTGACAACTGCGTGGTGTTACCACCTGCACCCGCTACATTTTGTAAAGCCGTGATGTTGCTGGCGTTGATTTGAAAGATGTCATTGCCTTTGCCACCATTTATCACGTCAGCGCCGCCATTGCCAATGAGTGTGTCTTTACCGTCGGCAGCAAAAAAAGATTCTGAAGCACTTGTTCCAGTTAAAGAGTTGTTGCTAGAAGTACCGTATAAATTATTATTGGCAGATAAAAAATTTGCACCGCCGTATGTGACATAGATTTTACCAGCGTATCCATTAGGACCCACCGCACCAAGAAGCAGATCCGCATATTCGTCATCATTGACATCACCCGCATTGCTGACAGACCCACCTGAATTGTCACCGCCTAATTCAACATTGATCACAAAACCACCTAAGCTAGCATACACATCATTTAAATTAATTTTTACCATCTCACGCCATGTTGCAATAGCTGAAGCACTTGTATTTCCTGCTGCATCCACAAAAGAAATTGCATAGGTGCGAACCATATTTGAATTGCTCGTGGCCTTAACACCATTTGATGCAATCACATCATCCACAGTACTGGCATTGAAGTTACTGCCATCCGTTTTGCTAATCGTTAGCAAATGGATCGACAACACATATGAATAACTCAACCCAGAAATACCGCCCAAAATAATATTGCTTGCGCTAAAGTTTGCACTTAAAGCTTGATCAACATCCAAAACGAGTCGGTCAAGCGAATTATCCATCCATCCACCACCGATGGTAATTTTGATGTATGCAATGTCTGCTGCATTTGGTTGAGCAATATCTGCAGCGATCAGTTGTCCTGCATGCGCCTGAATAAGACTGACGGTTCCATTACTCGTTGCTTGAATGCCCGCTGAGTTTTTGTCAAGATCGACTACTTCTGGTGCAGTGGTGTCAGTTGATGAGTTGCTGTTTGAGCCAGTGCCACCGCTTTAACCACCGGAGCTACCGCCAGATCCGCCTGAACTGCTGGCTTTTTTTGACAAAGCAGCGCCTGCACCACTCAACGCTAAACCGCCCAACAAATACCCAAAATAGTTTTTATCTTTCTTAGGCAGCGGAGGGTTCATCTGTGGCAATTGAAATAAACCGCAGTCAGAATTGTTTTGATCTGGATTTTGCTTAATTCAGGTGCAGTCTCTTGACTGCAACGCTCATCTTTTTCATCGCGCTGCACCTGAGTCATGGACTCAAGAGGCAACAGTTCGAAAGGCTCATTTACTACTTGAAATTGATTTTTAGCCAAGCGAATATTTTTATTATTTGGAGTTTTTTTAAACCGCTCGCTCAGAGTCTCATTTCTCAACAGTTTGTTATCCTTCCGGGAGTCAAGACTTTCGGGTGTTTGTATAGTAGTTATTGAGTATTAGCTCATTCATGAAACGTCAAAATTGGTAAATAAACTAACTTGTCAGAACATACATTAAAACTAATAATTTTGTTTTCTTGTTAATTTTGACAAAATATCCCCATATTATTAATCCGAGATTTTCCATTAGACCGGATGCGGTCGATAAGACCACTCAACTGGTT
>Ga0194055_10003130_pt1 | contig 12871 bp, 10 predicted proteins | sample SepL449m_MetaG_FD_155482 | JGI IMG/M metagenome (GOLD analysis project Ga0194055, IMG submission 155482) | Anoxic zone freshwater microbial communities from boreal shield lake in IISD Experimental Lakes Area, Ontario, Canada - Sep2016-L442-9m | ecosystem: Environmental > Aquatic > Freshwater >... | reverse complement strand
TCGCGGTTGCTGGTCTTGAGTTACAGCCGTATCCAGGCGACGGCTACCTGCTCGGAGGCTCGACGGCGAACGGCGGTAACGTCCTCGCGTGGGCACATTCGCTCCTCGGTACCGATGTCGCAGCCGACGCCTCGGGCGTTGAGATGCTTCCGTATCTGACAGGCGAGCGGACACCTGTACGCACAGTCGATGCGCAGGGTGCGATTACTGGTCTTTCGCTGACGACTACGGGCCCACAGATTGTGCGCGCCGTCGTTGATGCGCTCGGTCTAGCCACGCTTGACCACTCAGATCTGATCGAGTCAGTTGCCCATATCGATCGCTGGGTTGTCACGGGTGGTGGTGTCCAGAGCGAAGCCTGGCTGCACGTTACGGCCGACGCTCTTGGTCAGCCACTTGAGGTTGCCCCGCTCGCAGGTGGCGGCTCGGGACCCGCCTTGTTTGCGCTGCACGCCCTAGGTGTTGTGCCGTCGATCCCGGCGACGCAGACCGTCGAACCCGATCTGGCCTCAACTGAGCGCCTCCGCGCGGCGCTTGGCAGCTATCGAAAAAGAACCCGAAGCGTGGAGGCAGCACCGTGAGCGTCGTACTGATCACCGGTGCATCCAGCGGCATTGGACTCGCCGCAACACGCCTTCTTGCGCGTCAGGGACTAACCGTCGTCGGCGTTTCTCGCTCCGGTCGAGAGGGGACGTTACCGATAGACGTCTCGACGGAACGTGGTTGCGATGAGGCAGTACACGCAGCCAGAAGTGAAGGTCAATTGACACGACTCGTACTTGCGGCCGGCGTCGGCTCGTACATGGAGACTGATATCGGCACACAGACGACAGAGAACTGGAGGACAAGCATGGCTATCCATTTGGACAGCCCGTTCTTCACCATCCGTGCGGCCTGGCCCGACCTGAAAGCACATGGGGGTCGTATTGTGCTCGTCTCGTCCACCGCTGCCACGAGTAGCGCGCCAGCGAACTCGGCCTACAGTGCTGCGAAGGCAGGAATCCTTGGGATGATGCGATCGATTGCACAGGATGGTGCCCCGTACGGCGTCACCTGCAACGCAGTCCTGCCGGGATGGGTTCGGTCAGAAATGTCGGAGGCGCACGCGGCTGTCGATGCGGAACGGCTCGGAGTAAGCGTGGATCAGATCTGGAAGGAGCGCGCTGTGGAGTATGCAGCAGGCCGTGTCGTCGAGGCAGATGAAGTCGCAGCCGCGATCGCCTTCTTCTGCTCCGAGCAGAGCAGCGGAATCTCCGGCGAAGAGGTTCGTGTAGCGCTCGGCGGCGCCTGGTAGTTCTAGCTCAAGCACGCACCGTGAAGTACCTTCCCAAGTCAGCGATCCAAACGCCGCGCGATTCCAGTTCCATTTCTGACGGGAACCGTGACCGTCCTGTATCTTCACCCCATGGATGACACATGTAGAAGCAGCTTATCGGCGTGTGTCTTGTTCGTTACGAGGCGTGATGTGGTGCCACATACGGCTCTATCTCGCCCGAACATAGAAGCCATTGGGCTGGTGCTACTCGACCCAAAGAGGTCTCCATGAGCCTCACTACGGCACGTGGATACCACCCCATTCTGCGCTGCTCGGGGGGTTCTGTCATCAACGCGATTGGCTACCCATGACGCGCGCAATTCTGACTTTCGACACCTTCATAACTGTGAGCGATGGTACCCGGTTGTCTGCGCGAATCTGGCTTCCTACCGATGCCGACCAAGACCCAGTGCCCAGCATTCTCGAGTACATCCCGTACCGAAAGAACGACTGGACAGCCGGCCGCGACGCCACGAGGCATCCCTGGTACGCAAGCCAAGGGTACGCGGCTGTACGCGTCGACACGCGAGGGTCTGGCGACTCCGAAGGCCTACTCCTCGACGAATACCTCCAATCAGAACTACAAGATGGTTGTGAAATCATCGCGTGGCTCGCAGAGCAGCCGTGGTGCACAGGTAGCGTCGCCATGATTGGCAAAAGCTGGGGAGGCTTCAATGCCTTGCAGATCGCTGCGCTCCAGCCGCCTGCCCTCAAGGCAATCGTTACCGTCTGTTCAACCGATGATCGATACGCCGATGACGTGCACTTCATGGGTGGCTGCTTGATGGGTTCCGACATGCTGCCGTGGGCTTCGACCATGCTGGCTTTCAACACCCGTCCTCCCGATCCACGGACCCACGGCGAGGACTGGCGCGCACTCTGGCTTGAACGTCTCCATGGGTCTCCCCCCTACATAGAGACGTGGTTGCAGCATCAGCGGCGAGACGCCTTCTGGGAACATGGCTCCGTCTGTGAGGACTACTCAAACATCACCTGTGCCGTGTACGCGATCGGAGGCTGGGGAGACCCGTATCGCAACGCGATCCTGCGGCTGCTCGCTGGCCTAGATTGCCCAAAACGAGGTCTGATTGGACCTTGGTCGCACAACTATCCAGACGACGGTCGCCCAGGGCCTGCCATTGGTTTTCTCCAAGAGACGAGACGATTCTTCGACTTCTGGCTGAAAGGTACTGAAAACGGCGCAATGAATGGGCCTCTGCTTCGGGCTTGGCTGCAGGAGCCTGTGCTACCAAAGACGACCTACGCAGAACGGCCCGGACGTTGGGTCGGGGAAATGGCGTGGCCATCGCCGCGCATCACAGATCATCCGATTGACTTCGGTCATCAGGAACGCCAAATCCTCGGCGATCAGGCTCATGGAATCGAAGCCGGCACGTTCGTCGCGTGGGGTGAACCCGCGGACCTTCCCCCCGACCAGCGTGGTGAGGATGGGCGCTCTCTTGTCTACGACTCGGATCCAGTGGTGAACCGTTTGGAGATTTTAGGATTCCCCGAGGTTGAACTAGAGCTAACTGTCGATCAACCTTCTGCCCTCGTCTACGTCCGCCTTTGTGACATTGCACCAGATGGATCGTCACTTCACATCACACGTGGAGTTCTGAATCTCACGCACCGCGATTCGCACGCCAATCCGCGACCGTGCGTACCAGGCGAACGCATGAACGTTCGTGTACGTCTCGCCTGTGCCGGGCACGCCTTCACTCCTGGTCGACAAATCCGTCTTTCAGTCTCGCCAACCTCATGGCCTACGGCTTGGCCATCGCCCGCACCAGTCACGATGACCGTCCACTCCGTGCGTCTCCTCTTACCCGAGCGGCCTCCGTGCCCAACCGATCAACAGATCGAACCATTTGAGGACCCACTTACCATCACACCACTCCAAGTCACCCGGATCGATGGCTTCCCCTCGACCAGAACGATAGAGCGAGATTTAGCCAGCGGCCTAACGCGAGTCACCTACCACGCCGATTGGGGATCTCATCGAATCCTCCACGACGCCGAGCTCGAGTGCGAGGACTGGAACACCGACTGTTTTGAGATCGTTGATGGTGATCCACTTTCGGCACGAGTTAAGTGCACATGGGAAATTGCGGTGCGACGCGGCGATTGGTCTGTACGAACCAGAACCCACTCTGAACTCTGGTGTGACGACAAATCGTTTCATGTTGTCAACAGTGTTAAGGCCTTCGAAGGTGACACGCTGGTGTTTGAGAGCGACCGATCACTCAGCGTACCTCGCGACCTGGTCTAGATGGTCCGGAGCGATTCTCTAGCGAGCCATGCGTTCTCTTGAAGGGCCGAATGGAACCACGAGCAGCGCACAAGCACATTAGAGACGTAGCGAGACCGTGCTTTACACCAACTTGGCTCAACCCGGTGGTCGGCGATGAATGTGTCCTAGGGGTTGTAATAACAATCGCCACAATGTATACATGTCCAATCCCGACGCTGATTCCGTTCGAATAAGCACACTATTTCCCAGTAGGAGCCGCCCCCATGGACCATAGAATCAATCCCCTAAGCCGCAGAGACCTCTTACTTCGTGGCGGTGTCGCCTTGGTCGCAATAGGAGCGAGCCCAACCCTTCTGGCCGCATGTGGTGGTAGTGGGAGCAGCGGCAGTGGCAGTGCCGCGGCAATCTCAACTGCAAGTGGCGACGGCACAGTCGGCGGGAGTATTGACTTTCTTTCGTGGGAAGGCTACGACACACCCGATGCCATCAAGCCATGGACTGAGCAGAACGGCGTCAAGATCAATGCGTCATACATCGCCACGCACGACGATATTCAGGCCAAAATTTTAGCTGCCAACGGCAGTACCGGATATGACCTCACTACCTACTACCAAGGCTATAAGCCGCTCTACGCAAAACTCGGAATTCTTGATGCATTAGACCCCGAGAAGATCCCCAACATCCAGAATCTTTTCCCATATTTTCAGGGAGATGTCGGGAACTTCTGGGTCGATGCAGATGGCACTCGGACGGGAGTCCCGTGGACCTTTGGTGGCATCGGTATTACTTGGGATGACGTCGCGCTGCCAGGCGGCTTGAACTCTTGGTATGACCTACTTGATCCGAAATTCAAAGGCAAGATCGGTGCTGTAGACGATCCCACTGGAAACATTGCACTCGTTTCACGGATCCTAAAAATGGAACCCGACAAGATTAACCGTGACACTGATCTGCCAAAGGTCAAGGACTTCATGTCGAAACTTCTAGCTCAGACAAAAGGTGTCTCCGCTTCGTATGGTGACATGACAAACCTCGTCGTGTCTGGCGAGGTAGTGGCATGTTGGATGGGCTGGGCGGCAATGAACTCATTCGCCGCTGACGCTGGGAACAATAACGTCAAGACAGCAATTCCTAAGGAAGGTGGCTACGGATTCTGTGACGCGTTCGCAATTCCGACTACCGTCGATAACCCTGACACAGCCTACTCCTGGATCAATAACATCCTGGATCCCAAGATCAACGCGAAGGTTGCCGACTTCCTCGTTGGCGCCACGCCCGTTGAGAAGTCGGTGCCACTTCTAGGTGCGACAACCGCCGCGCTCTACCCATACGAGAACATTGATGCTTTTCTGGAAGAGATCCCGTTCTACAACAATCCTCCCATCGAGTCTGACGAGTTCATGACTGCCAAGGAGTGGCTTGAGATCTGGACTGACTTGAAGGCTAACGCGGGCTCCTAACGCCTGCTTCAACCCATGGTGACTGTGCAGCGACTCGAGCGCCTGCCTTTGGGACCGCTGGCGCTTGCTTTGCCGGCAATCATCGGCATAGCATTGCTCTTTGTCGCGCCGTTTATCACGTTCGTGGTCTACAGCGTACTGACCGCTGGCGTTCTCCCTTTCCAGGCAGACGCACCCATAACGCTCGATGCGTATGGGCACTTCCTGAATTCAGGCGTGAATCACAACCTAGCCCGTAACTCGGCATGGACGGGGCTTTTCGCAGCGGTGACAACCGTCGCGATTTCCCTTCCCGTTGCCTTCTGGCTGCGCTACGCGGCAGGATCCCATCGCAATCTTGTGCTGCTACTCATCACCGCAACAATTTTTGCCTCATACCTGGTCCGAATCTATGCCTGGCGTTCGATGCTCGGCCAAAATGGGGTCCTCAATAGCGCTCTCATCTCGGTTGGAGTGATTGATGCTCCGCTTCAGTTTCTCCTCTTTAATCGGTTTGCGGTCACCATCGCACTCATTCACATTTTTCTACCGTACGTAGTGCTTCTACTCTACGCCGCCCTCGGCCCGGTCAGCATCAACCTGCTTGAAGCCGCTCAAGATCTTGGCGCAGGCGTGACGCGTCGCTGGACCCACGTCCTTCTTCCTCTAGTCGCTGCCCCTGCAGCCACAGCCTTCATCTTCGTCTTCATCCTCTCGGCATCCGACTACGTAACCCCACAATTTCTTGGAGGCACCAAAGGGATTATGCTTGGCGTCCGCATTCAGGAGAGCTTTCTGAAAACTGGTGACTGGCCTGCGGGAGCGGCCGGCGCACTAACCATGCTTGTCGCTTTCCTCCTGCTCTATTTGATCGTCTCCTTCGCATTGCGCCTGCTCGGGCTTCGCTCAGTGCGGTTTGTGTCATGACGGATCGAATCCGAAGCCACGGGACTGGTGCCATCACCGTCGGCGTGCTCGTTTTCCTCTATGCACCATTGATGATTGTCGTACTCTTCTCATTCCACTCAACAGGTGGTCTGTCGTTTCCGTTTCAAGGGTTCTCTCTACGCTGGTACGAGGCTGTGCTTGGCAATACCGAGTTTCGTAGGGCTCTAGCCAACAGCACAATCGTGGCCTTCTCAACCAGTCTGGCAACGTTGGTTATCGGCATGCTCGCATCGCTCGGCATAGCGAAAATGCATGGTCGCCTGCGATCCGTCATCGGTGCGTTCTTTTTCGTGCCGCTGACCCTACCTGGACTCTTCATCGGTCTTAGCCTGCTTGTGTGGTTCTCGCGAATCGAATTGCCACCTTCTCTAACGACGGTCACTTTCGCGCATGTCATCTACGTGTTTCCTTACTTCATACTGATCCTGTTGGCTGTGCTGGATCGCCTTGATTTGACACTGGAGGAGACCGCCGCAGATCTTGGTGCGAACGCTTGGCAGGTGTTTTGGAAGGTCACGTTTCCTCAGGTCTGGCCAATCATGATCGCTGCGTCCTGTTTGACCTTCGCTCTCTCGTTCGATGAATTCATCATCACATTTTTCGTAATCGGATCCGAATCGACGCTGCCGATGTATATCTGGTCACAACTGCGAAGAACGGTAAACCCGACAATCAACGTTATCTCAACACTGTTGCTCGCAACGACCATGCTGCTCTGGGTCGTCGCATTCGTCGCCGTCCTGCGTAGTGAGCGCCGGCGACGTTACTCTATTTCGAAGGGCGCATTTACCCCATGAGTCGTATTTCCGTTGATGGCATCACGCAAAACTTTGGCTCCGTGCGGGCACTTGATGATGTGTCTCTCGATGTCGGCGATCAGGAGTTCATTACATTGCTTGGACCCTCTGGCTGTGGCAAAACCACACTGCTCCGCGCCATTGCAGGTTTCATCAGGCCACAGTCCGGATCTGTCACGATGAACTCAATTGACATCACGAAGAAGCCCGCCCATCGACGTTCAATCAACATGGTGTTTCAGAGGCCAACCCTGTTTCCACATCTTAATGTGGAAGGAAACGTTGCCTTCGGCCTCAAGCTAGAGTCTCCTCGCCTGTCTCGGCAGGAAATCAAACAGAGAGTGCAAGAGGCGTTGGCGCTCGTCCGATTGGACGGCTACGAAAACCGGCGAGCACACGAGCTTTCTGGCGGCCAAATGCAGCGTGTGGCGCTAGCTCGTGCGCTGGTCAAGCGCCCATCCGTTTTGCTACTTGACGAGCCGCTGTCTGCCCTTGATCTCAAGATTCGCCTTGAGATGGAAGGTGAGCTTCGACGCGTCCACCGAGAGACAAAAGCGACCTTCATCTATGTAACCCATGATCAGCGGGAAGCGCTCGCGCTATCAGATCGAATCGCAGTGTTTGAGAATGGCAGAATTTCCCAACTCGGAACGCCAACGGAGATCTACCATCAACCGGCCAATCCATTTGTTGCGCGCTTTGTCGGTGACTCTAATGTCATTCCCATCGAGATCGCCAGCCGCTCATTCATGCTCGGCAACCAGCGACTAGCGATCGACACTGACCTCGATGGGGCCGCATGGCTCGTGGTACGCCCAGAAAAAGTCCGAATTCTCGGTGCGGGTGTTGGAATTCCAGCAGAGGTAAGTGATTTAGCGTTCCGCGGCACGGGGTTTGCCTACGAGCTAAGGATCTCGGGAGTCGATTCCGTCGTCAAAGCAGAGAGCCCTGCTGGCGGCGAACCGTGGTCAATCGGATCTTCGGTGAATGTGGAAATTGAACCTGCCGACTGCCTCGCTCTGGTGCGAACATGAGCGAAAAACTCGTCATTGTTACCGGATCTTCTCGAGGTATCGGTCAGGGCATTGCGAAGGTCCTTTGTGAGGAGGGCTACCACGTCGCAGGCATCGATATTCGCCCCGGCGATGAAACAGCGCAACTAGCGGGTCGGAACTTCACTCATTTTGCGTGTGACCTCGCGGACCCTGCAGCCATCACTCGCACCTTCGCTCAGATTGACGATGTCTATGCCACGGCACCATGGGGCTTGGTCTATGTAGCCGGTGTTGGCCCAGAGATCGCCTACCTCGACACCACACACGAGATGTTTGACACCGTCATGGCAATCAACGTTCGCGGCATGTTTTTCGCGGGACAGGAGGCGGGTCGTCGGATGCGCGATGTGGGTGTCGGACGAATCATTAACATCGCATCGACTGCCAGCGTTCAAGGCTGGGCTCATATGACAGCTTACGGAGCGTCGAAGGGGGCTGTCCTGCTGCTCACGCGAAATATGGCGAACGAACTAGCGGAACACGGCATCACCGTTAATGCTGTCGGGCCGGGCACCATCGATACTCCGCTCGCGGCGAATGTGATCGCTAACCCAGATTGGGTTGCGTCCGAGCTCGGTAGAACACCAATTAGACGCTTTGGTACCCCTTTCGATATTGCGAATGGGGTACGTTTTTTTCTCCGCGATGATGCAGATTGGGTAACAGGACAGACGCTCTACATTGACGGTGGTTTCCTAAGTTGCGGTGGACCTTCGCTTCCGTCAATGCAAGGTCACCGATCGATTGATCGCTAATGGATCTTGACCTCGCAGCCAAGCATGTTTTGATCAGTGGTGCCAGTCGTAGTATCGGACTCGCGGTAGTGGCTGCGTTTGTCGCTGAAGGCGCGCGGGTGAGCGCCTGCGCACGAACCGCAACAGACATCGCGACAATCGCTGGAGATGTGGGTACTGTTACCGGCGTCGAAGCCGTCGTAGCGGCTGCGATCTCCCAACACGGCCCGATTGATGCCGCAGTCGCGGTCGCAACGGCAAACGGCAATACCGGGACCGAACAAGAATATGCGGATGCGTATTCCATCGATCTAATGCAGGGCGTTCGGCTTTTGAACGAAATCAAGCGTGCCCAGCCAGGGCACCCCTTCACACTTTGTGTTTTTTCAAGTGTCCACGGTATGTCGGGTGCAACTCCTCACCACGCCTACTCCGTGATGAAGGCCGCGTTACTTGCATGGGTCAAAAATGCTGCCATTGCAGAGGCAGCCAATGGAATCCGCGTCAATGCAGTTGCTCCAGGAGCGATCGAAACGACCGATGGCCATTGGGGCTTCGTTCGCAAAAATGATCCAGACGAGTATGAACGTACCCGTGCTGGAATTCCCTCTGGCCGACTTGGTCGGGCCTCAGAGGTTGCTGACGTCGTGGTCTTCCTCTGTTCTCCGCGCGCATCGTGGGTAACCGGGGCAACTGTGCTCGTCGATGGAGGAGAACACCCAGGAATTCGCTGACCGGTCGCCCAGCGTCTTCCAACTTTGCTTTGGGGTCTGACCCCAAAGCAAAGCTGATCCCCCGCTACTCCAGCTGCCCCGACGCGAGCGGGTCGAGCGCGGGCGAGATCGGATGGACGGAACGCACGGCGATAGTGATGCCGACGATGATGATCACACCGCCCGCAAGCTGTTTCCAGTCGAGCCGCTCGCCGAGCAGGAGCGCCGAGAAAATGACGCCAAGAAACGGTTGAAGTGGCATCAAAGCGACCGCACGGGCCGTGCCCGCTTTGTGGATTGCAATGAACCAAAGCAGGTTCGCCACAATCAGCGACGCGACGAGGGCGTAGCCGAGACCAAACCAGGCTCCGGGTGCGAAGTTCGAGAAGTCCTGATCCAGCAACTGAGGCACACCGAGAATCGCGATCAGCGGAGTACCAACGAGCATCATGATGGCCGAGACGTGGGTGGCGGAATAGCGCTGCAGCAATGGTCGAATCAGCACGCTGTAGGTACCCCAGGTGGCTGCGGCCCCCAACGCGAAGACGTCGCCAAGGAGGCTGCCAAACGAGAGCGTGGCACCCGACCCGATCAGCACCAGCAGCACGCCGAGCGTGCAGATCCCGATCGCTCCCCAAAACCACGGCTTGACGAACTCCCAACCCAATACCCTCGCGACAAGTGCCGCCCAGAGCGGCGTCGTCGCGAACAGCAGCGTGACCGTCGAGGCTGTGGTCTGCTCTACGGCGTACATAAACGAGTACTGATTGAGCGCAATGCCGACCGAGCCACCGATCAAAAACAGTGGAATGTCGCGACGCTGGACCCGCAGTGACCGCTCACGTCCCAGCACGATAATGAGGTAGATCAGCGTGCCAGCCGCGAAGCGCACAAACGAGAACGCCATCGGGTTCCAACCGACGACAGCAAGCTTGACGATCGGAATGTTGAGTGCCCACAGTGCGACCGTTGTCAGCGTGAGGACGAGCGCGAGATCAAAGACAGATCGCTTGCGCTCGGCCACACGACGAGCGTAGGCGATGCCATCGGTGGAACGACGCACGCACCTCACCTCTACACTGGCGCCGTGCGCACGCTTCAGATCCAGCACGACCACACCAACCTGCTCGGTGCCTTCCGCGAGCCCCTGTTCGAGGCCGGACAGGTCGATCTCTGGCGCACCTGGCTGGACGACCCGCCGCACGACCTGTCGCAGTACGACGCCGTCGTGCTGATGGGTGGTATCGCGATGCCAGACGAAGATGACCGGCATCCATGGATTCCGACCGAAATCAAACTCCTGCGCGAGGGGCTCGAACGCGATCTGCCGATGCTCGGTGTCTGCCTCGGCGGGCAGATGCTCGCGCGCGCAGCCGGAGCACCCGTCGGGCCGGCTCGGCAATCCGAAATCGGCTGGTGCGACATCGGCCTGCTGCCCGCAGGTGAAGAAGACCCACTGCTCGGGCCACTCGGCGTCGGCTATCGCGCCTTCGAATGGCACCACTACGGCTTTGAGATGCCACCCGGCGCCGTGCCACTCGCCGAGAACGCCGCTTCGAGCCAGGCGTTTCGTGTCGGCTCGTGTGCTTGGGGTCTCCAGTTCCACATCGAGGTCGATGCCGCCACGACTGGCCTCTGGCTCGATGTTGGCAAACCCGATCTAGTGCGACACGACATCGATCAGGCGGCTCTGCACGCCGAAACGGCAGCACGCGTCGAAACCAATGCTGTTGCGGCACGCGCCCTTGCTGCACGCTTCGTCGAACTCGCCCGGGCGCACGGCCACGCCTAATTCGATCGCGAACAGACCTCTATGCGCACGCTGATCATCCAACACGACGACAACACGGGGCCCGGCGTGATGCGCGATGCAATCGCGGCCGCCGGCGAGATCGTCATGTGGCACCCCGTCCAGGAAAACGAACGTCCCGAGCTTGAGGGCATCGACGCCATCTTCATCATGGGCGGCACTGCCAACCCGACAGAAGACTTTCATCCGTGGCTGGCAGGCGAGCTCGATCTGATCGAGGAGGCACTCGACATCGGCACGCCGATCCTCGGCATCTGCCTCGGCGGCCAGCTGTTGGCGCGTGCTGCTGGCGGTGTGGTCGGCAAGGCCGTCAAGCCAGAGATTGCTGCGTGGCGCGACGTGGGCATTCAGCGTGAGGCGGTCGACGACCTCCTGCTCGCCGCGATGCCCCGGCCGTTCTTCGGATTTCAGTGGCACTCCTACGGCTTCGAGGCGCCACCCGGTGCCGTACTCCTAGCCGCCAACGACTCGGGCCAGCAGGCTTTTCGCCTGCAGAACCGCGCCTGGGGTCTCCAGTTTCATCTCGAGATCGATGCCGAGATCGTCGCCGAGTGGGCCAATGAGGCTCCGGAGATCGTCGATGCCAACGGTGGCTTCGAGCGACTCAGCAAGTCGACCGAGACGTTCGTGACGATCTCCGTCGCCGCCGCCCGCGAGGTGGCCGAGCGTTTTGCGATTGCGGCGCAGGTGACGTGCGGGGAACTTTCTCCCGATGCGTTGGCTGCGCTCGAGCGTCGCCCCGATCCGATCGCTGAGGCGCAGGCGCTGGGCGTGCCCCCCGAGGTGATCGCAGCGATGCTGCGGATGCGCGACCAGCAGCGCTTCTAGCGGCTGCGTCGACGCGCTTACCCGTCCCCTGATGATCGCCGTGGCAACCTACTAGGATCTCCTCATGGAGCACCTGCTCTCCCCCCTCGAGATTCGCGGCAAGCACGTCAAGAATCGCGTCACGTTTACTGCCCATACGCAGTCCTATTCGGACAACGGCATCCACGGCGATCGCGTACGCAACTACTACGCAGCCCGCGCGGCTGGCGGCACCGGCTTCTTGGTGATGGAGCCGATTCCGCCACACCCGACGGGTCGTGTCACGCCGCAGAACTACGACCATACAAAGCCGGGCTTTGTGGAGGGCCTCACGCGCGTCGTCGATGCCGTCCATGTCCACGGTGGCACGCTGATCAACCAGCTGTACCACATGGGTCCGAACGCCGACCCGTTGGCGAGTGGCGGGGAGCAATGGGGGCCATCGGACGCTCCGGGCTACTTGGGTGTCGGTCGCATCCACGCGATGACAGCCGCCGAGATTAGCCTGATTACCGAGCGGTTCGCCGATGCTGCACGGACCGTGATGCTCTCGGGCACCGACGGTATCGAGTGCATGTTTTCCTACGACACGCTGATCGATGCGTTCTTCTATGACGATCGAAACCTACGCACGGATGAGTACGGCGGGTCGTTCGAGAATCGGACGCGCTTTGCTGTCGAGCTCCTGCACGCCGTGCGCGAGGCGATCGGGCCCGACCCAATACTCGGCGTCACAGTCAGCGTCCGGACACCGAACTTTGAGCGCCTCGTCCAGTATCTCGAGACCGAGTGCGACATCGACTACATGGGCGTCGGCAACGGCGACTATCAACACACAGAACTGATCATCCCGCCACTCGACATCCCTCCCGGTATCGGCATCCCCAATGCCGCGCGGGCCAAAGCCGTGGCCAAATCACTCAAGATCCTCGCCGAGGGCAAGATCAACCGCCCAGAGTTGGGCGAACAGGCACTCGTGGAGGGAACCTGCGATCTCGT
>Ga0194055_10003129_pt1 | contig 12873 bp, 11 predicted proteins | sample SepL449m_MetaG_FD_155482 | JGI IMG/M metagenome (GOLD analysis project Ga0194055, IMG submission 155482) | Anoxic zone freshwater microbial communities from boreal shield lake in IISD Experimental Lakes Area, Ontario, Canada - Sep2016-L442-9m | ecosystem: Environmental > Aquatic > Freshwater >... | reverse complement strand
ATGCTGGCCTGTGTTTCCGAGGGAATTGCCGTTCCGAAAAACCAACTGCCCGTCTTGCCGAAGTCGCTGGATGAAGAGAAGTCACACGATGAACAAGTCGTGGGGCAATTGCTGGGTCTGGCCCTGACAAACCGCTGTGCCGAACTGAATGTGGCAATGGGCTTGATTGGTAAAACAGCCGACCTGCGGCATCTGGTTCGGTGGCACGCGTATGGCGAGCGAGACGGAGACCCCCCGCGACTCAGCCAGGGTTGGCGAGCGGAAGTCTGCGGTGATCTATTGACCGATGTCTTGAACGGCAAGATTTCGCTCCGCGTCGCCGATCCTCAATCCGATCACCCACTGGTGTTTGAACGTCGCGAAGAAGCTGAAGCGGCCGAGTAGCAGCCGAATACCAAAATGGCGATCGCCGCTGCACTCGACTCTTCGTGAAATCATGACGAACCTCGTCCGTCACGGTTGCACACGCGAATCATTCCTTCGATGATATCTCCAGCACCAATGGACCTGATCAGACATGGATTCTGCCCCTGTTCGCGAACACTGATGAGCAACTGAGGAAAAACGATGCGCGATTTTGATTACGCTGTCCCGTCGACGCTGGCAGATGCACTCGCCCTGATGGCTGGCGCGTCAGTGGCTCGACCGCTGGCAGGCGGAACGGATTTGATCGATCACGTTCGCACTGGCCGGCTTGCTCCTGATCTGCTGGTCGATATCAAGAAGCTTCCCGAGTTGAATCGACTCGAAGCCAGCCCTTCGGGCTTGCGACTGGGAGCCAGTGTTCCCTGCTGGAAAGTGATCGCCAGCACAGAAATCAGTCGCGATTATACGGCACTCGTCGATAGTTGCCGGATCATTGGCGGAATTCAGATTCAAAACCGTGCGTCGGTCGGTGGCAACCTGTGTAATTCAGGCCCCGCCGCCGATTCGATTCCCAGTTTGATTGCTCTGGGTGCCCAGTGCGTCATCGCCAGCAAAGACGGGACGCGAGAAGTTCCTGCTGAAGCCTTTTGTACTGGTCCTGGCAAAAATGTCTTACAGCCTGGCGAACTGCTGGTCGAGCTGAAGTTCCCCGCCCGGGCTGCTCGTAGTGGTTCTCACTACCGGCGTTTCATTCCGCGAAATGAAATGGATATCGCTGTTGTTGGTGTCGGCGCATCAGTCACTCTCGACGAATCTGGACAAAGAATCACCGATGCCCGGATCACGCTGGGTGCGGTCGGCCCGACGCCGCTGCTTGCAACGGATGCTGCCCAGGCGTTGATCGGCCAGGCCTTCGACGACGATGTCATTGCCAAGTCGGTTGCGGCCGCCAAAGCGATCGCGACTCCGATCAGTGATATGCGCGGCACCGCCGAATACCGTGTTCACCTGGTGGGCGTACTGCTCGCGCGAGTCCTCAAGGCCGCAGTCGCCCGAGCTCGTGGTGAGACTTTCACCTACCAGCCGGGCCACTAGTCGGGTCTGCTCAATTAGACACTTGCGAATTTCAACGAATTTTTCAGTCTGGATCGCGCAGAGAAAGCAGCATCATGGCGAAGAAGCGAGTTGTTTCGATCAAATTGAACGGTGATCCCGTTGAGTTCCTCTGTGAGCCTCGGCAGACACTTCTCGAAGTCCTGCGAGACACGCTGGATATGACTGGCACCAAGGAAGGTTGCTCCAACGGCAACTGTGGTGCCTGTACGGTTCTGATGGACGGGCGGCCTGTCACCAGTTGTCTGGTCCTGGCAGTCGAAGCCGAAGGGGCTGAAGTCCGCACCGTGGAAGGGGTCGCCTGTGGTAGCCACCTTGCTCCGGTCCAACAGGCGTTTCTCGAAGGTGCTGCTTTGCAGTGTGGAATCTGTACTCCAGGATTCATCATGCAGACAGAAGCGTTGCTGACTGAGAATCCTTCACCGACGGAAGAACAAGTCCGGTTCTATCTGGCGGGGAACCTTTGCCGGTGTACGGGATATGACAAGATTGTGCGAGCTGTGATGTGTGCGGCCGATAAGCGTCGCGCAGCCATGGACGACTGAACACGTGAACTTCGTTCGACGACGCGTGCGTCCGTCGAGGTTTGGAATCGGCACGGTAGACGCGGAAGTCTGCCAGGCGAAAACTGCGAACAGGTGACAGGAACTGCCCAGATGTCAACGAATGGCAAGCCGAAGTACAAAGTCATTGGAACTCGTCCGATCCGACATGATGGAGTCGACAAGGTCACAGGTCGTGCCAAGTATGGTGCCGACATCCGACTGAGTGGCCTGCTCCACGGGATCGTCCTGCGTAGCCCGCATGCACACGCCCGGATCGTGCGAATCGACACTTCGCGAGCAGAAGCACTCCCCGGAGTGCGAGCCGTCGTGACAGCGGCCGACATTCCTCCTCAGGGTGACCGCATGGTGGAACTCGGTGAGGGTGCCGTCAACATGCGGCATCTGAGTGCCAATGTGCTGGCTCATGACAAGGTTCTGTATAAGGGACATGCCGTCGCCGCTGTCGCTGCAGACAATGTTCACATCGCTGAAGATGCGTGCAAACTGATCGATGTGGAATACGAAGTTCTCGAACCCGTTCTGGATGTTCTGAAGGCCATGTTGCCCGATGCGCCAGTACTGAATGATGACGTTCGGACCGATGTCATGGGTGGTTCTCCTGCCGCTTCCGATCGTCCAACCAACGTCGCTCGCCAGATCATCTTCACCAAAGGGGATGTGCAAGCCGGATTCGCAACCGCTGATGTCGTGCTGGAGCGTGAATTCCGTACGGGCACCGTTCACCAAGGCTACATTGAACCTCACAACGCCACCGCCATGTGGAATGCCAATGGTAAGGTGACGGTCTGGATGAGTACCCAGGGAATATTCACCGCCCGTCAGCAGACTGCAGAACTGATGCGGATTCCGGTCGCCGACGTGAAAGTCGTTCCGATGGAAATCGGTGGAGGATTTGGTGGCAAGGTTTCCGTCTACCTGCCTCCCGTTGCTGCCGCTCTGTCCAAGAAGACAGGTCGTCCAGTCAAAGTCATCATGGACCGTTCCGCAGTATTTGAAGCAACTGGCCCCACGCCAGCATCGTATATCAAGATCAAACTGGGGGTCACTCGCGACGGAATGATCACCGCTGGCGATGCATACCTGGCCTACGAAGCGGGAGCATTTCCCGGGTCTCCCATTGGCCCTGGCTGCATGTGCGTCTTCTCCTGTTACGATTTCCCGAACGCTCGTGTGGAGGGATATGACGTCTGCGTCAACAAGCCACGCAGTAATGCTTATCGGGCTCCCGGTTCAACCAATGCCGCCTTTGCGATTGAAACAGTGGTTGACGAAGTCTGCCAGCAACTGGGGATCGACCCCGCCGATTTCCGCCTGAAAAACGGTGCGAAGGAAGGTGTCCGCCGGGTCGACGGTCCTGTCTACGCCCGCATCGGGATGCTGGAAACTGTCGAAGCGATCAAGGAGAGTGAGCATTATCAATCCAAACTGGCCGGTCCGAACCAGGGACGCGGAATTGCCAGTGGTTACTGGTTCAATATCGGCCTGAAGTCTGCCGTCACTGCGACTGTCGGCTACGACGGTTCCGTGACGTTGATTGAAGGTTCCACCGACATCGGGGGCTCGCGAACATCAATCGCCATGCAGCTTGCAGAAACCCTTGGAATCACCGCCGAACAGGTGACTCCTTCGGTCGTCGACACCGATAGCGTCGGATACACCGACGTCACCGGCGGCAGTCGAGTCACATTTGCCACGGGGATCGCCGCGATCGAGGCGGCCAGGGATATCCAGCGCCAACTCGTCATCCGCGCCGCGGAACTGTGGGAAGTCGATCCCTCAACCGTCACGTACGTCGATGGAGGAGTTTCCGGCCCCGATGGCAAGCGGATGACCTTTGTAGAACTCGCCCACAAGCTGCCTGAAACCGGTGGTCCGGTGATCGGCAACGGAACGTCTGGTAAGGCAACGCAAGCAGGAGCGTTTGGAACGCATTGCGTCGACGTGGAAGTCGATCCCGAAACTGGTAAGGTTCAAGTCCTGCGCTACACAGTCGCGCAAGATGTTGGAACTGCGATTCACCCCAGCTACGTGGAAGGCCAATTGCAAGGTGGGGCGGTCCAGGGGATTGGTTGGGCACTCAATGAAGAATACTGGTACGACGACAAGGGCTCGATGCGCAATGCAACGTACCTCGATTATCGTATCCCCACGTGTTACGACGTCCCGATGATCGACACGATACTGGTGGAAGTCCCCGATCCTCAGCATCCGTACGGCGTGCGAGGCGTCGGTGAAGTGCCGATCTGTCCACCTCCTGCCGCGATTGCCAACGCGATTGCAGCGGCTGCCGGCGTTCGCATGAAGCAACTGCCAATGTCACCTCCACGAATCATGTCCGCCATCTGGGAGCGCGACGCCGCGAAGTGATTTCGTCATGGCACGAGTCTTCATACCAGCGCAGATCCGAGACCTCACCGATGGCCAGGAGGTGGTCGTGGTGAATGGTACGACGGTCCGTGAGGTGATCGAAGCCCTGGAATCCATCCACCCCGGCACGCGAGAACGTCTCTGCCGGGACGGACAATTGCGCCCCGGGTTAATGATTGCAGTCGATTCGTCCGTCGCATCATCAGGCCTGAGGACACCGATCAATCGCGATTCCGAGGTTCATTTTTTGCCGGCAATCGGGGGCGGATGAAGGCTCGCCGATGAGATTTGAGGGGCTGACCTCATTCCAAGGTATCTTGCTTGACCTTCACGACTTCCTGCAGAGTCCTGTGACCCGATTCCATCGACTCCTGTCGGACAATGATTCCCGATGCGTCGTACCAGACATCGACTTCCACATCGCCGCGCAATCGATAGCGTGTCGCCTTGATCGGAGTCGCTTCGATCGTGAGCGTTTCCTGGCCAACGCGTTCCAGCGTCGCCGTTAACTGTCGCCCTTTATCGGCATCGAGCAGTTTGACCTTCTGATTCACGCGATTCGCCGGGGGTTCACGCCAGTAGGAAGCCGCCCAGATATCGGGTGGTGCCTTCTGTGCTTCGCCATTCACTTCATAGTGCAGGGCCTGTTTCGATGCGGATGCCTGCACAACGTACTTGTCACCGTTGTAATCCGCCTCGCTGGCCAGTTCGATGAGTCGCCCACCCTTCCAGACTTCTGTTCCACTGGAGGCATACCGATAGCGGTAGACGACGAGATTCAGCGTCACTTCGACTTCTGCCCGCATCAATTCCGACCCGTCGCTTCGCCTGGAAATCACCATCGTTTGCGATCCCCGTTCCCGTCGATCAACGAGCACCCGGAATTCTCGCGTTTGGCGAGTCACCACCTTCGGTTCGGCTGGCTCTGCGGTCTGACCGATCGAAGTTGCCCAGGAGACGGCGAGCACGAAACTGGCGAATCGCCCTGCGCCGGGATAAACGGGGTTTGACATGGGAAATCTCGCGACTTGAAGACCGGCAGAAAAAGCCGATGGGAGTGGGGACATTATCTCAAGGTAGACTTTCAGCCAAGATGATTTTCGCGGTACTGTTTCGGCGGAACCGAAACAAGCCTTGGAAATCAAAGTTGCTTTATGACAGTCCTGCCGGTCCTCGATCTCTTGAATGGCGTTGTCGTTCGCGGAATTGCGGGGCGGCGATCGGAGTATCAGCCGCTGCGCAGTCAGCTCACGTCAGAAGTGAGACCTCTGGAAGTCGCACGTGCTCTCTGTTCGCAATTTGGTTTTACCCGGTTTTACGTCGCAGACCTGGATGCGATTCTGCATCAACGCCCGAACTGGCAAACTTATCAGCAATTGATTCACGAGGGTTTCGAACTGCTGGTGGATGCCGGAATTCGCAGCGTCGATGAAGCGATTTCCGTCCGGAATTGCAGGGCCGAGCCGATCATTGGACTGGAGTCCTGCCCGGGCCCGGAAGTTCTGGCCGGGATTGTTGCTGCGAATCCAGGAGCGATCACGTTCAGCCTGGATCTTCAGTGTGGTCGTCCCATGTTGCCGTTCGATTCGACATGGCAGACAGCACCCACCGAAATCGTTCGTCAGGTTGTTGCGTGTGGAGTGACGCAAATCATCGTGCTGGATCTGGCTGATGTCGGTACATCCAGTGGCGGAGGAACTCAAGAACTATGCCGAGAGTTGCTGGTCGAATTCCCAAAACTCGAACTCGTCTGCGGGGGTGGGGTCCGGGGAATCAACGACCTGCGGACGTTCGAAAGCTTGGGTGCAACGTCAATTCTCGTTGCGTCGGCACTGCATGATGGACGCCTGACACCTGCTGAAATTGCGTCGATCCTTGCGTGATTGCAGAGCCATTCCATATCGGCGCGTTCGGCGCGGGTCTCCCGACCCCGCCGAAACGACGGACCGAAGGTCTCCTCTTCCACTCCAGCGCATTCCTCGATTCAACAGCAGGATTCAGTTGCGAGGAAGGATTCGGTATCCTCAGAACGCGAGCTGACACTGCGAGACCTTATTCACGGAACATCATGAATTCCACAGAACTTCGAGCCAAACAGGCCCCGTTCAAGAATCAGTACAAAGAAGATCCGGTGACCGCACTGGTGACACTTCGGGCTGTCGGTACACTCGGGCTCAACGATGTGACATGCCAACTGGATCTGCAGCGCAACGCCGCCTGTGCAGGCCTTCACCCTCTGACGGGTGGCGATGGCAAAGGGGGATGTTCCGCGGAAATGCTGTTGCACGCGCTGGTCGGATGTGCCGGAGTGACGCTGGGCGCCGTCGCCACGGCCATGGAAATCCCGATCACATCAGGAACAATCACCGCAGAGGGAGACGTCGACTTTCGTGGAACATTGGGGGTCAGTCGTGAAGTTCCTATCGGCTTTCAGGAAATCCGGTTGTCGTTTCAACTCGATTCCAGCGCCCCACCAGAAAAACTCGCCAAACTGATTGAACTCACCGAACGCTATTGCGTTGTCTACCAGACGCTCAAGAATTCGCCGCGCCTGGTAACGCAGTCACGATAAGCCTCCGTCGAGTCAGGGTTGTTATTGGGGGCCGGGATTGCTTTTTAACGCTTTTCGGCCAGGTAGAATGTGGTTTGCCAACACGTCCGACGCTATTGGCACTTCGACTTGTCGAAATCCTTGCGGGCGGAAAGCCCGAAAGAACGAAGCACAGGGCTTCAGCCCTGTGAACGAGAAACACAGCAAATGTGCGACCTGAAAGGTCGCGAGAGGTCATCTGTCGGAGTTGATGACGATGACTGAATTTCTTGCGACCTTTCAGGTCGCAGGCCCTGTTCTCTCCGCAGTCACAGGGCTAGAAGCCCTGTGCTTTGTGCTGGCGGGCCTTCAGCCCGCAAGAGGTCGCGACAATCCGACCGCGGTAGCGTCTGGTGACGCAAACAACACAAAATAACCGTGTGCAACCTGTTTGATATGAATGAGATGCGACACGCGTCTCGATCGCAATCCGTGTAAAACATCGCTGCTCGTTCGGACTTTTGGACACTCTGGGCCGAATGATCGTATCGGGAAATTTTCATCCAGAGTTGACGCAGGGTGGTCGATCAAGTTAGAGATGTCTTATCCGTTCGCACATTTGGGAAATTGCGCCCGCATTGAAGTGACGATTTGTCACACACCTTTTGTGCCGGAACCTACCCGCCAGACATCGTTTCCTGCGACGAAGGACGTATTTCATGCTTACCATCCTCGGAAATCGGGCCAGTCAGAAACGTGGGTTTTGCGACGGGATTTCTCGACGCGACTTCCTGACAATCGGCGGGATGGCACTGGGCGGAATCGGTCTGAGCGATGTACTGCGAGCGGAATCCGGGCGATCCGCATCTCACAAAGCAATCATCAACATTTATCTTCCCGGTGGTCCGCCACATATCGACATGTGGGACCCCAAGCCGAATGCTCCTGCGGAAGTTCGGGGTGAGTTTCAGACGATTCAAACCAACGTCCCCGGCATCGAAGTCAGCGAAATGTTCCCCCGCATGGCTCAGATGATGGACAAGTTCGTCCTTGTCCGATCCCTGGCCGATTCCGATGGTGGTCACGATGCTTATCAGTGCATGACGGGCCGTCACAAGGGAGGCCGGACTCCTCCCGGTGGGTGGCCTCAGGGTGGGGCTTGGGTTTCGCACGCGATGGGACCAGTGAATCAGGCGATTCCCCCCAATGTCGCCCTGATGTATCAGACAGGGAATCGGACTTGGGGTGAAACGGGTGACGGTGGATTCCTGGGCGTGGCCCATTCCCCGTTCAACGTGCTGGGCCGTGAAGCTCGCAGTACCAACGAGAACATGGTTCTGCATGGCGTGACGCTCGAAAAACTGCGTGATCGCACCACCCTCCGCCAGTCGCTCGATCGTTACCGCCGCGATGCTGATCACCGTGGAATGATGAGCAGCCTGGATGTCTATGCACAGCAGGCAATGGGAATTCTGACGACTTCAAAGCTCGCCGATGCCCTCGATCTCACGAAGGAAGATCCGAAGGTCGTCGCTCGCTATGGTCAGAGCAGCACGCAATTCCAGCGTGATGGTGCTCCCCCGATGATCGAGAACCTCTGCCTGGCACGTCGACTGGTCGAGGCGGGTGCGCGGTTCATCTCGATGAACTACAGCCGTTGGGACTGGCACGGCAGTGACGGCATGAATTATCCAAAGTGCCGCGAAGAATGTCCGCTGCTGGATCAAGGTTTGGCAGCACTGGTTTCCGACCTGCACGAACGCGGCCTGGACCGCGATGTCGCAATCGTGGTCTGGGGCGAGTTTGGCAGAACTCCGAAGATCAACGGCATGAACAGTCGCGATCACTGGCCACAGGCGAATACTGCAGTGATGGCCGGGGGTGGCATGCGAACGGGCCAGGTGATCGGTTCGACGAACAAGAATGGTGAGCAGCCTTCGTTGCGCCCGGTCAAGTTCCAGGAAGTCTTCGCGACGCTCTACAAATGCGCCGGGATCGACGCCCAAAACACCCGCGTCTTCGATCAGTCGGGGCTGCCTCAGTATCTGGTTGATCCCGGTAACCTGCCGATGCACGAAGTGGTCTGATCCTGAGGGCAAGCAAGACGGAAATTGCACTTTTACTGTAGCCTGGGCTTGCAGACCACTCGAAACCCGGTTGGATGAGCCGGATTTGTGGAATTGTCGTAACTTCGGGTCGTGGAACGTGTCCACCAGGATCTGGAACCCCACGAACCGCCCCGGACGACTCGCCCTGATGCCGAATTTCCGGGTGATTCCAGCCACACCGGGTCCAGTGGATTGAGTCGTCGATAGGCATCCTGATGATGCCAGTCGCGGCACCATTCAGTGACGTTGCCGTGCATGTCGTAAACTCCGAATCCATTCGGCTGGCGTGATCCAATCGTCGATGGCAAGGGCTGACCTGATTGGCCGAAGACCGCGAACCTTTCGAGAGTCACGTCATCGCTTCCACAACACCAATGAAAAATGCTGCCCGCCCTGCAGGTGTATTCCCACTGGGCCTCCGTCGGCAGGTCATACGAGCCGGATTCAACGATGCCGGAAGTATCAGGTTGAGTGTTCAGCCAGTCGCAGAAGGCTTTAGCATCCACCCAACTGACTCCACAGATGGGTCGATCTGCAGCGTTGCCTTCACCGTGGATAAAGTTCCTCCAGTTCTGATGGTGTCCTGCTTGAGGTTCCAAGTGTGTCGCTTCTGCGAACTTGAGGAATTGCCCCAGGGTCACTTCATGCATTCCGATGTAGAACGGTTCCGTCAGCGTGACCTGATGTTTCGGGCCACTGGAGGCTGCTGCAAACCTGGCGAAGTCCGATTCGCCGTTCCGTTCTAATTCCTCACTGAGCTGTTTCAATTCTTCAGCGGTACTCCCCATTTCAAAGGAACCTCCTGGGATCAGCCGCAATGGCATACCGAGAGGATTTACCGTCTGCACAGGAATTCCAGCGTCCTTCGCACAACGTTCCTGCAGCTTTGCAACTTGATCAGGGCCTGATGGAATTACGGGCACAGTGGCGGCGTCATCGGGGAAGGTACGAACCTCGATCTTTCGAAATTGAACGATGGTTTGAGGTGTCGATTGCTGCAGAGCGATGTGTCCACAGGTCAGTCCTGTCGTCCGATCCTGGAAACTGGCGGTCAGAATTCCGTTCACTCGCACGTTGATCCGATGGCCTCGGGCAGTGATCTGCAATGTGGCCCATTCGTCAGACTTGGCGACAGATTCATTGACGGGCGTCAGCAGTTCCCAGTTCCCATTCGCGCGGACCACCGCCAGCGATCCCGTATTCATACCGGACCCGGTCCTGGCCTGAATCTGGGCTTCATAACCTTTTACTCCAAACGACGTCGGATACTTCATCAACTCAAATGGACTGCGAAAGATGATTCCGCTGTCGCCAGCAGCATTGATTCGGAACTCGGCCCGAAGCTGAAAGTCACAAAAATCTCCCCGTTCTGAATAGAGAAAACTATAAGGGCCTCGACTGGTCAGGACATGGTCCTTAACCGTCCAGTCGCCGGGAGCTGTCTCAAAGGTCTTCCACCCGGCTAAATCTTTCCCATTGAAAAGGGTTGTCCAGGGTGGAGAGTCTGAGTCAAAATCAGGTTCCGCCAGATCCGGCAAAAGAGGCCCCATGAGTGGCACATCGGCTTCGTGCTTGACGGTGATTCTCCAATGCTGCCCCGCTTGAACAGCGATCGATTGTGGTGCAGTCCGAAGGATCTCGGTCCTGGTCCCCAGCGGCCACAACGAGAGATCTTCGATGCGGACTTCGCTGATACGATGATTTGGCTTCTTGCGCACCTGGAAGCTGAATCTGCCAGGATTCACGTAAATCCCGTCGTTACCAGACAGCACTGACAAGACTTCATTATTATTCGTTGGCATCACCCAGGCGTCGCCCCGAAACTGTACCAGCGCTCGATTGTGGCACCAGAGGTAGAGCGGGAGATGAAAGGAGTAAAGCAGGCCAAGCACTATGGCTGAGGTGGCGATCACCAGATTGGCGGTGCGCATTCTTCGCGAAAGGAACTTCTTCGCGAAAGACTGTTTCGAGTCAGCTTCGAGAGATTTCAACAAAGGCTGACGGGTCATTGTAGCGGGTCGTGGTACCGAACCGGGTTGCTGGCAGTGTGCCAGCCATTGTTCCAGCAGGTTCGCAACTTCGCTTGCGGATTGAAATCGCTGCTCAGGAGCCTTGGCCATCAGGCGTTCAACGATCGCGACCAGCCAGTCAGGAATATCGGGATTTAGTTCCGAAATCGGTCGTGGCGTTTCGTCGCATACGCGTCGCAAGACAGCGACTGTCGAATCGGCGCGGAAGGCGGGACGTCCGGTACACATCGTATACAGGACACTTCCCAGGCTGAACAGGTCGCTCCGCTGATCGACCGAATGCCCCATCGCCTGTTCCGGTGACATGTATTGAGGCGTTCCGGCAATCTGTCCGAATTGAGTAATCGCGACTTCATCCGAGGCGCGAGCGAGACCGAAGTCCGTGATCTTGACGCGTTCAACGCCATTTTCCAGCAGGATATTGGCAGGTTTGATATCGCGGTGAACGAGGCCCTGTTTGTGAGCGGCAGTCAGGCCAGCGGCAATCTGCATCCCGATCCGCAGGGTTTCTTTCAAACCGAGAGGTCCCGACTTGTCGATCTTCTGTTGAAGCGACTGGCCAACGATGTATTCCATCACAATGAACGGCAGTTTTTCGTCATCGTCCACACCGTGGATCGTGACGACATGATCGTGACAGACAGCCGCGGCAGCCTGAGCTTCGCGCAGGAATCGTCGTCGTGCTTGCGGGTTCCCGGCCAGTTCCGGAACCAGTACCTTGATCGCCACCACACGATTGAGCTTCGCATCGATCGCTCGCAGAACGATCCCCATCCCACCTCGACCAACGACTTCCAGAACATCGTAACCACCAATCGCACCGAAACTTTCCGGACGCTGCGGCGGTTGCAGAAAATCGAGAGAAACGGCCATCGGATCAGGAACTACGATCTGCGTGGCATCGATTTCGATGGCAGGCTGATCGAGCAGGCTGTCTGGGGTATCAGCAGACTGCAGCAGGTTCTCGACCCGCCCTCGCAGTTCCGGCTGTCCGGCACAGGCCAGGTCAAGAAAGGCGGAACGCTCTTCCTGCGAAGGAAGCTCGATGGCTTGTAGAAACAGCGATTTGGCAAGATTCGGATCAATCGACATGGCTGGCTCCGTGAAGGCTCTACCTTACCATGCGACGTCGGTTTCCAATCGTCTCACGTTTTTTCGAAAGAGAATTCAATTTTTTACATTCTCTGCTAAAAATCGGCGGTTTCATTCTCGTTCCAGCTCACACTTCAGCCATGAACGGGCGTACGACCATTGGCGATATGCGGTGGCTCGCGACATTCCCAGGAGTGTCCCAACCTCTTCCAGTGGAAGGCCGGCGAAGAAGTGCAGTTTGACGACTTCGGCGGCTGTCGGGTCTTCTCCGGCGAGTTTTGTCAGGGCGGTATCCAGTTCGATCAGGGGTTCCGGGTGTTCGTCCATTCGGGAAATGTCATCCGACAGATCCACGCAAACCATCTCCCCGCCATGCTTGATCCGCATTTTACGCCGTGCGTTCTCAATCAAAATTCGCCGCATCGCTTCGGCTGCAGCACCAAAGAAGTGGCCTCGATTGTCCCAGCAGCGAGCGTCCTCGGCCCCGATCAACCGAACGTAGGCTTCGTGGACCAGAGCCGTCGGTTGAAGTGTCTGACCAACCGATTCACGCGCCAATTGCTGAGCCGCGAGCTTTCGCAATTCGTCATACAGTAATGGCCACAACTGTCCGGCTATAAGTCGAACAGCGTCAACTGCTTATGTGGTTGGTTATCTGAGTTCGGTGCTTTTTCGGTGGTCAGGGCCTGAAATATAGGGGT
>Ga0194055_10003128_pt1 | contig 12877 bp, 12 predicted proteins | sample SepL449m_MetaG_FD_155482 | JGI IMG/M metagenome (GOLD analysis project Ga0194055, IMG submission 155482) | Anoxic zone freshwater microbial communities from boreal shield lake in IISD Experimental Lakes Area, Ontario, Canada - Sep2016-L442-9m | ecosystem: Environmental > Aquatic > Freshwater >... | reverse complement strand
CGGTGTCGGGTTCGATTGCAAACTGAATATTGGAGCCTCCCGTTTCGACACCGATTTCGCGAATGATGGCTAGGCTCGAGTCGCGCATCCGCTGATATTCCTTGTCGGTCAGCGTTTGGGCGGGAGCCACTGTGATGGAGTCCCCCGTGTGGACCCCCATCGGATCGAAGTTCTCAATGGCGCAGATGATCACGACGTTGTCGTCCACGTCGCGCATGACTTCCATTTCGTACTCTTTCCAGCCGATGATGGATTCTTCGATCAGGACTTCGGTGATCGGCGAGAGGGTCAGCCCGTTTTGGACCAGGGAATCGAATTCATCGCGGTTATAAGCGATGGCAGAACCTGAGCCGCCCATGGTGAAACTGGGACGCACGACGCACGGCAGCCCGACATCGGCCAAGACTTTTCGCGCTTCTTCGATCGTATGCACGACCGCGCCACGGCAGACTTCCATGCCGATCTTTTCCATGGCGACTTTGAAGGCATCGCGCGCTTCCGCCTTGTGGATCACTTCGGGGTTGGCACCGATCATTTCACAACCGTATTTTTCGAGGACTCCGTGCTTGGCCAAGTCCATCGCGATGTTGAGCGCGGTCTGCCCCCCGAGAGTGGGAAGAATGGCATCCGGTCGCTCACGTTCGATGACCTTGGCGACGATTTCCCAGGTCAAAGGTTCGATGTAGGTTCGGTCCGCCAAGGCTGGGTCGGTCATGATGGTCGCAGGGTTGCTGTTGACCAAAACCACTTGAAATCCTTCTTCGCGAAGGGCTTTGCAAGCTTGTGTTCCCGAGTAATCAAACTCGCAGGCCTGACCGATGACGATAGGACCGGAGCCGATGAGGAGAATCTTATTGATGTCGGTGCGACGTGGCACGAGAAACCTGACCTTGTTGAGAGGAAGGGATTGCAACCGTTGAGCCAAAACGACTGAAATGAACGCGATCACAGGCACTGCACGTGCGATGTCAAAACGCTGCGGTAGCGAGGCGTTTTCGACGTCTCGGCACGATGCCTTCTATGCAGGGCCTATGAAGGGCCTTCTGTCTAGGTAGTTGCGATCAGTTTGCAAAAACAGTGGGAGAGGTCCCCCACTGTCAATTGCTTTTACGCAACAGGTGATCGGTTGCGTGGAACGTTTTTTTGGTTCGGACATCGGCAGGATGCTCGGAGCATCTTCCCTAACAAACTGTCCGTTAACCGAATCGTTCCACGACAATTATCTGCGTCGGAAGAGCGGACCTGCGTAACGAGCGCCGTCCCCTAGTTCCTCTTCGATGCGCAGCAGTTGGTTGTACTTAGCCATACGGTCGGAACGCGAGGCCGAACCCGTCTTGATTTGTCCGGTGGAAAGGGCGACCGCGAGATCCGCGATGAACGAATCCTCGGTTTCGCCGCTTCGATGGCTGGAGATACTCGTGTAACCATTGCGTTGTGCGAGTTGGATGGCTTCGATGGTTTCTGTCAGCGTTCCGATTTGATTGACTTTGATCAAGATGCTGTTGGCGATCCCGGAATCGATACCCCGTTGGAGCCGATCGGTGTTGGTCACGAACAAGTCATCGCCGACCAATTGGACTTTGTTGCCGACTTTGTCGGTCAGCTTTTTCCAGGAGTCCCAATCATCTTCGGAGCAACCATCTTCGATCGAGCAGATGGGATATTTCTCAACCCAGTTAGCCAGGAAGTCGACCATTTGGTCTCCGCTCAATTCCTTGCCATCGATCGTGTACTTTTTGGTTTTCTCGTCGTAGAACTCGGTTGCGGCGACATCCAACGCAATAAAGATCTGTTTGCCCGGTTCGTAGCCTGCTAGGCCGATAGCTTCCATGATCAAATCGAGAGCCTCTTGGTTGCTCTTGAGATCGGGCGCAAAGCCTCCTTCGTCCCCGACCGCCGTATTGAGCTTTTTCGAATGCAATACTTTTTTCAAGTTGTGGAAGATTTCGGTTCCCGCGCGAAGGGCGTCGGTGAACGAATCGAAGCCGAGGGGCATGACCATGAACTCTTGGACGTCGACCGAGTTGTCAGCGTGTTGGCCACCGTTGACGATGTTCATCATCGGAGCAGGGAGCAAATGGGCTCCGACGCCTCCGAGATAGCGATAGAGAGGTTGGTGGGTGAATTCGGCTGCGGCCTTGGCCGTGGCCAGTGAGACACCCAGGATGGCGTTGGCGCCGAGACTCTTTTTGTTGGGGGTGCCATCCAAGTCGCGCATGGCTTGATCGATGCCGCGCTGGTCCAGTGCGTCTGCGCCGATCAATTCTTCAGCGATCTGGGTATTGATATTCTCGACGGCTTGGAGAACCCCTTTGCCCATGTACTTGGACTTGTCTCCATCCCTCAGTTCCCACGCTTCGTGTGCACCGGTGCTGGCGCCGCTGGGGACAGCCGCCCTGCCCTGAGATCCATCCACCAAGCGAACTTCGACCTCCACCGTTGGATTGCCTCGAGAATCGAAGATTTGTCGGCCGTGGATGTATTCGATCAAACTCATGGGAAGGACTCAAAAAGTGAGGAAGAAGAAAAACCAAAGAACGGATCGAACGGCCCGTCCACGTGACTTTTCTCGCCCTGCAGACCTTTGGAGAGCCATCGATCGCCGAATTCTGTACGATAAAGACGAAATTGGCTAGAAGGTCACCAAAAAACAGAAGCCGATCACGCTCGGAACGCAGACTTCCCAACGGATTCGATTTTTTGCCGGCGAGCTTGACACCCATGCCATGATTCGTCAGCGAAATCGTTTCGCAGAAAGCAGACCCAGCGGACTTCGAAGGGGGAAGAAATTTGTTTACAGGATTAGTCGAACGAAAGATTCCTTTGAAAGAACGGATCGAGGAGGGTGCCGGACAAACGCTCGTCTTCGATTTGCAATCCGTCGCCGAGGGGGTTCAGATCGGAGATAGCATCGCACTGTCGGGGTGTTGTCTGACGGTCGTCGAAATCCGCGGTTCGCAATGCGCTTTTCAGTTGGGCTCAGAAACGTTATCCCGAACCCTTTTTCGACAATTGATGGTCGGTGAATCGGTCAACTGCGAGCGGTCTTTGCGAGTCGGAGATCGCTTGGGTGGGCATTACGTGACCGGGCACGTGGATGGTCTGGGGAAACTCATTGAACTGCGCGAAGAAGGGCCTTGGCGGTTCATGGTTTTTTCAGCACCACTTCCTCTTCTGCGGCAGATGGCGTCGAAAGGCTCCATAACCGTCGATGGGGTGAGTTTAACCATCGTAAATGCCGACGATTCCTCGTTTAGCGTGGCATTGATTCCGCATACCTTGGAAGTCACCTCACTCGGTGGTCTGCAGGTGGGGAGCCAAGTCCACTTAGAAACCGATGTTTTGGCCAAGTATGTGGCGCGGCAATTGGAGCCCCATCCGGATGGGCTAGGCAGCGGTAATTAAAGGCGGCAATGGCACGCGACGGCGACGAAACCGTGGCTGTTGAGGGATGCAATCCGTCGAAACTGCTCTCGAGGAATGATTCTTTGCAGAGAAGGCCGTTCTCATTCGGCCAAATTTGTTAGCAGATCGAGGGTCCCAGGCCTTTCGAATCGCCTGCCCAAAAGCCTATGCTATGCAAAGATCTTAAGAAGAACCTCTCGGACGCCCCGCGCGCTTGAACCACCCAACTCTGATGACGAAGAATACCAAGCTATCCGTTGTTGAAACCGAAACCGAAAAGTACCCATTCGAGTACCGTCTCCCTCTCAAGTTCGGTGGCAGGATCGTCAAAGATGTCACGGTCTTTCGGGTTTCGCTGACACTGGAAGACAAGGGACGGAAGAAGTCGAGCCATGGCCTAGGCGAAATGACCATGGGAACCGCTTGGGCTTGGCCAACCTCGGCTCTGAGTCCCGAGATGGCGTTAAAAACGGTGGTTGTTTTGGCTGAGAAGATTGCATCGGCGGCAAAGACACTGGAGCCCGCTTGCCATCCGGTTCACTTATCGACCGAGCTCAAATCCATCGCCAAGGGGCTAGCGGTGGAACTGGCCAATTCGATGAATTTGCTGCAGCCGATTCCCGACCTGGCGATCGCTTTGGCTTTAGCACCTACCGATATTGCGCTGCACGACGCCTTTGGCCGGCTCCATGATGCGAATTCGTTTGATTGCTTCACCCCCGAGCTAGTCGGTTGCGATCTATCCACTTGGTTGGGAGAGGAATTCGTCGGCAAACACTTTTCGGAGATCCTGTCCCCGAAGGCATCGCCGACCCTGGCGCTGTATCACTTGGTCGGGTCGCTCGATCCATTGAGTACCGATGACTTGAACAGGAAAATTGGAGATGGTCTCCCCGAAACGCTCGAGGAGTGGATTCGTTCGCAGCAGTTGTCGCATTTAAAGATCAAACTTACGGGCAAGGAACTGGACGCAGACGTTGGACGCGTGGTGGAAATCGACAGGATTTCGACCCGTTCTGCTCCCACCAAACAGTTTTCTTATTCATTGGATTTCAACGAAGCATGTGAGAACGAGGACTACGTCATCGACTTTCTCGAACGCCTGGAGCGTCTCAGCAAAGATGCTACCGGCAAATTGCATTACATCGAGCAACCCATGCAGCGCGATTTGCGAGTGAGAAAAGAAGTCACCATGCACCGCGTCAGTCGACTGAAGCCCGTGGTCATCGACGAATCGCTCACCGATTTGGAAATGTTGCAGTTCGCCAAGCAACAAGGATATTCCGGCATCGCCATCAAAGCGTGCAAGGGAATCACCGACTCGGTGTTGCTATCCGCTGCCGCGAAACAGTATGGGATGAAGATCTATGTGCAGGATCTCACCTGCGTCGGTTCATCGTTCATGGCCTCGGCTGCCTTGGCTTCGCGCATTCAAGGAGTAACCGCCGTGGAAGGGAATGGCCGGCAATATTGCCCAGCCGGAAACAAGGATTGGGAATCCCTCTATCGGCCGATGTTCAAGATCCTGGGGGGGGTCGTTCCTACGGAGCTGCTGCATGGAAAGGGAATGGGGTTTGCTTGGCCTCGAAACATTGTGTCGAAAAAATATGCAGCCATGTCGACCCCACCGGATTGAAAATCTCCTATGACGGCTTTGGCGATGCAAGCCGATTGGATCGTGCCGATCGATTCCGCTCCAATCGCGAATGGTTGGATTGTCGTCGACACCGGCGAGATTGTTTATGTCGGTCCGGAGCTTCCGCGGCGCTTCGATGGGATCGTTCGAATTCGAATCGAGCATGGAGCCATCTTGCCGGGCTGGGTCAATGCTCATTGCCATCTCGAGTTCAGCGATCTAAAGACTCCTATTGCCCTACCTACTGGGGGTAGCCTAGTGGACTGGCTAGGGGCGGTGATGGCCCGTCGTCGCATGAATGCGGTGGATGCTCTCCAGGAACTGCTGCAAGCCCGTCGTAGCGCCATCGAATCGGGGGTAATCGAGTCATGGAGGACTGGAACCCGTTGGATCGTTGACAACGTCACGATGCCGTGGCAACCGGACTGGCTCCAGTCGGCCGTAGAGCGCTGCTCCGAAAATCTGGCACCGCTTGCACGCGACGCATTGGTTCCCCAGGGCTGCCTTCGCGTGCAGCCATGCATGGAAGTGATGGATGTCCGTCTTCAACGCTGGGAGGAGACATGGGACGCCTGCCAAAAACAACTCGATGCACCGAAGTATCCTGCGATGCCGAGCTTGGGTATTGCACCCCATGCGCCCTACACTGCGTCCCTCGAGGTGACCCGTGCCGTCGCGCGCGAATGTGCGGCAAGGAATGTGCTATGGACGATGCATTTGGCCGAAAGTCCGGAGGAACGTGAATGGCTTCAGTCGAGGAAGGGACCATTTGCAGGCTGGATTGCTCCTCATTTAGATGAGAATCATCGCAGGCACATGGGTACCGTACACGAGCATTTGCAACGCTGGCAGGAGAGCCATACAAAGGGGCTTGTTGTGCATGGGAATGATCTTCGACAGGATGAGATCGATACGCTCCGCGCAAGCCAGGGGCGATTGGCTGTCGTTTACTGCCCACGGACTCATCGATTCTTTCGTCATGTAGAGCACCCCCTTCCAAAACTGTTGGACCGTTCGACCCCTGTGTTCTTGGGAACCGATTCGCGGGCTTCCAATCCTGATCTCTCGATGTGGGAAGAGCTCCGATGTGCGGCCTGCTGTTTTCCGGGGCTTGGTGAAAACCGACTGGCCGAGATGATGACCATCCAGCCAGCACGCTTTTTGGGACTCGATGTTGGAAACCTGGGTGAGGGTTCACGCTCTCAATTGACATGGCTACCGATCGCGGGTGTCTTGCCAAATCCGACCAACGAACGCGATGAGGGTTTGTTTTGGCAGTCGTTGCTACGGCAAGGATCACCGTGTCCCTTGGAAACACACCCTGCTTTCGGACGGTAACCGCAAGTTTTGACGTTGCGCTGTCCGACTGTCTCGGAGTTTCAATCCGCGATTTTCCTGGGTTTTTCGTACTCGCACTCCGCGTTAGCAGTACTCGTACTCAAAAATACCGCATCGAGTACGAGTACGAGTACCATTTCATGGAGTACGAATACGATAGAAGCCAAAATAGCGCAACTTCGAAAACCGCACCACCGAGCAGATAGTCTTGGGAGCGATAGACGGTTCTGGTAGGGGCGATCCGATCACGCCAAAACGTGTTGCGTTCTTACGCGATGTTGTAGTGGATGTCTCGGTCGTGAAGTAGAAACGGCAACCTCAATCGAGCAGGCGCTTTTCGAACCTCTTGGAGACCCAATCCATGTTTTCCCTCGATTTCACGTGCTCGTGCTCCTGCTCGTAATCGTGCTCGAAGAAGCCCGTGCGATTACGAGCACGAGCACCATCCGCCTCGGCAGATTGAGCACGAGCACGTGAAAAAGCCATAACAGCGCGACTTCAAAACATGCGTTTGGCGGCCTCCACCATGTACATCGTGTTGCAACCAGGGCAGTGCAAATACCAATCGTAACGGTATGTTTGGCCTGGTTTCGGGGGATGTTTTTTGGTGGGCTTTTTCACCAGTGGCGTGCGGCATTTGCGGCACGGTTCCCCTTCTTTTTCATGAGTCTTGATCGGCTCGGAATCGGCTGGGGTTGGTCGGTCGACTGCGGTCCCGTCCGAGGCTGGGGAGAGCGTAGGAAACTCGAGGGCGGGTTTCTGGCTCGTTGGATTTTCGAATCCAATATCGTCCTCAAGATCGGCCGATTGGATGGCAGCAACGGCCAGCTCATCGCAGCGTTCGTTTTCAGGGACCCCCGCATGCCCTTTGACCCAGCGAAATTCGACTTGGTGTCGCTTAAAAGCGATCAGAAATCGCTCCCACAAATCGGAGTTTTTGGCGCGTTCAGTACTGGTGCGGTACCAATTCTTTTTTTGCCAACGAAAAACCGATCCACGCGTGACGGATTCGACCACGTATTTGGAGTCGCTGTAGAGAAGGACGCGGCATGGTCGTTTCAGGCTTTCCAAGGCTACGATGACACCCATTAACTCCATGCGGTTGTTTGTCGTCTTGCGAAATCCTCCTGATAGTTCCTTGCGATGTTTGCCCGCCATCAGGACGGCACCATAACCACCCGGACCAGGATTGGGTTCCGCTGCGCCATCGGTATAGATGATGACGCGATCGAGGTCGGATTGAGGGGGATTATCGGAGGTCATTGTCTCCAGGATAGCTGTCTGGTTTCAAATTCACGAGTGGGGATTCCACGATCGTCAGAGCCCTAAGCGCCAGCGCCGGCCGGCGGTAGGCTGGAACCTGAATCGCTCGACGATACTTATGTAACTGTTGTGATACTCGCTGGCAGCGCGCCACAGCCGTGACGCTCGCGGCTCTGATTGGGTGCGATGACAGTCTGGAAGACTATCCCGCTGGAGATCGGCCTGACCCTTCGCGCCGGCATTCGATTCACCAAAAAAAAGGTCGGGCAATTTGCCCGACCTTGATCCGTTGCGACGGTTGACTAGATGTCATCGAAAAAACTAGGCCTTCGGCACGTCGCTGGCAGAACCTGGAACTGCAGGAGCTGCTGGAACAGCTGGGGTCGCTGGAGCAACCGCAGGGGTTGCTGGGGCAACGGGTACCGCGCTGGCTGGCGAAGAATAGACATTGCCTGGCACAGGTGGAACTGCCGATCCGGAGGAAATCGTTCCGGAGTCCATGGTCGTGCCGCAATTGTTGCAAGGAGCTGAGCCGGTGACCATGACTGTCCCGGTGGTTCCCCAATCGGAAGTCACCGTTCCGCCCATGGAGGAATCGGAGCATCCACAGCTAGATGCTGGTGCTGGTGCTGGTTCGCAACTCGTGGGTGCGGCGGAACAGCCCGATCCCTTGCGAGCGTGAAGTTTGGCCAACAATCCGCCACCGTTGCATGCCTTTTTCGCGTGCAGACGACTCATCAAACCAGTGCGACCGCCGCCGCAGCCTGCCATGGCCAAAGAACCAAAGCTAGAAACGGCAAAGGCAACTGCCGCCAAAGCAACCATACGAAAATTAATCATTCAAACATCCTCCCGAGAGAACTAGGAAAAGGGATTCGCGCAAAACTCCTGGATGCACATCCTGAGAACATGGGATCGAGATCGTCTCGCCCTACCTTCCGTGTGGCTTGAACCAATGGGTCCGAGCCGTGCGGCTTCAAGCATCCCAGCTCAACGCGAGCCAGGAAAAGCTATGCCGACTGGGGGCTTTGCGTTGTTTAGGTAAGATGGAAGAGTACCAGAGTCTCGCGACGTGTCAACAATAGGTCGAACGTGGGTCGAGAGGACGCCGTGGGGTGTTATTTTGCCCTTGCGCCCCGCAGCATTCGTTGCTTCTCAATCGTGCTCCTCAATGCTCCTCAAAACGTCGTGCCGCTCGAAATAACGTCGTGCCTCTCGAAAATAATTCGCTCGCAACGCGGATCTGGTTTGGGCGTGACGGTTCGAGGGTTGGGTAGATCGTTGGGCAGTGAACGCGATGCGGATTGGGATAAGACCGGTACGGGGGCTCGATTCTTCGAAAATCGACAGGAAAAATTGCCCACTTCCTCCGCGAGAAGGGATTTACGGACTCAACAGTGGGAAATACTTCTGGTACATTCCCTGGCCTGGAATGTTGGTCGGGACCGGAACCGGTGCCGAGTTGTTTAAATGCATGCATTTGATTCGTTATTGACTGGAGAGATCGACTCGTGTTGATGCCTTTGGGAGTCCTTTCGCAGTACATTTTCGGACCGCTCCTCTTTCTGCTTTCTTTCTTCATCATCGCGATCATCTTGTTGCAACGGGGTCGCGGGGGTGGATTGACGGGAGCACTCGGGGGTATGGGTGGCCAGAGCGCTTTCGGCGTGAAAGCTGGCGATATTTTTACGCGTGTGACTGCGATCACCGTGCTGCTGTGGATTTTCACGTGCGCACTCGCAGCCTATTGGTACAAGCCTGAAAAGCTGGATATCGAAGCGGATGTTTCGAGCACTCCGACCAATACCATCGGTGCAGGCACCGGGGGATTCGGCGGCGCACTTCCCTCCGGCGAAGGGCTTCCAGGAGTTGGCGAGGGAAATTCCCTGCCAGGCATCGATATTCCAGCTGGGGGCACGATCCTTCCCGGGATTCCAAGCACTCCAGCGGACGGTGTCACCCTTCCTCCAGCAGGCGCGATTCCTTCAGAGCGTGATCCGATTCCTTCGAAGGAATTAGAAACGGGAGAGCCAAAACCCGCACTAACGGTTCCGGATGACTTGAAGCCGATCGAGCCATCGATCCCTTCCGAACCGCCTGCTACGGTGCCGGACGTTCCCGTTGTAGACCCTGCTGCACCTGAAAAGCCCTAGTTCGATAGATCCCGCTGCATCCTGCACGGGCATATCTCCGGCAATGCTGCCGATTTCACGATCGATAGCCTGCTTGGCAAAAAATACCTCGTCACAAAGTACCTCGACGCACCGTCTACTCGTAGCGTCAGGAACCTTGGGCTCAGCGCACGGCCTTCGCGCCAACGTGTCCAAGGACCCGTGGACGATTTCATTGCATCCGCAGTCATTTCAACTTGAGTTCTGTAACGATCGAGAAGAGGACCCATCGAATGTTGCAGAGCATGACGGGACAAGGTCACGCGTCAGGGCAATTCCAATCGTTCTCGATCGATGTGGAAGTTCGCAGCGTCAATAATCGTTTCCTCAAACTCACGACGAGGTTATCGGAGACAATCAGCGGTGTCGAACCGCAAATGGAATCGGTTGTCCGAGAGTATTTGCGCCGTGGATCGGTTACGATTTCAGTGCGTGTGTCGCAGCAGCAACAGTCCCGCGCCCTCAACGTTTCTTCGGAGACACTCCGGTCGTACCTGGACCAATTCCAATTAGCGCTCGAAGGCCGCAGAGCGTTAGATTGGCAATGGCGAATCGAATTGGGATCTGTCCTGCAGCTTCCTGGGGTTTTGGATACGCCGAAGATGGAAGAGTCCAAAGAACTATGCGATGCCTCCATCGAGGTGCTCCGTTCTGCGCTGAAACAGCTCAATGCGATGCGGTCCGTTGAAGGCCAATCGATGCAAAGACAATTGGAGTCGGCATTGGATGAGATCGTGGTCACGTGCGGGAGCATCGAACAACGCGCGCCTCAGATTGTCGATGATTACCGTCGCCGATTGGAGTCACGGGTGCGATCGGGATTGGCGAACGTGGGGCACTCGGTGACTGAGGTCGACTTGTTGAGAGAAGTTCTTCAGTTCTCGGATAGGTGCGACATTCGCGAAGAGTTGGTCCGATTGACCAGCCATGTGCATCAGTTTCGTCAATCGATGATCAATGAAGAAGCACCCGGCAAACGTCTGGACTTTCTCATCCAAGAGTTATTCCGAGAAGCAAACACGATTGGTTCCAAGGCCAATGACGCGACGATCGCGCACCAGGTCGTCTCGATCAAGACCTGGATCGAGCAAATGCGAGAGCTGATACAAAACGTGGAGTAGCCCTTCGACGATCGAAGGAGATCCAAGCGGGGCACTCGATGCTGTGCAGCGTCCCCCGCGCAGCCGTTTCAACCCAACTTCCTTGGCACTCAAGATAAAAGAAACCGTGGACAACGAACATCGTCCTGGCAAGCTGATTATTATCTCCGGTCCATCGGGAGCGGGGAAATCAACGGTCGTGGACCAATTGTTGCGAGAGTGCTCTCTTCCCTTGATATTGAGCGTGTCTGCGACGACTAGGCCTCCGCGCTCGGGGGAGGAGAATGGGCGGCACTATTGGTTCCTTTCCAACGAAGATTTCCAAAATCGCAGAGAAAATGGGGAGTTTTTGGAGTGCAAGGAGGTTTTCGGCCGTGGATACTGGTATGGAACCCTCCGAGAGGCCGTTTCGACTGGTCTAAAGGCTGGCAAGTGGGTAATCTTAGAGATCGATGTTCAAGGAGCCTTGGTGGTGATGGCAAACCACTCGGACGCGATTTCTATTTTCGTACACCCTGGTTCGATGGATGAACTGGAGTTCCGATTACGACATCGAGGAACAGAGACAGAAGACGCCATCCAGCGTCGATTGGAGGTTGCTTCCGTGGAGATGTCCTACCGAACTCGGTATCGCCATGAAGTGACCAATCGCGACGTTTCGGAAACAGTTCGGACCCTTTGCAATTTGTTGCGTCAATACGACCAAGAATGAGGTTGGAATGCTCGAAGAGCTAAAAGAAGAAGGCATCGTGAACAAGGTCGGTGGCCGCTTCAAGTTGTCGACATTAATTCAAAAGCGGTTAGTTCAACTCAATCGTGGAGGTCGTCCATTGGTGGACCTCAACAGCGATGACAAGATGGAGATCGTGATCCAAGAAATCTTGCAAGACAAGATCTATTTGACCACGAATGGCGAGTTGAAGATGTTGGGGGAAACTCCCGATCTCGGAGATCTGCTCGACCTCGACGCCGGCGATCTCTAAGGCGTTATTGTCCAAGCTGCCAGTCGATTGAAAAGGCTGAGAGTGCAGTATGCCAAACCGTCGGATCGTAGTCGGAGTTTCTGGCGGTATCGCTGCGTACAAATCGGCGACGATCGTCAGCAAATGGGTACAAGCTGGTCATCACGTGACTGTCGTGATGACCAAAGGTGCCAGTCAGTTCATCGGTCCTGCGACCTTCACTGCCCTATGCGGAGAAGCCCCCGCCACCGATCCGTTCGATACGCGGTATCCGTTGGGTCCGCATATTGAACTGGCTCGCGATTGCGATCTGTTCTTGGTGGCTCCAGCAACTGCGAGAATCGTGGCCAGTTGCGCACTCGGTTTGGCCAACGACTTGCTCTCGACGCTCTACCTTAACATGGAATGCCCGATGGTGTTTGCACCCGCCATGAGCAAGCCGATGTGGGACAAGCCCTCGGTGCAGCGAAATATATCCCTTCTTGAGTCGGATGGGGTTCAGATGATCGGTCCTGAGTCGGGCTGGCAATCCTGTCGGCGCCGTGGAATTGGGCGGATGTCCGAACCGGAAGCGATCATGGAAGCTTGCCAATCCCTGCTAGAGTAGTCGGCCGATGGCGCGCATTGTTATCACTTCTGGTCCCACCCGTCAGTACTTGGATCCTGTGCGGTATCTGACCAACGCGTCCAGCGGCCGAATGGGTGCGGCGCTGGCAAAAGCATCTCTCAGCTTGGGACACGACGTGGTCGTTATCTCTGGGCCGGTCTCGATCGACTATCCAGCGGAAGCCAAGATAATCCCCGTCGTCACAACGACCGAGATGCTCCAAGTCACCTCCCAGGAGTTTGAGAATGCAGATGGATTGATTGGAGCGGCGGCTCCCTGCGACTACATGCCCGAACGGGTGGCGACCAGCAAGATGCACAAGACCGGCGATGGGCTGCACCTCCACTTGATTGAGACCCCTGACATTATCGCGACGCTAGGGGCAAGGAAAAAGA
>Ga0194055_10003127_pt1 | contig 12877 bp, 7 predicted proteins | sample SepL449m_MetaG_FD_155482 | JGI IMG/M metagenome (GOLD analysis project Ga0194055, IMG submission 155482) | Anoxic zone freshwater microbial communities from boreal shield lake in IISD Experimental Lakes Area, Ontario, Canada - Sep2016-L442-9m | ecosystem: Environmental > Aquatic > Freshwater >... | reverse complement strand
GATGTTGTCCGAAAAGCGCTCGACGGATGCGACCAGTTCATCGCTGGCGCTGCGATGATCGGCGGCATCACATACTTCCATGAGTATGCGTATGACCTCATCGCGACCAACGAGCGGATCATTGCCGCAGCATGTGATGCGGCTATTGATGCATTTAAGGAAGGCACCCTACAGAAGGTCACCTACCTGAGCTCCTCGATGGTGTTTGAGTCGACCGACCGCTGGCCGTCCGCAGAAGGGGACGAACTTAAGATCCCGCCACCGCTCTCGTCGTACGGCTTCCAGAAACTCTCTGTCGAGTATTTCGCTCGCGCCGCTCATCAGCAGTACGGGCTCCCCTTCACGATCGTGCGTCCCTTTAACTGTGTGGGCATCGGTGAATCTCGAGCCCTTGGTGATGCGGAAATCCCAAGCGGCAATGTGACTCTTGCAATGAGTCACGTAGTTCCCGATCTAGTTCAAAAGATATTGAAGGGGCAGGATCCTCTCCATATCCTCGGAGATGGAATGCAGGTCCGCCACTACACCTATGGCGGCGACCTTGCCCGCGGCATCGGTGAATGTATGGATCGGCCCGAAGCGCTTAATGAAGACTTCAACATCTCGACTGCTTCTGGTCATACCGTGCTTCAACTCGCCGAGATAATTTGGAAGAAAGTCAAGGGTGACGGGGAGGATCTACGTGTCATCTGTGACACGCCATATGAGCATGACGTGCAGAAACGAGTTCCAAACGTTGAAAAAGCCGAACGGGTTCTAGGATTTCGGGCCGAGACGAGATTGGAAGACATGCTCGATGAGGTGATCCCTTGGATCGACCAGGCAATCGCGGAAGGTACGATCTGAGTAAATGACTCCAAGCCCTCTAGCCGAGCAGAGAGCGGTGATGGGCCTGCCGAGCATTCAGGGGACGAGTTGGCGCGCTCGCCCGCGTGCCCACTTTTCGTGGATTCGTGACGGGTTGCCACTCGCAGTCATCTTGGCTGTCGCGTTCGGGGCACTGGAGTGGTGGGCACAACACTTTTGGTTCTTTTATGACGATTGGAATTTCCTCCTCCGCGAGAGACTTGGTGACGAGACGAGCGTTGGTGGGTTTTTTCACCTCTTGTTCCTCCCGCACAACGAACACATCAGCGTCGTCCCGAGGCTTTGGTTTTGGGCGGCGGATGCCTTATTTGGGCTGAGTTCGTACACGCCGTATGTCACGGCCTCAATCGTTGTGCACCTGGCAACGGCAGTTGCCGGATGGGTTCTACTTCGGCAAGCAGGAGTCGACAGATTCGTAAGCATGTTGGCACTCGTGATCATGGTGTTTTTTGGTGCTGGTGCCGAAAACATCTTCTGGGCCTTTCAGGTGGGATTTATGGGTGGGCTCATGTTTGGTTTGTACGCGCTTGTTGCTACCAATACCGCTGCGGGACGTCGCCATCGGGACATTGTCGGAGGTGCACTCCTTATCGCAGCTGTGCTTTCGTCGGGTACCGGAATACCAATGCTGATCGCGGTTGCGCTCGCACTATTTCTTCGGTCAGGAATTCGGCGAGCGCTCGTGGTCGCGGCCCCGGCAGTGATTGTTCTCCTTGGAGCTCGGACATTCGGCGGCGCAGGTGGAGCTGGGCTTGGTTCAACGCGAGCTGCGATCGACTTTGCCGCTGAACAATTGGTGTACACCGTCGGAGCCATCTTTGAATGGCGTACGGCTGGGATGTTGTGTTTCGTCGCTGTCGCTGTGATCTACCTCCTGACGCGATATCGGCAGGTCGGGCACGAATGGGTGCTGGGTGTATTGGCCTCAGCGGCCATGTTCGCTCTCCTTACCGGAATTTCGCGCTCATCCGGATTGGCAAGTCCTGAAACCATGCGGTATCTCTGGTTCCAGGGCATGTTGCTCATCCCAGTACTTGCCTTCCTCGTAAACGGTTCTGCGCGGGCGCGGTGGATTGGGCGTTGCGGGATGCTGGTGATAGCGCTAGTGGCGCTTAACTTCAATCTTCAGCAAATGGGCAATTGGACAACGTCTCGACCAGCGGGTATCGCCCCCAATAAAGCGCTTCTATTGAGTTTCGTGGCTAATCCAGCGAAGCTCGCAACAATGCCGGGTGACGAGCAGCCCGATCCGGTCACGTCGCCGCAAGTAACAGCGAAATTGTTTCTTGAGGCTATTGGGCGCGGCGATTTCAACAGATAACGGTCGTGCGCCACAGCGAGCGGTGAGGTGGTCGCTACGGAGCCATTTCTCCTTAGATCGGAACTGCGAGAACCTTAACTCCGCCGACCAACAGCGAAGACCACGGAAGATGTGCGAGGTGTCGTGGGATATGTACGCAGTTCGAGATCAGTTCAATTTTTGTTCCCAAGAGCCGGTTCGCGAGAAGCGCGCGTTGAATGTCGTCCAATTCAATGCGGTTGAGACTCCTCCACTCGTCTACTGCGGACCGCGTCACATCGGTTCCCGAACGTCCGGCCAGGGCGCTTTCGATCGTTTGGGCGTCCTGAGTGAGATGTTCAAACGAGCCCTCGATATTGGTCCAGAGGTGCCCGCCGTGTTCCGAGCGATAGAACGGCCAGAGCTGAATAAACACGACGCCGGTCGGCTTAACAATGCGGCGGATTTCTCCCAGCATCGCGACGGGGTTATTCACATGCTCGAAGACTGACCATGACATCACAATGTCCATCGAACCGTCATCCGCGGAAATTCGGTCGGGTGTCGAAACGTCGAAACGTAGATTGGCAGGTATTTCTAGCCCGGGGCGCTGTCGGTGAAGGACGCTCTCGAGTTCTGAAACGTCGGTGGGACGTAGGTCATACCCTGTTAGTTGACGCGGTTTAAGTCTCGTTGCCACACCAACGTCGATGATTCCATCGCCACATCCGATGTCAGCGACGTCCTTCCCCTCAATTTCTAGGTTGTTATCACCTAGAAACGATGCAAACTGGTCCACCGCACTGATGAAGTGATCGTCGAACCACGTACTTTCTTTTCTTTCAGTGCTCATGACATTCAATTCTAATACGATGCCTCCAGAAAACATCCGTAATGATCATGCCGCATACTGCTAAGGCAGGAACAATCGGGGCGAATGTGAATATCCACGATATGTGCCACACAACCCCCAACTTGAGTAATGCTCAGTCGATTGCATAATTTCGACATCGACCGAGGGCAACCGGTAGTCGTGGTGCCGGTATACGGCCAGCCTCTGAAGTTCGCACGATGCCTAGAGTCGATCTTGCGCTGGACGAACCCCGAAGTACTGATCATCGTCGCGGACGACTGTTCGCCTGGCGACGACATCGCGCCGGTCGTCGAGGCCGCAAGGCTCGGTCTTGGAAATCAAAGCAAGATTGAATATCTCCTAAGACCACAAAATCTTGGATTTGTCGGCAACGTCAACGAAGCAATTCGCGATTCTGCCGAGGGAGATCTCGTCATTGTGAATTCTGACGTGGTCGTCGGTCCTGAGTGGCTCGAGCGATTACAGCGAGCGGCATACTCCTCGTCTCGAGTCGCGACAGCCACGCCGATGACAAATCAAGGGACCATTTGTAGCATTCCCGATCGCAACGCGGGGGCCCCTGGGCTGCCACAGAAATGGACGATCGAATCGGCGGCTCGCGCGATTGCCGCGGAAATTGAGCCAACCTACCCCGACCTACCAACAGCGGTAGGCCACTGCATGTACATTCGTCGCGACGCAATTGAACTAATTGGAGGCTTCGATGAAGCCTTTAGTCCCGGGTACTCAGAGGAAGTCGACTTCTCTCAGCGGGCCATTTTCATGGGTTTGCGTCACGTCATGGCGGACGACGTGTTTGTTGAACATTCCGGGAACTCGTCATTTGGATCTGATCGCGCGCAAGAACTCTCTCGGGCACATCAAGCCGAGATCGAACGACGGTACCCCGCGTATGAAGAATTTGTGATGGAACAATGCGCATCGGGTGATTCGCCGCTTGCTGCGGCGCTGCTGCGCGCCAGCCGCATCCTTCGGGGATGGAGCATCACAATTGATGCACGGTGTTTGAGCGACGTTGTCACAGGAACTCAAGTGCACGCGTTGCAGGTCATCCACTCTCTCGTCAATGGGGGGGACGTTCGGGTTCGTGTCCTCGTTCCGGATAACGCATCAGAACTCGTCGAAGCCGCCGTCTGCAGACAAGGTGCCGTGGCCGTCATTCGGGAGCACGAGGTCCAATCCGGGATAGCAAAAAGTGACATTGTGCACCGACCGTTTCAACTTGTCGCATCACCCCATGATGTTCGGTTGTTGGATTTGCTTGGCGAACGTTTGGTCGTCACACATCAGGACCTGATCGCTTTCCATAACCCGTCGTACTTCGCTAAGTCGGAAGATTGGTTTGGATACCGGCGGGGAACTGCCGCAGCGCTTGGCTTAGTCGATTTCGTCGTCTTTTTTTCACATGATGCCCGCCAAGATGCGCTCTCGAGCGGGCTTGTTGAGGCGCATAGGTCGGGTGTTGTGTACATCGGAACGGATCACACTCGTGAACCCTGCGACCGAGGCGTAGAAAGCATTTCCGAGGACAAGCCGCACCTCGTGTGTCTCGGCACTGACTTCGCGCACAAGAATCGAGTGTTTGCGCTCAAAGTGCTGAAGGAACTCGTTGAGACGCACGGATGGGATGGACGCCTTGTATTCATCGGACCCCATGTGCTGCAAGGATCCTCTGGTGGCGACGAAGCGGTCTTTTTCCTCGCGAACCCCGAGCTTCGTGAGCGAGTTTTGGACTTTGCCGCGGTAGAAGACGCAGTTCGCGATTCTGTGATTTCCTCATCGGTAGGAGTTGTCTATCCGACGACTTTTGAAGGGTTTGGGCTTGTGCCTTTTGAAGCCGCGGATCTTGGCGTCCCGTGCTTTTTCGCCTCTGGTACATCGATCACGGAGACGCTCGGATCGGCCCTTGCGACGCTTGTGCCTTGGAATGAGAGGGTATCCGCTTTCGCTATCGCGCAGATTTTGGCCTCACCTACTGAATCGGAATCGCTGGTGAGTGGGATTCGCGAAGCGAGTATGCGCTTCCGCTGGGCCGAAACTGCGAATGGTCTCCTTCGTTGCTATGGCCAAGCGATTAATTTGCCACCAAAGCCGCTACGCGATCTGACGGTTGAAGTGGTGGCACTGAAATCGGAAGAGCATGAGTACGTGAAAGGCGCAGTTGCACTAGCGAACGAGCTCCCACCCTTTATGGTGGGACCGCTCTTGTTTATCTCGCGCTCGCCTGTAGCAAGGACCATATTCTTCGGGCCGTTCGAGATCGCAAAATGGTTCAAACGCAGACTTGCACGCAGCAGACCCGTCTGAAACGCCTGAAATTGCTGACCACGGGCTCTGTGCGACATGAAGAATCCCATCGCTTAAGACATGTGGCGCGAATCTGATCTCCGTGACGACTGGCGCCTTCGTAATGCCATTATCGAGACCCAGACACGGAGCGATGCCACTCTGTGGTGTGAGTCGATAGACTGTTCTTGTGCGCGTCCCACTCTCCTGGCTCCGCGACTTCGTTGATCTCCGCGTCTCTGCGGAAGAGCTCGCCGACCGTCTCGGCACCTCGGGGTTCGAGATCGAAGCGATCATTCGCCCTGGCGCCCCAAGCGAGGCTGGTAACCACGAGAACTTCGTGATCGGCCGCGTCGAGCATTTTGAGAAGCATCCGAATGCTGATCGACTGCGGCTCTGCCGTGTCGATACCGGTGGTGCAGAGTTGCGCCAGATCGTCTGTGGCGCCTCGAACTTTGCAATTGGTGACACGGTTGTGGTGGCGACACCCGGCGCGCTGCTTCCCGGCGCTGAAGCCCCACTGAAGCAGGCAAAACTTCGCGGCGAGGTCTCTGACGGCATGATGCTGTCCGAGCGTGAGTTGGGGCTCTCTGAGGAACACGACGGGATCATTGTGTTGCCCGAGGGTTATGCAGTGGGTTCGTTACTGGCAGAGCACGTCGCACTCGACGAGGCAGTGCTGGACATTACGGTCGAATCAAATCGAGGTGACTGCCTGAGCGTCTACGGCATGGCACGTGAGGTAGCCGTGTTGTTCGGTCTTGAGTTGAAGCCGTTCCCAGGTATCGAGCCTGCCGCCTCGTCTGGTTCGACGAGTGACCTCGTGACAGTCGAGATCGAGGCTCCCGAGCGCTGCTCGCGCTTTACCGCTCGCGGGTTTGTCGATGTTGAGATCAAGCCGTCGCCATTTCGTATTCGCCAGCGCCTCGCGGCTGCCGGTATTCGCCCGATCTCGAACGTCGTCGACGTTACCAACTACGTGATGCACGAGTTGGGCAACCCCTTGCATGTCTACGACGCCGATTGCATTCCTGGCAAAACGCTGACAGCGCGCCTCGCGACCAAGGGCGAGCAGATCACAACGCTCGACGACAAGCAGCGTGAACTGACAGTCGACATGCTCGTGATCGCCAACGCGGCTGGTCCGAGCGGTATTGCTGGTGTGATGGGCGGCGCGGCCTCGGAGATCACGGACACCACAACGAAGGTTGTGCTTGAGGCCGCCTGCTTCGAGAGGGGTGGCATCCAGCGCACCTCGAAAGCCCTGGGCTTACGCACCGACGGCTCGAACCGGTGGGAGAAGGGCGTCAGTCCTCATCTCGCACCACTGGCCTCGATTCGGGCAGCGCAACTCTTGGTCGAGTGGTCGGGCGCCACCATGCTCGGCGACCCCCAAGACGTTGTTGCACAGTTGCCCACCGAGCAGAAGATTCAGTTGCGAGCATCCCGTCCGGCTGAGATCCTCGGCATGGTGGTCGAGGTGGGGGAGACCGAGCGCATACTCGCCGGGCTTGGCTACGAACCGACGAAGACCGACTCTGGCTGGGATTGCACCGTGCCGTTCTGGCGCTGGCTCGACACGACCCGCGAGATCGACCTCGTCGAAGAGATTGGTCGGGTTCACGGGCTTGGCAAGGTGCCACTCGATTTGCCACGCATCGCGCCCGGACAGGGTGGGCTCAATGCGGCCCAGGCCTTGCGTCATCGCTGCGAAGACCATCTCGCCGGGTTTGGTCTGCGAGAGGTTGTCACCAATAGCCTCGTAGACCCAGAGTTGCGGGCGGCATATGGCATCGCCGACGCAGACACCGTGGTGCTCCGTAACCCACTCTCGGCTGACCTCTCTGAATTGCGCCGCAGTCTCGTGCCAAGCCTGCTCGAGGTCGTCCGCCACAATAGCTCGGTGGGTGAGCGCGACTTGCAGCTCTTCGAGGTTGGGCGCACGTACCGCACAGGCAACGAGCATGGCCTCGCCTTCGAGGACACGCACCTGGCGATTGCATTGGCGGGTGCGTTGGGTGGCACGGCCTGGAGTGGTGATGGTGCCCCGTGCGACTTTGGTTCAATCGTGGCGGTTGTGGAGTCGCTGCTCGCACGCCTTGGTGTAGAGCACACGCGGGTGGCAACGGCTGACAATAGCCTTCTGCACCCCGGCCGAGCCGCCAGCATCATCGTCGATGGCACGCAGATCGGCACGCTCGGCGAACTTCACCCAGGGCTCGCCGCGGGCCTCGAGTTCGATGGCCCGATCGCACTCGCCGAGATCGATTTGGCCAAGCTCGAGGCCTGCCTGCCGGGTGTTTCCATCTTCGCAGGGCTCTCGACCTTTCCGCCAGTACGACAAGACATTGCTGTCATCGTTGGTACAGATGTCGAGGCAGCGGCACTGATCGCCACGGCTCGTACTGCTGGCGGCGACCTGTTGAGTGAGATCGAGGTCTTCGATGTTTTCGCCGACGCCGACCGTCTCGGTGCAGACAAGGTCTCGATCGCGCTGCGCCTCGCGTTCCAGGCCGAAGATCGCACGCTGACCGAAGACGAGGCCAGCGCCGTGCGAGAGTCGATCGTGGCTGCACTCGCAGCGAGCCACGGCGCGGAATTGCGCGGGTAGCAAGCGTGGTGCGTCTGTCTGAGAGGCGCCTTGGTGCCCTCATCGCGTCGTTGCCATCGGGCACGGTTCCCGTTGGTCTCGGACTACTCGTAGCCGGCCTCTCGGCCTACGGGTTTCAGATCATCGCTTTTCGGATGCTCGGTGCTGAGCCTTACGCTGCCCTCAACGGCCTCTGGGTAACGGCGTTCGTGCTGGCCCCGGGGTTGTTCTTGCCGCTCGAGCAGGAGGTTGCACGCGCGCTCGCTCATCGCAAGGCAGTCGAACAGGGTGGTGGGCCACTTATCAAGCGCGCGCTGGTCCTTGGACTGATTCTCATGGTTGGCGTGGTGATACTTGTCGCGGCACTTAAGGGGCCGATCGAAACACGACTCTTGCGAGGCTCCGAGGGGCTTTTCATTGCGCTGATCGTTGTACTTGTGGGCTTTGGTTTCGAGTCGCTTGCACGAGGTACGCTGAGTGGCAACGGTCGTTTCGGTCGATACGGCATCATCGTTGGTGTTGATGGGTTTGCTCGTGTTGGTCTGGCCGGACTGATCGCACTCGTCGGCTACGAAACGCTCGGATGGTTTGGGGCGATCTTCGCGATCGCGCCATTCTTGGCAACGGCAGCAGGCCTAATTGGTGTTCGTGGTATTGCCGAGCCAGGGCCGCATGCGCCCATGAGCGAGCTATCAACCGCGATCGGCTGGCTTCTTCTCGGCTCCACATTTGCACAGGCGCTCGGATACTCGGCCTATATCGGCGCAAGCATGCTCGCCACAAAGGAGCAAGATGCCGAATTGGGAGCGTTTATCGCTGCACTCTTTGTCGCACGCATACCACTGCTCTTGTTTCAGGCAGTCCAAGCAGCGCTGCTTCCCAAACTCGCAGGACTCCTAGGAGGCGGCTATATCGCCGAGTTCAAAGCTGGCCTGCGAAGGCTCGTAATGATCGTTGTTGTTGGTAGCGTGGTCGGTACTGCTCTAGCGGCGACTATTGGTCCTGCGATCGGGCGAATGTTGTTTGGGGTCAACTTCGCGATCAGTGGTCCGGGGCTGGGTGCGCTGACTGCCGGGGTGTGTCTCGTTGTTATCGCGCTGACGTTTGCACAGGCGCTGATTGCACTACGACACTACGCAATTTCGGCGTTCGCGTGGGTTGCCGGAGTTGCGGTTTTCGTCGGTTTGATGGTGACAATGGATGTAGACGTTTTTACGCGCGCAGAATTGGCGTTCGTCGCGGGGTCTACTATTGCGGTTATGTGGATGGCCGTTGGAGTCTGGATTTCTTTGAGGGGCATCGACGGTCGGGCACATCAGCATTCATCTGTACCGCTAGACGCGGCGGTCGATCATTGATCTTGCATCAACTGCTGGTGCTGTGCTGAATATCTGCACCATTATCTGTCGCAACTACGTTGCTCAGGCTCGCGTACTTGCGGCATCGTTTAACGCTTCGTATCCTGATTTGGAGTGCATCGTGCTAGTGCTTGATGGTCACCTTGACGCCGATACTCGCAATGAGAACTTTCGGACTGTCTACCTCGAAGATCTCGATATCGCGGGCATCGATGTGATGGCCGGGATTTACGATGCGATCGAACTTTCGACCGCAGTCAAGCCGTGGTTGCTCGAGTGGATGCTGGACCAGTATGGCGCCCAAGGCCCCGTCGCCTATTTTGACCCCGATATCAAGGTGTTCAGTCCAATGGTTGAGTTAGAAACGATGCTAGAGAACCAATGGGCCGCGTTGACGCCACATCTCACCGACCCAATGCCACTTGATGGGCGGGAGCCAAGCGAGCAGGCAATCTTGCTTGCTGGTACTTACAACCTTGGCTTCATCGGCCTCAGTGACACCGCAGACGCTCGCCGGTTCCTCATCTGGTGGCAGGATCGCCTGCGTTGGGACTGTCGTGTCGATCCGGCGAATGGTTTTTTTGTGGATCAGCGATTCGTCGACTTTGTCCCGGGACTCTTTGATGACGTCGGGGTCCTGCGACACCCGGGGCACAACGTTGCCTATTGGAATCTTGCGACCCGTGCGTTGGAAAATGACACCGACGGAACAACCATCGTCAATGGAGAACCACTTCGCTTCTTTCACTTCAGCGGTTTCGATCCGCGGCGCCCGGGTCAGATCAGTAAGCACCAAGATCGTGTTGACCTAAGCGCTGGAAGCGCGCTGCGGGCGGCCTTTGAAAACTACGCCGCCGATCTAACAAACGCTGGGTTTCTCGATTCCGCAGGGCTGAGTTACGGGTTTGCGCGCTCTGCGAATGACCACCGGATTACGAAAGACGTGCGCGCCGCGTATTCAGCAGCAACGCGGTCGGGTTTTGTCGCATCACTTTTTGATCAGCAGCAGGATCGCGCATTTCAAAGGCATCTCGAAGAATTGGACGGGCTATCCGGCATCCCTCAGGGGTTCATGTACCTCTGGAAACAACAGGAGGATTTGCAGCTTTCGTTTCCAGACGTCGGAAACCGTGACAGAGCCCTCTTTTTGCGCTGGTGTGCAAAGGAAGACGCGGGCAGCACATTCCTTGGAGGGTATCTCGCATCGCCGAACGTGGATATTCACGAGGGAACGCGGAAGCGTGCAAGTGGCGTCAATGTCATCGGATACCTGAACGCGGAACTTGGCGTTGGCGAGGCTGCAAGAAGTGTTGTGAGGCTGCTTGACGACGCCAGCATTCCTGTCTGGCCCGTGCCGCTTCGTGCTGAAGGGTCTCGCGGAGAGGCGCTTTTTCGCTCACCAGGTGGGAGCCCAGACCTCCCTTTCACGCAGACTCTGCTCTGCGTCAATGCTGACATGGTGCCGACCACAGCACCGCTCATGGCACGAGCAGGGTTGCGAGACACGCGAGTTACCGGACTTTGGTGGTGGGAGACCGAGGATTTTCCCGCGAGATTTGATCCTGCGTTTGCCTGGGTGGATCACGTGATCGCAGGGTCATCATTTGTCGCTAATACGATCGCCCAAAGGGGTCTAGCGCCGGTGTCATCGTTTCCGCTCCCGGTCGAGGTTGGGCGGATAGCAGCTTCGGTTCCGCCAGAGATTGCTTGGCCTACTGGGTTTACGTTCTATTTCTCGTTCGATTACAACAGTGTTTTTGAACGCAAAAACCCACTTGGACTCGTACACGCCTTCTCTGAGGCGTTTGCACCAGACGACGGCGCGAATTTGGTCATAAAGTCCATCAATGCGGAACAACATCCGGCTCATGCAGACGCATTGAAGCGCGCGATTGCAACTCGGCCAGATATCAGTGTTATCAATGGCTATCTTGATGAGGATGTCCGCAATCGTCTGCTTGCGGAGTGTGATTGTTATGTGTCACTTCATCGTTCTGAGGGTTTCGGGTTGACGATGGCTGAAGCCATGTACCTTGGCAAGCCAACAATCGCAACGGGTTATTCCGGCAACCTAGACTTCATGACCGAGGAGAACTCGTTGTTGATTCCGTACGTCATGCAGGAGATCGGCCCAGATGCCAGCCCATACGGCCCAGCCGGACATTGGGCTGAACCTGACCTAGCTGCGGCAGGTTCAGCGATGCGACGGGTATTCAACGATGTGGAATTTGCTCGACAACTGGGAGATTCAGCTACCAAGTCAATTCGTGTCACTCATTCGACGCAGCGGGCTTCCGCCGCACTCGATGCAATTTTAGGGGGAGCCTTGAATGTCTGATCTGCAACGTGATCATCACAGTTTTGATGTTGAGCCAATTGTGCGATTGCATCTCGTAGTGCACCAAGGGCCCGTGTTGAAGGCGCGGAATCCAATTGCGAGAATCGTTCGATCTGCAGCATTCCGTTTTATGCGCCCATTTATTGCCTATCAGCAGCAGGTCAACGTCGCCACGGTTGTAAGTGTCGAAGCACTTCAAGAACGAATGACGTCGTATCAGGTAGATCTCGCCATGACCCTTGCAGAGCTTCGACGAGTCGAAAGGGCTGCCACCCAACAGTCATCAGCGGACTAACTGGTCGATACCCGCAGTGATCGAAACCTGAGCGCCCAATTGGCGGGGGTCTGTCAAACCAACATCGGCTGGCGTGAATATCGGCGATGTCGTAATCTCGATGCGGAACGGTGTTTGTGGGCTCGGGAAATCAAGAAGAACAACTTTTCCGTTGTTTGAAACGGTCACTGTTTGGGTGATTGGGGTCAACATGGAAACTGTTCCGTCCTCGGCCACATTCAGGCGGCCAATTCTGAGCGTTACATCTGCGGGAATCTCGGGTGCTCCGGGAAAGTCTCGCCGCACGGAAACGCTTAGAGGTGAACTTGTGCTTGCGTAGACGTCGATGGTTGCAGACGGCCCTGTCCAGCCGTCGGCGAACACTCCTTGGCTCGATTGCTTTAGTCGATACGGCTTCGTCGGCTCCTGCAAGATGAATGCCCCACGATCGCTCACGACCGTTCCGACGAGCTGTACAGCAGCAGGCGTGACGACGTATTGGGGGAGCGTGAGCGGCGAGCCGTCAGGTTGCGTCAAGGCACCGGTCGCCGCATCGAATTTGATGTTTGTGCCCCAGGGGGCTGCGGTGAACTGGTTCTTGTTAAAGAACCCTGTCTCCCAGAGAATCACTTGATCTGTGCTGGCGCCAAGACTCGAGCCCGTGAAGAACAAGACGTCACCTCCATCCGGCAGCGCGCGATCAAGCCAGTCTGCGTCGGCCCCAAGGCTTGGAGCATTGCGATAGTCGGCGCTCACCTTGTGCAGCGTGTGCAGAATGACGGTCTGCGAGACGACGAAGTAGCCAATCAGCAGCACGGGGGCAAGGTAGAGCGCGAGGCGAGGCTTGACGAGGCCAAAGACGAACAGTGCAATCGCAACGCCGATCGCAATCAGGATCGTCACATCGTCACTGCCACCCTTGAGATGGCGGGTCAGAAAGTCGGGGAGGACGATCGCCCACGTCTCGGTGCTCGGTGCACGCTGATAGAGGTACCCGAAGGGGATAACGAA
>Ga0194055_10003126_pt1 | contig 12881 bp, 16 predicted proteins | sample SepL449m_MetaG_FD_155482 | JGI IMG/M metagenome (GOLD analysis project Ga0194055, IMG submission 155482) | Anoxic zone freshwater microbial communities from boreal shield lake in IISD Experimental Lakes Area, Ontario, Canada - Sep2016-L442-9m | ecosystem: Environmental > Aquatic > Freshwater >... | reverse complement strand
ATTAGACGGTCGTGTGGTGCCTCACGCAGTGAGCCCGCGCCGCGAAGTGCCAGCACATATCGTGCGGCCGCCATATGCCGAAACAGGCAAGGTGCAGCGTTGGCAAGAATCTGCGGTCAAGACACCTGAGATCATCGAGAAAATGCGAGTGGCCGGCAAGATGGGCGCCGAAGTGTTGAAGCTGGCTGGAGAATTTGTGCGCCCCGGTATCACCACCGACGAGATCGATGTTTACGTGCACAATCTGTGCATCGAACGCAATTCGTATCCGAGCCCACTGAACTATTCGGGTTATCCCAAGAGCGTATGCACTTCGGTTAACGAAGTTATTTGTCACGGAATACCTGATGCGCGAGTGTTGCTCGACGGCGACATCATCAACCTCGATGTCACGTGTTATTTCAATGGTGTGCATGGCGATACCAATGCAACTTTTGCTGTTGGCACCATCGACCAAGAAAACAAGAACCTGATTCATGTGACTGAAGAGTGCATTTGGCGCGGCATTGAAGCAGTTGTGCCAGGCAGACCATTAAGCGACATCGGTAAAGCGATTGAGACGCGTGCCAAGCAAGACAAGCTCGGTGTCGTGCGTGCATTTATCGGGCATGGAATTGGCGAGCAGTTTCACACCGACATTCAGGTGCTGCACTATTACGACTCACACAACAACACGATCATGCGACCAGGAATGACTTTTACGATCGAGCCGATGATCACGCTTGGCACTTGGCAGCACCGCATGTGGAACGACGACTGGACCGCGGTCACTGCAGACGGCAAGCGCACTGCACAGTTTGAACACACCGTGCTTGTGACAGACACGGGCGTTGATGTGCTTACCGGAGGCCCGGGGGCTGCGTCACCAAACGCGCCGTGGAAGCGTTAAGTAAAAAGGTTTGATGTAAATGATTGATGCAATTGATGTAGAGCGATATTTGCGCTTTGACCGAAGCAACTGGGCTGAGTTACGCGCACAGACGCCACTGACCTTGCACGAAAAAGACCTGGAAGCATTGCGCGGTATTAACGACCGCATCGACTTGGAAGAAGTAGTTGCGATCTATTTGCCGCTTACTCGCCTACTCAATTTGTATGTCAGTGCTACACAAAACTTGCATCGCGTTGCCGCAACATTTCTTGGCACTATTTCGCCAAAAATGCCATACGTCATCGGCATTGCTGGCAGCGTTGCAGTTGGCAAAAGCACCTCTGCGCGTATCTTGCAAGCGTTGCTCACTCGCTGGCCAGAGCACCCACGGGTTGAGTTGATCACCACCGACGGATTTTTGTATCCAAATGCTGTGCTCGAGAGTCGCGGAATCATGAATCGCAAGGGTTTTCCCGAGAGCTACGACACCAAACGACTAGTGCAGTTTTTGCGCGAGATTAAGGCCGGCATGCCAGATGTTTCGGCCCCCGTGTACAGCCACGTCGAGTACGACATAGTCAAAGGCGACAGCCAAGTGGTGCATCAACCAGACATCTTGATTGTTGAAGGTCTCAACGTACTGCAGGTTGGAAGCGACGCAATGGAGTTTGTGAGTGACTACTTTGACTTTTCGATCTACATCGATGCAGTAGAAAGCGATATTGAAAATTGGTACATCGAAAGATTCTTGGCGCTACGACAGACCGTGTTTAGTAATCCCAACAGTTTTTTTACACACTTTGCGCAACTCACCGACGAAGAGGCCGTGCAGGTTGCGCGCGGCATCTGGCGCGAAATTAACGGTAAAAACTTGAGCGACAACATTGCTCCAACACGTGCTCGTGCATCACTCGTGATGCAAAAAGACGCCAACCACCGCGTTACCGAAGTGCACCTGCGCAAGTTGTAGTAACAGCGCTTTGCTCTAGCGAGAGATACTCGCTAGCCAATCTGGAAAATCTGCGAGTTTTGCAATCTCCACGAAGCGATCATCGGCCGTTGGCGCACCCTCCGACTGATCAAGTTCCCACAAAATTTCATACGGAACATACGCACCGAACCCACCAATGGCGAGTATCGGCATGATGTCGCTGTGCAGCGAATTGCCGACCATGCAAAAGTGATGCGGGTCGATGTTGAGACTGAGAAGCACGCGTTGATACGTAGCCGGGTCTTTTTCGAGAACAATCTCGACATGATCAAAATAATGTGCGAGCCCACTGGTCTCCACTTTGCGAGTTTGGTGCACGAGGTCGCCCTTCGTGATCAACACCACGCGATGAGTTTGCGCAACTTTGCTCAATACATCGGCAACACCGGCAAACAATCTGACCGGCTCGGTGAGATGCTCGCGCACACCGCGCAAAATCTCTTGTAAAACTTCAACGGGCACGGTGCCATTAGTGATTGAAATCGCAGCTTCAACAGCCGATAAACCAAACGACTTGACACCATATCCATATGTGCCGATATTGACACGTTCAGTTGCAACCAATGCCGACTTGATATCGATGCCAGACGGCGCGTATGGAGAAACTAAATCGACGAATCGATTTTCGTTGTGTCGAAACGTGTCTTCGCTAAACCACAACGTGTCATCGGCATCAAAGCCAATCGCATCAAAATGCTCGGACTTCGTCATGACTAACGGTGCAGTGCGTTGAGATAGTTGTAGACCGTGATGCGTGAGACGCCCATCGCATCGGCAACGTCTTCAACTGCACGTCGCACCGTAAATGCGCCGCGCTCATCGAGCAATCGAATCGCAGTTTGTTTTTCATTTCGCGAAAGTTGTGACAGTCGAGCACCGAGTTCGCGCTCCACTCCGTCAATAATGCGGTCAAGGGCGCCGTGCAAGGCTGGCAACCGCACGCCAGCAATTGTCACGCCTTCCCACACCAACGGAATATCGCCCGCAATCAGGGCATCTGGCGCAACAAACTCTGCGCCAGTTGCCTTCAGCAATGGTTTAACAGAAGCGATCAGCGGATGATTGGGAATCGTCATGCAACTCCAACATCGACGCTCACATATGTTGCGCCGTTGCCGTATGCAGCGCGCATCAGTTCTGCAATTACTTCCGGCAACTGTTCTTTCGTTACTGAAAATGATGAACCGAATGGACCAAAGTCAACACTCAGACCACAACGCTCAACCGCGGCAACCGCTGCTGTTACGTGGGCACCTGGGGATCCTTCTACGAATGGTTCAACGGTGAACTCGACGTTCAACATGGTGCCTGCCTTGTGTTTGAGTAGAGATCTCAATAATACGCGCATCCCACGCACTTTCGGCTGTGGGATGAGCAGCACTGGTGTGCGTACCATTGTTGCATGGCTTCGACCCCAAAAATTCAACCAGCAAACGAACGACATGGAGCAACAACCGCTGTAGTTGATCAGGCCAAAGGAACGCTTGAGTACGCCCGCGAAATTAGGCGCGACCTACACACCTGGCCAGAGATTGGTTTGGATTTACCAAAGACGCGCGACCGCGTGTTGACGGCTCTTGAGGGTTTGCCACTTGACATCACACTGCACAAAACAACGAGTGGAATTGCTGCTCTCTTAACTGGCGACAAACCAGGACCAACCGTGATGTTGCGCGGCGATATGGACGCGCTGCCAATGCCCGAAAACACTGGGCTCGAATTTTCGTCACGTGTAGAAAATGCAATGCATGCATGTGGACATGACACACACGTGGGAATGCTCGCCGGTGCAGCACGCATGTTGAGCGAGCGCAAAGCCGACTTGCCTGGTCGTGTGCTGTTTATGTTTCAGCCGGGCGAAGAGGGTTATGGCGGTGCCGAATACATGCTTGATGAAGGTTTGCTCGATGTGCCAAAGCACGCCGATGGTTCTGCTTCTCCAATCACGGCCGCTTATGCACTCCACATCACTTCTTCGATGCCCGCCGGATTTCTTGGCACAAAAGGTGGCCCGATCATGGCATCAAGTGATCGACTCGACATCATCATCACGGGCAAAGGCGGACACGCATCAGAACCTTTCCGCACGCTCGACCCCGTACCCGTTGCAAGCGAAATCGTGTTGGCGCTTCAAGCATTGGTCACACGCCGTCACGATATTTTTGACCCAACCGTTGTCACCATCACCCGAATGATTGCTGGCACTGCTTACAACGTGATTCCAGAAACTGCCCGACTTGAAGGAACCATTCGCGCAGTAAGCGCAGCAACACGAACCAAAGTGCACGAAGGCATCAGACGAGTCGCAGAAGGCATTGCCAATGCACACGACATGAACGCAGAAGTGATTATTGAACTTGGATACCCAGTCACTGTTAATGATGGGCCATCAGCCGACTTTGCACTCGACGTCGCAGAGTCAATCGTTGGACCAAAACAAGTCGCGAAATTTCCGAATCCAGTGATGGGTGCAGAAGATTTCAGTTATGTATTGGAGAAACTTCCTGGTGCAATGTTGTTTCTTGGTGGCACGCCAAACGGTATTGATCCACGCAAAGCGCCACCGAATCACTCCAACCGTGTTGACTTTGAAGAAGACGCAATGACAACAGGTATGGCGTTGTATACGTCACTCGCCTTGCGCACACTCGGCGTAATGCTCGACTAATCGATCACCAACCCACATGACCCGCGGTTCGCAGAGCTCTCAAACGGGTGGCCAGCGCCCCTTGGAAGGCATACGAGTACTCGATTTCACACGAGTTCTGTCCGGACCTCATGCAACTCGAATGCTGAGTGATCTGGGTGCCGAAGTAATCAAGGTTGAGCCGCCAATGGGTGACATGACTCGCTTTACGATGCCACGAGTTAATTCGTTGTCGTCTTATTTCATTCAACAAAATGTGGGCAAGAAAAATATTTCGCTCGACATGACAAAACCACAAGCAGTTGAATTGCTGAAGAAACTTGTGAGCCATTGCGATGTTGTGATTGAAAACTTTCGGCCTGGCGTAATGCACAAAATGGGTCTTGACTACGAGACTCTTTCGCAGTTAAATCCACGTCTGATCTACACATCGATTACGGGTTACGGAGCAACCGGCCCATGGACAACACGCCGTGCCTATGCGCCTGTCGTCAACGCCGAATCCGGAATCACCAAACATCAAGGCGATGTGCGGGGTGGACAATATGCAAATGATCCGCATAGTCATGGCGATGTGTACACGGCACTCGAAGCAGCGAGTGCGATCTTGGCTGCTTTGTATCAGCGCGAGCACACTGGTGTTGGTCAATACATCGACGTGTCAATGGCCGAGACCATGTTGTATGTGAACGAGCATGCACATAACCAAATGTGGACAGGTGTCGAACCTGTTGGCGAGATTCGATCGTTTCAGCCTGCCGACTACCCCGTGCTCACTGTTGCAGACGGATCAATGGTCGTTGTCAGTGGTCACCCAGCAGAGCGCGGCACATTTGATTTCTTTGTCGCAGCAATGCAACAACCTGAATTGTTGAATGATCCACGATTTAGTGACGTCGCGACACGCCTCGAGCATTTTGATGAGCTGATGGACATCATGCATGCGTGGGCAAAAACTGTTCCGACGAGTGACGAGATCGAAAACCGACTTTCACAATTCCAACTTGCGGTTGGAAGATTGCGCAGTGTTGGTGAGTTGGCAGATACACAGTGGGCACACGAGCGAAACGCAGTGGTCTTAGTGAGTGATCGCGGTGACTCAACAGTGCGCATCCCAAATAGTCCGTGGCACTTCTCTGGATCAGACACCACGACACAGGGTGATGCAAAATATCGCGGCGAAGATAATCGTGCGATCTTTTCGGAAATTACAGGCTTGAGTAGCGAAGAAATTGCGCAACTCGAAAATGATGGCGTGCTCGTCAGTAGAGGCCCGAGTAAGCGTTAGTTAACGTCCAGAGTGGCCAAACCCACCGCCGCGATCTTCACCATCAAGATTGTCCACCACATTCCAGTCAATGGTTTCAATTCGTTGAATCAGTATCTGTGCAATGCGATCTCCGCGTGTTACCGAATAATCCACTGTGGGATCGGTGTTGATCATCACCACTTTGAGTTCGCCGCGATAGCCGCTGTCAATAATGCCCGGAGTGTTGACGAGCGTTATTCCGTGCTTGAGAGCCAAGCCACTGCGAGGCACGACGAACCCAGCAAACCCAAGAGGAATAGCAATTGCCAAGCCTGTAGGCATCAGTATTCGCCCACCCTTGGCTGGAATCAAAGCGTTCTCACGTGCATACAGGTCAACGCCTGCGTCTCCATTGTGGGCAGTGGCTGGCAGGGGCAAATCGGGGTCGAGGCGCTGAACAGCGACTGGGAGGGGCTGATGAGTCATACAGCGACAATACGCCTAGATTGCATGGCGTGCTGGTGTGGATGGATCTCGAGATGACTGGGCTTGACCCAGAAACCGATGTGATCGTAGAAATAGGCACCCTGATCACCGACGACAATTTGGTAATCATTGCTGAAGGCCCCGACCTTGTGATTCATCAACCGGAGTCAGCACTTGCCCTGATGCAACCGATCGTTGTCGAAATGCACACGAAGTCTGGGCTTCTCGAAGCAATCAAGACGTCGACCGTGACGCTGGAAGAAGCCGGCAAAGCAACACTCGAATTTATTGCGTTACATGTGCCCGAAGCCAGATCGGTGCCACTGTGCGGAAACTCGATTGGTACCGACCGACGCTTTCTTGCAAAGTATCTTCCAGAAATCGAAAACTATTTGCACTATCGCAGCGTTGATGTGTCGAGCATTAAAGAACTTTCGAAGCGCTGGTACCCAAAGGTTGGTATTGACCGCCCAAACAAAGGTGGGTCGCACCGCGCGATGGATGACATTAAGGAAAGCGTTCGTGAGTTGCAGTTTTATCGCGACAAATTGTTTGTCACCGAAGTCGCCAATAAAACTGTTTAGCCCTTCCAACAGTCAATTGGTACATGTGTCACAACTAATATGGTTGATGTGAGCGACAAGGTGTACACCAAGCAAGAACAAGTGCCTGCAACTGCAGAGATCACCGAGGTTGCACCAAGTATTTTGCGCACTCAACTTCCTATCGACATGCCTGGCCTTGGCCACGTCAATATGTATGTGCTCGAAGACTCACGTGGCGTTGCCGTTGTTGACCCAGGCTTGCCCGGCAAAGCAACATGGCGAGCAATCAACAATCGATTAGCCGAGATTGGTGTGCCACTCAGGCGAGTGCACTCCATCATTGTGACGCACAGTCACCCAGATCACTTCGGTGGTGCTGGCCGACTTCGTGCCGAAACCGGAGCCGACATCATCACGCACGAAAGCTTCCGAATGTTTTTTGATCCGACCGAACCAGACGATGTAGATGTTGAGACTGCTGCTACTCCGCATGTTCCGTTTGGTGATACGCCATGGGGTGGGCCTGGTCACTCATTGCCGTGGCGCCGAAAAATGTATTACAAAGGTTCGAGCCGCTTCCCCACATTGTTTCGTGCGCCAAAACCAACCATCAGGCTTGCCGAAGGCGAGCACATTTCGCTCGCAGGGCGCGAGTGGATGGCCATTCACACTCCTGGACACACCGAAGATCACCTCTGTTTGTTTGACCCTGAAGCCGGCGTGATGCTGTGCGGTGACCATGTGTTACCAACGATCACCCCGCATATTTCGGGCATGACCAAAAATGCCGACCCGCTCAAAGGTTTTTTTGATTCTCTCGACAAAGTTGGTGCATTCGGTTCTCAAGTCAAAATCTCGCTGCCAGCCCATGGTCTGCCTTTCGCAAATCTCGCACTGCGTTGCGATCAGATCAAAGAACACCATGTGGGTCGACTCGATAAGTTGCGAGTGGTGGCAAGCGAACTTGACAAGCCACTTACCGTGACCGAATATTCTGGCCACTTGTTTTCACCGCGCGCGCAAGGCACGATGGCCGACAGCGAAACTTATGCACACCTTGAACACCTGCGCATTGCCGGAGAGTTTGACTACAAGGTGCGTGAAGGAATACGCGAGTACAGCCGTACTAAATAGCGAGTAGGTCGCAAACAGTTTTGCTACAGCGAGACAAGTTGAGTAACTGCAGCAACTCGGTTATCACTCAGCACGTGTCGTAACACCACGCGCTCACCCAAATCTTGCGTCACGATACGCACTTCGTCACCCGGGTCTACTGCCAAGTGATGTTCAACAGTTGCATGTACTGGTGCGCGTCGCGCATCGCTGTGAGTAGACAAATACTCTTCAAGCGCAATCCAATACGAAGCGTTGTTCATGTGTCCAACTGCGTCCATGTCAGCAAATCGAACTGGCCATGCTTCACTTGTCGCACCCGGCGCATCAAGTGGTGGCAATGATTTGCCAATTAAGAAACTCGAGCGAATCTTTCGTCCAGCGCTGGCGATATGCACCATGCTTAAAAAGTCTTCTGGCAACGGTGTCGGTTTCATTGTTTGCATATCAACGTGCACCCACAACGCTGCAGACTCAATGCGCGCACCGTCGGCCGAAGTAACGGTCGTACGACGCTCTGCCCAATGCGAGCCGTAACCACCACACCAAGTTTTTACCGAAACGTCGGTCATGTATAACGGAAACTGATGCACCCACATTTCGGTGCGACGCACCACCCAGCCGTGGATGTCGGAATACGCGCCATCAACCGCATCGTCATTGGCAATGTCTTGTAAATAGCGCGCTGTTGCATCAAGACGAAGCCGTCCCTTTGGAGTCACATCGCCGAGGCGTACCCTGCGCTCGGTGCCGAAAACACGGCCATCGCTGGGCATTTCAACTGGGTTTGCAGGTCGCCACATGACGCTCAAACCCTATAGGGCATTGAGTCTCACAGTCGTTGCATTTAATCGCTTGCAATTGGCCTGAAGAGGTGGTTTGCTACATAGCCCATGTTGCAACACGCCATTACCCGTAGCAATTCGTCAGCAGTGGCTGGCGCGCGCGCGTTTGCAACCGTGGCCGTAACAGCCGCAATCACCAGCCGTTATTCACGCTGGTTTGATATGCAGGCCGGAGTCGCGAAATATTCGAAAGATTTCACGAAGCGCCCGGTCAAAGGCCTCCTGGGGTTCCAGACGTAACAGATTTCACGTCGGAGAACGCCAAGAGGCCGCTGGGAGAAATCCCAGCGGCTTTTTTATTTCCCCCCGAAATGTGTTCTCCGACGTGAAGCCAATCAATACAACAAACAGCAATGAAAGGAACAGAAAAATGCAAACACTCATAGCACCAAAAGAGCAACACGAAACTCTCGTGTTGTCGGCCAAACGATGCAGCGACGGCAACGGAACGTTGTCGTATCTGTTCTTTTCGGAAGAGTTTGTTGATATTCAGCGCGCCAAGGCTGTGTGTTCGAAGTGTTCTTCGCAAGCCGAGTGCTTGCTCGGTGCGCTCGATCGTGCAGAACCATGGGGTGTGTGGGGCGGAGAGCTCCTCGAAGAGGGTCGTATTTGTGTAACAAAGCGTCCCCGTGGCAGACCAGTAACACGCAATATCAGTGTCACCGTTGTTGACGAAGTGCCAATCCCCCGGCACCTCGTGGCATAAGACAACTACAAGGGGCGCGAAAACGCTCTAGTAAAGTGTTTTCGTGCCCCTTTTGCCCCAACAACAGCGCAAGTTGTTGATCGCTGTTGTTGTGCTGGCTGTCAGTGTTGGCGGCGGTTGGCTGTGGAGCAGTGCATCCGAACCAGACCTGGATGCACGCTTAACAACGCCAGGTGAAGTGCCATACCCATCAATCGCAACCAACAGTGCCATTGCAGGCACGAGCCTCCCCCAAGCATCACTGCTCACTCTCGATGGCAAGACGATTGACTCAAGCGAACTCATAGGCAAACCACTGATTCTCAATTTTTGGTACTCGACATGCGAGCCGTGCCGACGCGAGATGCCGGTGCTGGCTGCAAGCGCCGATGCTCATAGTGCAACTGTTCGATTTGTTGGCATCAACATGAATGACTCCATCGAAACGGCAACAGCATTCGCTGAAAAATACAATGTTTTGTACGACATCATGTTTGATCAATCTGGTTCATTTATCAGCGATCTAGGTATCGCAACTGCTCCGATGACACTATTCGTCGATGCGCAAGGAATGATTGTCGACCAAGTTGCAGGAGAGATCACCGCCGACAAACTTGAGTCACTGATTGCTAAGTGGTTTGCACAATGACAAGCACAGTCGCACTAGCAATTGAAGGCAACTTTGCATACAGTTTTATGCTCGGCATACTCGCTGCAGTCAACCCGTGCGGTTTTGTCTTGCTTCCCGCATACCTGCTGTATTTCTTGGGTATTGACTCGGCCAACCCTGCTGCACAACGCGCACCAATTCGTCGTGCACTACTCGTCAGTGCTGCAGTGTCGAGCGGGTTCATGCTGGTCTTTCTCATAATTGGCACCATCTCACGGTTGTTCACTCAGTGGATTGAACTCAATGCCAAATATGCAGGACTTCTCATCGGTGTTGCATTAGTTGTGATGGGTCTTGCGATGCTCGCTGGTTGGAAACCATCGTTTATCACCCCGTCAATAAGTGGCGAACGAGACCGTTCGCTGCGCGCCATGTTTGTTTTTGGTATTGCTTACGCAGTTGCCAGCATTGGTTGCACGATCGGCTTTCTCACCACAGCAATTTTTGGCTCCATCGGATTAAATGGGTTTGCGTCTGGAGTATTGAGCATCGTGTTGTATGGAGCAGGCATGGGGCTTCTCGTGAGCACACTGACTGTCACGCTTGCCGTTGCACAAGGCGGTTTACTGCGGGTACTAAAAAACGGATTGCGCTACATGGACAAACTTGCTTCTGGTTTCATCGTGCTCACCGGCATGTATCTCACCTGGTATTGGTATGTCGCAGTTTCCGAGCGTTCAACTGCTGGCAATGTCACACAAAATGTTGAAGGTTGGCAATCGTCTGTTGCCACTTTTTTGCAACGCCAAGGTGCATGGCGTCTCGGTTTGGTGTTCATTGTTGTTGTCGGTGGAGCAATCTTGGTTAATCAATTGCGATCACGAAGCAGCAAGTCTCAGTAATGCTCGCTGACCTACTTGCGCATCCCGATGTTGAAGAGTCGAGCATTCTGCGCAGCAAGTTTGGTTTTATGGCCTTTCACGGCGGTGGCTTAGAAGAACAAACAGACGTGATTGCACAGTCTGCAGCCGAACAATCTGGTGCTTCGTACTACGGCATTCACCAACCTGCTGCGCTCAAATGGCATATTCCATCGCACCAAATTGATCCAGATCATTCACCTGTTCTTGCAACATTTTTAGATCACGTTGATGTCGTCATCACTATTCATGGCTATGGCCGCAAAGGTTTTTTCACCACGCTGCTATTGGGTGGTCAAAACCGCGCGCTTGCCTCTCATGTTGCTGGGCACCTGCGCACCGCATTGCCTGCATACGAAATTGAAGATGACCTAGCAAGTATTCCGTCCGACTTGGCCGGTCAACACAACGACAACCCGGTGAATCGGGTGCGCAATCGTGGAGTTCAGATCGAGCTTCCACCACGCGTACGTGGATCGAGCCCACTGTGGTGGGACTGGGAAGGCCCACACCTCACCCCACACACGCTGTCTCTGATCACTGGACTCGTGAGTTCAGTAAATACTTGGAGTCACGAAACAAACTGAACGAGTTAAGGAGCGAGACGCTCAATGCTCCAAACGGTTGACTCAACTGTCGCTCGTGAGTATCTGAATCGATCGTGCAAGCGGCTTGGTCGGCCTTGCCAAAACTCGAACGCAACTGGCTCTATTACCCAACCGCCCCACATCGGTGGCCGAGGCACATCGGCGCCTTCAAATTGTTTTCGGTATTGCTCGAGTCGTTCAACCAACACCGACCGATCACTAATCACTTGTGATTGTGGTGAAGCCCATGCACCGAGTTGTGACTCGCGAGGTCTCGATGCAAAATATTCATCGCTTTGTGTTTCCGAAACTCGGCGAACCGAGCCGCGCACACGCACTTGGCGATGCAAGTCGAGCCACGAAAAAACTGCTGATGCAACTGGGTGTGCTTCGAGTTGAGCACTCTTGTCGCTTGTGTAGTTGGTGTAAAAGATCAGACCGTTTGCATCAACTTGACGTGCAAGCACAATGCGAGCGTCGGGTATCCCGTCGTCGGCGATGGTCGCCACCGACATTGCATTTGGTTCTGCTACTCCGGCAGCCGCAGCTTGTTCATACCAAGTATTCCATTGTGCAAATGGATCATCGTGGAGATCGCTGCGCTCAAGGCCAGCGGTTTCATATTGAACTCGTCGATCCTGCAGTGTCATGACTGACAAACAGCCAATTACTTTGGTGAAATGCGCGTGATGCCGCGCATGTACGGGTGCAACGCTTCAGGAATTATTACTGAGCCGTCTTGCTGACGATTGTTTTCAATAATTGCTGCCCACACGCGTGGCACTGCAAGCGCTGATGCATTTAATGTGTGCGTCATCTCGGTGCCTTTTTGACCTGTGCGCTTAAAGCGAATGTCGGCGCGACGTGCTTGATAATCGCTAAACCAACTAATTGAGCTCACTTCGAGCCACGAGTCTCCGCCTGGCACATAGACCTCGATGTCGAAACTGCGGTGATGGCTTTGGCCCAAGTCACCGGTGCAGATTTCGATAATGCGATATGGCAAGCCCAGCACAGCGATAGTTCCTTCAACACGGCGCACGAGTTCTTGCAACATCTCGGGTGCTTGCTCGGGAGTCGTGACCGACAAGATTTCTACTTTGTCAAATTCGTGAGTGCGCAACATGCCGCGAGTATCGCGCCCAGCAGATCCGGCCTCGCGTCGGTAACACGATGTGTGCGCCATGTAACGCACTGGCAGCATTGCTTCGTCGAGCACTTCACCCGCATGAATAGATGTAAGTGAAGACTCGGCGGTTGGAATGCACCACAGATCGTCGCGCTCAATTGCATACGCATCATCGGCAAACTTTGGAAGTTGACCCGTTGCCG
>Ga0194055_10003121_pt1 | contig 12894 bp, 12 predicted proteins | sample SepL449m_MetaG_FD_155482 | JGI IMG/M metagenome (GOLD analysis project Ga0194055, IMG submission 155482) | Anoxic zone freshwater microbial communities from boreal shield lake in IISD Experimental Lakes Area, Ontario, Canada - Sep2016-L442-9m | ecosystem: Environmental > Aquatic > Freshwater >... | reverse complement strand
AAGTTATAGAAGTCTAAAAGTTTTTTAGAAAGTTATAGAAGTCTAAAAGTTTTTATAAAAATAAAAAAGATAGTTAAGAGCCTTCTATAACCGCAAAGTAATCTTTTGAAGTTCTCTAAATAATCCAAGCGATGCTCGACGCATCTGCCGACTTTTTAGAGCCAAGCAAAGCATATTCTTCTTACCATTATGATAACAAATGATTACTAATAATAACCTAAAAGTCGGCAGATACGCTACGAAGTAGCGGTGTTTAGCATCCCAAGTATTACTAAGCATATACTTTGGGATATTTAGATTTTCTTTTTATAAAGCCTGAAAGTTTTTATAAAGTCTAAAATATATATAACCTACTACCCATCATAAAATATAAAAATAAATAATCCAACTATACCAATCACCATCTACCCAACTCCACTATTCTACCCCATTCTACTTCTTAGCCTTCTTTTTACCCGCTTTCGGTTCGACAATCCCTTTGCGGTCGTTGTCGTATTCTTTTAGTATGGCGACACGATGCTCATTCCACGCGGTTTCAAGTTCCGTCAAATCAGCCTTCCACAAGTCTTCAATGCGATTATTACGCAACTGTGTGAGATTCTTACTCAGTTCATCCACCTCCTTTTCTAAGATTATCTTTCTATCAAAGGTTAATTGCGATATAGGCATCTTCAATAGATAATTGAAGTCCTTCACATTCTTATCAGTAGCGTTAGCGGCGTTAGCGGCGTTAGCGTCATCGCCTACTTCGCCTACATCACCAGTATCACCGATGCGAGGATATTTGAGTTCCACCAGTCGCTTCGCGATATCGACCAGTTTCTTATTCATAATCTGAATCGTTCCAGCAATCACATCGAGAATGAAGCGGATTTTAGCAGACAACACAAGAAAGTCCTTCTCTAATATCTTGATTTGATATGCCTTACGTTCCAAATATTTCAAGATACGAATCTTCGCCCATTCCTTGATGATTTCCGTCGTGCTATCGTATTTTTTAATCGCCCCATTCTTATTGAACAGATGGATGTTATTGATACTCATATTTTTACTCGAAGACATCTTAAACAACTGCTCGAACTTGTCTTCCAGCGTCTCGCGAACATTCCCGTTGAAATGTAATACGAACTTCACATTCTTCGACGTATAATGATTCTCAATGTATTTCAAATTATGTAGCCCATTCGTAATCATCGTCTCCAAAAACTCCTTGTAGTCTTCCGTCCAAGTGCCAATCGGCAACTCCGTAATCTCCACCGTCTCACTGTCAATCCAACGATAGACACCTTTGCTAACATACGAATTACTATCGCTCTTCTCGCTCTTTTGTATCGTCCCGTTGAATCCCAAGTAATACGGTGTCATCTGCTCTATCTCTATCATATCAATCGTATCATAGATATCGCTCATCCCTTCCTCTGTATCCCCATTCAAATCGGCAAGTTTAATCGCCTCGCATATATACTTACACGCCCCAATAATTTCCGTAGGGTTGAATTGCGGAATGTTCGTCGAATACCCCGTGCCGATGCCAATCCCTCCATTCACAAGAACCATCGGGATTACAGGAATATAAAACTCTGGTTCTATCTGTTGTCCGTCGTCGTCCTGATAATTTAGAATATTATTATCCTCCTCCTTGAAAATCAATTTCGTGAGTTTCGACAATAATGTGAAAATATATCTTGCCGACGACGCATCCTGTCCTCCTTGGCATCTGCTTCCAAACTGACCGTTTGGCGAAAGCAAGTTGATATTGTTCGTCCCCACGTATATCTGTGCCATCCCTACGATTGCCTGTTGTAGCGACGCTTCTCCGTGGTGATACGCGGATACCTCGCTCACATACCCCGATAACTGGGCGACCTTGATTTCATTTGTATATAGCCGACGCTTGAAACAGGCAAACATAATTTTCCGTGTGCTTTCTTTGAGTCCGTCGCAAATATGATTGATAGAACGCTGTAAATCGCGATTACTGAAATGAATCAAGTCCTTATCTACAAACGTCTTGAAATCGACGTCAAGGTTCTTGTAATCCAATACATTGTCCTTGTCGTAGTTCGCCAACCAATCCTTTCTGTCGTCCGCCCTCTTCTTATTAAACGCCAAGTCAATCACTTCGTCCGCGTCCTTGTCGTATGTATAGGTTATCTTCTTCATATTCTTAAAATATTCCTTCGCCTCTTGGTCGTTCGATGTGCCAAGTCCCTTGTAATACTTGATTTTCCACGAACCATTCTTCGCCACGTCCGTTTCACTCCAACGCTCGTAATCGGACATATTGTAAAACTCAATCACTGCCGTCGCTACCTCCGTGCCTCGGTTGTTCGTCGCCTTGATGATTGGCGTTAGCATCGATGTAAGAAACCCAGGTATCGCATAGAGTTCGTGCCACATACTTTGAAAGATGTTAAAGATAAGCCCCTTGATGTGGCTACCGTCGTGGTCTTGGTCTGTCATAATCATAATCGAACCATATCTCAACTGGCTCAAATCGGTATATTTCTTATTCTGTTCAAGCCCCATAATTTTCTTGATGGCGGTTATCTCGTGATTGTCCGTGATTTTTTGTAGCGTCGCGTCCTTCACATTCAATATCTTACCACGCAAAGGAAACACGCCGTATTTATCACGACCAATCACACTGAGTCCCGCGATTGCCATCGTTTTCGCTGAATCTCCCTCAGTCAAAATCAAGGTACATTCGGCACTCTGCTTTGTTCCAGCAAAGTTCGCGTCATCCAGTTTCGGGACGATAATCCGCGATAGTTTCTTGCCGTCCGTCTTCACCAACTTTTTCTTGTCGTAAAACTCGGTTATACTGAGAGCCTTATCGACAATCCCAATCTTAAACAGTTTATCATAAAACTTCTCGCTCATCTCGCACTTCGAACCAAACTTCGCAACAGGCGTCGTTAGGGTTTCCTTGCTTTGCGAATCGAAACTCGGATTCACAATCAACGCTTTCACAAATACAAAGAGATTGTCTTTAATGTGCTGTGTCTTGACGGTTTTCTTCTTCTTCGCAAGTGTCATATCCACAAGATTCTTTGTAATCATATTGGTAATGTATTCAATGTGCTTACCGCCTTTAATCGTGTTAATCCCATTGACAAACGACAGGAACTCGAAAGACCCTGAACTCGAAATGGACGCGACGACTTCCCAACGTTCGCCACACGCCTCATATACGAAGGGTTGCTCTTTCTTATCCAAGAATAACTCGCAGTATTTCTCAAAGTCCTTAATCATCAACTTTTCGCCATTGAAATATACGGAGACGTCCTTCGGGGTTGTCGCACACGCATCAATCACCCGACGATGAAACAACTTGTAGATGTCGTCTGTCATATTCTTCATACCGAACCTTTCATAATCGGGGATAAAACTGATTTGCGTGTAGGGGACTTTTGAGGAGGCTTTGACGTCCGCAGGTGTTCGCTTTGTCATATTGTCGCTAAACGTTTGCGTATAAATCTTCTTGCTATTATGGTCGACCGTCTCGATTACAAACTCCTTTGAAAAGATGTTTGTGAGTTTGCTACCGTAGCCATTTTTACCGCCCCAAATCTTCTCTTCACCCTTGTCGTAATTCGTAGATGTCAAGAGTTCCCCAAAGATAAGTTCGGGTATCCATAAGTCACCATAACTACTATGTTTCTTGATATCGACGCCGTTTCCGTCATTCATAATTGTGATACGCCCTGTCTCCTTGTCAATCGATACCTTGATATTCTTGACGTGCTTGATATCCGTCTTCGCTCCCGCTGCTCCCGCGGCGTTCGCTTCATCCGCACGAAGACGCATCGAGTGGTCTATCGCATTCACAATCACCTCGTCGAAAATCTTCAACAACCCAGGGATATAGGTTAAATCTTCCGAAACCATCTTTTTTGTCGCATCATCATAGATGAAACTCGTTATCTTCTGAGGTTCGATAGAGCCGATATATGTATCGGGAAGAGCCAAGATATGTTCGAGCAGTTCGTATTTCTTATACTTGTCCTCGACAGTTTTCTCGGGAGCGGCGGGAACAACAACAACGGCATCAGGAGCGACAATGACTTTCTTCTTCACAGGCATTCGTAAGTTAAGTTATATAAGTATCTTAAAGAATCAATTTTTTATATGAACGTGCGAAAATTATGAAATATTTTTAATTCTATATAACAATAAAAGATAAGTATATGAATGTTAAAACGAATGACGAGTATTCTCAGTATATAAAGAATAATAATTATGTCGTCGCGAACTTCTCGGCGTCCTTCTGTAAGCCGTGTAAAGAGATTTCGCCCTTTGTCGAAGAATTAACGGTTGCTTATCCTACCATTCAGTTTTTAAAAATAGACATCGAAGAAGCGAACGAAGTGAGCGACCATCATAATATATCCTCGATTCCTTATTTTAAGTTTTATAAAAATGAAGTCGAAATCTCCTCGTATTGCGGAACGGATAAAAAGATTATCCAAGAAGCCTTAGCGAATATGACCGTATATAAGTAATAACATTCAAAAAATTGACTAAGGATAATGAATATATAAGTATAATATAAAATGACGGATATGATATCCCAATACCCGAATAAAGAAATACTAATCAATATATGTAGTTCGTTTGAAGAACAATATATTTCATTGACCTCTACATTTATGGGGAAATTTATCCCTATTTGTAATTGTAATGCGGTTGGAGATATATTAGAAGAGATATTTTATCCAATACTGAAAGAAAGGTTGGACGACTTCGAAGAAGGACCGAAACAAGCATCGCCAGATTACTATGGAATAAATAAAACCTTTGAGTTCGAACAAAAAGTATTTATGAAAAACCCCAGTTTTGATATAGGAAACTTTACGAGTTATGTAAATATGTTATGCGAAGATAACGGTGTATATAAAAAACTATTTAAGACGAAATATTTAGTCTTTGAATATACGATTGCTAATGAAAAAATTAAAATTAAAAGGTTTCACTACCTCAATGTATATAATTTGGTGGGCTATTCAGGCAAACATCCTATCACAATGCAAATCAAAAAGAATATGTGGTATAATATTAGACCAGATAGTGTGAATAGATGGTATTGTCCGACGAAAACACCGCAACTATTTATTGATAAAATAATAGAATGTATAAATAAATGTCCGCATATCGAAGATAAAACCAGTAAAATAACTGCTATAACAAGGCAGTTTGAAAGTATCCAACTAAAATATACACTTTAATACTCCTTCGACTACATTAGGGATTACCATATTGCCAAATAAATCATATTTATTTACATCGCTCGGTAATCTATATGATAACGGAAACCCGCATAGTAATTTTAATTCATTATCATTTAATTTTCTGATAAATCGATTGTCTATGATGACTGCCAATTTATTACTATCCGTTGCCGTTAATGTAGGGGATGTCGCAAGTGGGTCTAATATGTTTGTTATCGGATAACTCAATTTACCTTTGCATATATTATATCCGAATTCGCCCTTTTCATCATAAACTCTTTTCCCAGAAATTAGATTTTTTGGTTTTTCTAATCTCAAATATTTCTTCATAACCAAGTTATCTAACATTTGCTGTAAGTTCGGTTCATCGACAAATGTAGAAATCTCTTGTAATGTTAGAGGCATACCGTCCATCCACACAATATTCTTATTTTTAGCCCAATGCTTTTTTCTTCTTTCCGTCATAATTTTATTCATTAAACTGCGTTCGTCTATTGTTAAAACTCCATTCACCCCGATATCCCAAGAATGGATGTTGTTTTTACCACCACGTTTATCTTGCATTTTATAACCAAATAGTGGGACTTGTGAATGTAAATCGATTATTTTGTTCGCAAACCCTGTTTCAATATCAGTATATTTGGCATCATAATCTATAATCGAATGTAGTGTATCTTGATTACAATATTCGATTTTATCCAAATCAATCTGTTTATCCAAGGAACACACAATAAACACTCGTTCCCGATGTTGAGGCACACCAAAATCGATGGCATTTAATTTTTTGTAAGAAACAAAATAACCTATCTTCTGAAACTCTTCGCATATCCTTCTTAGATGGTTGCCGTTTTCAAGAATAATCAAATTGGAAACGTTTTCAAGAATGACAAACTTCGGCTTATATTTTTTACATATATCTATAATTTTGAATATTATACCTCCTCTATCGTCGTCAAACCCTTTTTTATGTCCCGCAGAACTGAATGGCTGACACGGAAATCCCGCACATAATAAATCAAAATTGCTATCTATCTCGGTAATATCGAATATATCGTGTTTTTTATTGTTTTCGTTAAAGTTAAGATTATAGGTTCGTATCGCATCATCTTTGATGTCTGCTGACAACACACATTGAAACTTGATGTTATTTTGTTTTTCCTGAAACCGTTCTAATGCTACTCTAAATCCTCCTATCCCGCTACATAAATCAATGTATTTAATGATTTTACACTCAGTCATTTTGTGTTCTATCCGCTATATCTGTATTATTATACATCAATTTTTTATATAAATACAAAATCGATATAAATCTATAAAAGAAAAGAAAAAGAAAACAATCACAATGTATCGCATTGGTATCCCGAGAGAACAGAAAGAGTTCGAGCGTCGAGTTTCCATCGTCCCCAACGATGTTAAGCGTCTCCTATGCGACGGCGATGCCAACGCCATTGTAGCCATCTACGTCCAAGCGAACGCAGGGCAAGAAGCAGGGTATAGCGACGCAGACTATATGGCATCGGGAGCGGTTATCGTTGAGACTCTAAAACATATATATGAAAATGCCGATATCATCGTGAAGGTGAAAGAACCGCAACCCGCCGAGTTTCCTTATATCACTTCGAGACATACGATACTGGCGTTCTTTCACTTTGCTGGAAACATCGATTTGATACACGCGATGATAGCGAGTCGGGCGAAATGTTATGCCTACGAGTCTATCCAAGACGACTGTGGTGTATATCCTATCTTGTCGCCAATGTCTATTATAGCAGGAAAGAAGGCGATGCTGAAAGCCGACGATCACTTAAAGAGAGACGGAAAAAAGAACAAGTATAACATCATAACAATCATCGGTGTCGGGAATGTCGGGAAGGCGGCTGCGGAACAGGCGATTCTCTTGGGGTATCAATACATCAATTTAATCGACAATGATTATGAGAAAATTAAGAGCATTGAGCGAAGCAACCCGAGCATCTACACAGCGTATGAAATGAATGAGCGAAACTTGAAAAAGATATTGATATTTTCGAATATTATCATTTCGTCTATCTATACGAACGGTATGAAGGCTACGAGTATTATTACGAATAAACTATTGGGATTGATGTCGCCTACTGGTTCTATTATTATGGATGTTGCGATAGACCAAGGAGGGACGACAGAGCAATCTGTGCCGACGACTTTGCGAAACCCCTTCATCAAATATTGTAATACGAGTATTTACTGCGTCCCCAACATACCAAGCACAGAACCTACGGAGGCGTCTATCAAGTTGTCAAACGCCATCTACCCATATTTACATAGTCTGCTTTGCGAGGACGGAGAGGACGCCGAGAACGCGAAGTATTACCGCGAATTACAAAGAGGATTGTATGTAAATCCGATAGGTATATAAAATAAAAATTGATAGATTCTTTTTATAAGTTTTGTTTAAGAATAAGAATAAGAATGACCAGACATCAAACATTATCTTCTCGCGACGTTCGTATCGAAAACAGGATTCGCTTTCTACATTATGCGGATTATATAGTGTCGTCGGCGTATGGTATGATACTGTTTGCGATACTGATACATTATACGCATCCTACGCATTCTTTGAAAGTATCCTTTCCGACATTTCATAAAAACTTGGCGGTAATCAGTAATATCGATGTGAAACGGGCGAATGAGTTCGACAAGGGCGAGTTGTCAAAGTTGTTTAAGTCCGTCCCGATGCTACTGTTTAAAAATCAAAATCTAACCCCGAAAGACTTGTATGAGTTTTGTAAAGTCTTTGACCCAAAGAGCAATGATAGGGTGATTCATCCGTTTCGTCATTCGCAAGTCGATTATGTCCCTCAGGTTGCCATTCGCGGGAACTGTTATATCAAAGACCTCTATGGGTTGAAAGATATAACACTCAAATATAGCGGACCATTTAAAAATACTGCGGTATGGCATCAAGACATCGTGGGTGTTGGCGACCACCGACCGCCCGTCGTTTCGAGTATCTATATGCTTAAAACGCCACCCATCGGCGGTGAGACGTTGTTCGCAAGTATGGAATCGGCATTTGATAGTATGGATTGTGGTTTGAAAAAGGAATTGAAGGATTTTAATGTCGTCTATTCCAACTCCGAAGAAAGCGTAATGAATACCTACTATGACTATACAGGGTATAACCGCGTGAATATGAATACCGTGATTGATACGCGAATGCCGCGAATGCCGCGAATGCCGTCTCAAAATGTTGGGAACGTCGGAACGGCAGGAACGACCATCATTCACAGAGAACCGCTCGTAATCTATACGGACGAATGTAAAAATAAAAAGGCATTGATGCTGTCGCCTTTCAGGTTTGCCAAGTTTGACAAGATGTCGTGCGAGGATAGTTTCGACCTATACAGAGAGATTATGAGTAAATACATTCTACACAAGGATAACATTGTTAAAATCGAATGGGAAATGAATGACCTGCTTATATTTAATAATCGGAGGCTGATTCACAGTTCGTCCCCTTCGGTAGTGTATGAAAACTATGAGCGTCTCTATTATAGCGTATTCTTGGGAACGGACGCACCCATCATCCGCTGTAATGGGATTTAAGGCACTCTAATATACAATCTCATTGTAGAGGTTCGTCGATAGTATCTCATTACAAATGTCCGATATGCTCTTGTTCTCTACGTCAATCACAATAATATTCATTCGTGCTTCCATCGCCAATTTATAATTTTTTTCATGAAGTTCGTGTAATTCCTGTAAATATTCGAGCCTTATATTCTTCTCCGCGAACCGTCCTCGCTTATTAATCCGCTGGAAGCATTTCTCGGGTTCAGAGCGAAGATAAATGTATCCGTTCGGTTTCCACAAATCGTCTGTCGTCTTATGGAGTCGCATAATATTATCGTATTCCGCCTCATTTATCGTCTTGTCGTCGAATGCCTTTCGCACAAAAACATTCTTGATAAAATAAGGGCTTCGCTCCATTAATACCGAGGTGCTTGTCTTCTCTTGTATCCAACACCTATCCACCCATACCTTGATTTGAAAATCATAACTGCTATTCTGCGTGTTATAGAGATTCGCCAAATACTCCGTCCAATTGTCGACTGGCTCCAAGTCAATCGCGAGTTTAAAGTTCTTATGAAAGTAGTTTAGAATGCTCGTTTTGTAGCAACCGATATTTCCGTCAATTGTGATAATCGGCATCTTGTATCGTTATATTGAAATATAGTTTATATCATTTTTTTTTCATAATCTTAGATTTGTTTATGAAATGCGAAACCTTCGCAGGAGTTAATTCTCCCTTCGCCTTTTTCATACATTCGAAGAGTTCTTCGATAATCGTGTCGTATTTCGTTTTGAGATGCTCGACCGCTTCCTTATTCACCGCCAACCCAAAGAACTTGAAGACATTCTTGATTTTACGCATTATTATCTTGTCCAGTTTGATACACGAGGGTGTCTTCAAGTGAGGATGACCGCCGCCACCGCCCATCATAGGGATAGCATTTCGTGCCGCCGTTCCGCTTGTAAAGTCAATTGTTAGTAAATCTCTGCCTACGTTTTCTACCGAATAGCGAGGCTCACTCACTCCATAAAATGCGGCGGTATTGAACGCCCCGCCACTCATTCTTGGCTTCGCCTTAGCCGTCTTAGCGGGTTTCTTACAGCATCTCTTATCGATATACTTTGATAGATAATGAATATGCTGTAAGATGACCTTCTTCACGCCGTTATTCGCACAAATAATCGATACGACCGCTACAATATTAAAGATTAGCAAGTCGATATAGTCAGATAGCAAGGCAACTACCTCTTTCTTGTTTGCGTCGCTAACTTGTAGCCGATGCGTTCGTAATAGTTCTTTCGCACAGAATGTTATTTCCTTACATTTATCCATTTGTTCTTACTACTATATAAAATGAAAATAATTATATATATTAAGAAGATATAAACATAATGGATATTTTAAATGGACGAGTGAATGCGATTTCGGAGGTTGCGGGATACAAGTTTAAGGCTACGCCAGAGAACACGACGGAAAACAATACGAATCTCATATCGCGGAATATGAATTGCACAGATGTGTCGGCTATCTTTTTTTCGGACACTAACGTCGATTTATTACAAGTCGGTATTCGCAACAAGATACTCAATCTATCCAACGGCAAATATAATATCGGAAAGCAAAGCGACATTGACTTGAAAATCATAATGCGTTCTATCTATTTCCAATATGGCAAAAACACCACGAATAACGTGAAGGCACAGGTTCTCGACTTGAATACGCGGGTGATTGATTGGTGCGTCCCTGAAATACTTTCGAATATCAAGCAATCCGACAAATACATTATGGATATTAGCACCCTCCCTGTTCCCTTGGATAGACCGAACTTAACAACGCAGAAGGGATTGCGGACTCTCGAAATCACTAAGTTATAGGATAGGTTATGTTATTATTTATATTATATTATATTATAGAATAATAGAATATAAATGTCAGATATAGAATCGAAGGAGTGGAAGCCAAATGACAGGGAACTTCGATTATTCGAGCAAGAAAAGATGGAGTTATACAAAGGCACGTTTGTGGTATGTATTGTATATGGGTTATCCGCCCTTATATTACTCATTGTCATATTATTCACGGAGTGGGGCAAGGAGTTCATATACGATAAGTTCGCACCCGCCGTCATCACATATATCTTGGGTTCGCTCATCATCATCATCTATCTATTAAACGCCATATTCACGATTAAACCGCGTAAGGTGGGGACGGATTTTGACAGTGATAGCAGTCTTATGTGTCCGGACTTTTGGAAATTAGAAAAGGTTTCGGAGACGAATAAAGCGGCGATTATATTGAATAATGTCCCTGCTAATGCTCCAAAAGGCACTTTTCTCCCCTCTATCGTCAAAGAAAAAAATGCGAATATACAGTATCGTTGCGTATATGACCCCAATGTATATGGGGATACGAAAGACCTTTTGAAAATGAAAAATGCCTTAGACCCATCCACATCATCAACCCCTCAATATATGGCAGGGTTTAAATCAAAAGGAGATGCGACCGACCATAACCAGAAAGCAGAGAAAAGCACATTGACACCTGACTATATTGTGAAAAACACGACTGGTAGCGGTTCGACGACATACCAAAACCTTAAAAATTATGCTCAATTTACAGGTGCGTATGGTTCTGCAACTGTCAACAAAATAGATGACGCAACCGATACGGAGACCCTCAAAATCGCAGCGGCTACTTATTTAGTCGGAGCATCAGGAGGAGGACCAGCGAACGTGGCAGACGCCAGAACAAAATATGTGTCAGACGCACCTTTAATATGTAATGTCGTATATCCGCAAGTATTAGGTGTGTTAGACAAGGATACAAAGGAGAAAAATGAGGTTAGTTGTGATTATGCCAAGCAATGCGGGGTATCGTGGAGTTCCCTAAAATGTAAATAGACGCCCCGTCCTCCTTTCGTCGTCCTCCCTATATTATATATTAGTTCGTCTTATATATATTTACAGATTCCGAAACTTCGTCTATGAAAACTCGTAATCCCGTGTGTGCGAATCGCAGCCAAGTGTTTCGGTGTCCCATATCCTTTATTTTTCTTAATATCATATACCACAAGTTCTTGATGTTCTTCGACCATCGCGTTTATCAAGGTTGTGTGGTAATCTTTCGCAATAATCGAGGCAGCCGCAATCGACAAATAATGCTTGTCGCCTTTCGGGATACATTCATAATCGAGAATCGTATTATCCATCCCTGGGGGTGTGTATCCTTTGAAATACTGTCCGTCGATTAATAGTTTTTCGAAACTATGCTTTTTATATGCCTCGTCAATCGCACGATGCATCGCCCTCATCGTAGCCTGTAATATATTGATACTATCGATTTCTTCGACGGATGCCGTGCCTATACCAAACGTTATCGCATTATCCTTAATAAAGAGTGCCAATTCAGTCCGCTTTTTTTCGCTCAACGTTTTAGAATCCTTGATTTTTTTAAACGTATCGTCTGCGAATACGTGCGGTAATACAACACACGCCGCTACAACGGGACCGATAAACGTGCCTCTGGCGACTTCATCAACACCCCCAACAAACTGCGTGGTATCCGATTGAATATACTCAGTCATCGATGAATATATGCGGTATCTTATTTAGCCTTATATATCATTTTTTATATTCTATATTTAGAGTTTAGAATAGTATGTATCATTTAGCGATTGCCAAAATCATTCGCAAATATAGTAGAAAAGAGAAAGCCGTGGCAACAGCCTCGAAGCCCCTTGCCATATTCGACCTCGAAAAGGATTTACTGAGAAGATACCACAAGGCGAAATCGCAGGGCTTAACCGACTTCTCGTTTCCCGAGATTAAAAACGTTCTCGACTGTATCGCAGATATCCTTTCATATTACAAAGAGAAGAACCAACGGCGACCCATCGCCGAACGGCTCATCACCCAAACGATACATAGTATCAAGAATGCTTCGCAGGAGACCCTATGTACCGATATCACAATCGATAAGTGTCCGCCGAAAAACACGATATCAAAGATAACAGACGCGAATCATCAGGGATTCTTCAATGTAAAGAACGAGAACGTCATATATCGATATGGAAAACAATATTGTAAAAATAATGTATATGAGACGCACTAT
>Ga0194055_10003118_pt1 | contig 12898 bp, 12 predicted proteins | sample SepL449m_MetaG_FD_155482 | JGI IMG/M metagenome (GOLD analysis project Ga0194055, IMG submission 155482) | Anoxic zone freshwater microbial communities from boreal shield lake in IISD Experimental Lakes Area, Ontario, Canada - Sep2016-L442-9m | ecosystem: Environmental > Aquatic > Freshwater >... | reverse complement strand
GGGCAGCTGCTGGTTGCGAATCTTTGTTGGAGCGGTAGCGTGGTTCGTTGGCTTCGGCATCGATTACGGCCGATGGGTCGATCGCGTTCGCATCCGATGGAGTCGATTCCGATGTCTTAGGTTTCGCGTCCGCACCAGGGCCATTGTTTGGCTTGGGTCCGCCACGCCGCGTTTTCCCTTCCGGTCGCGCGGTCGCCTGTTGTTCCTGCGACTGCCTCAAACGGCGAATGGTTTCCAAGTTGATGGGTCCACTAGACGATTTCGGCCCAGATGTCGGACCACTAGCAGTCGTCGTTTCTCCTTCGGAGGAAGGAATAGGAGAAACCGGAGCGGACACGGAGGAATCGTCTGTTGGGTGAGGATCTGCCATGAATTCAATCACTTTTTGCAGGTCGAGGGAAATCAACTGCGGCCGGATTGCCGAAAACAAGCGTAGTTTAGCAACGAAGGGTCAATATTCTAGCCGATTCCCGAATCTGGAACCGAGATCGATTTTCCAGAACCTAGGAACCCCAACCCTTGAATTCCCCTCTTTTTCGCGCCCAGGAAACGCTGCGAAACAGCCACATTGGATTCCTCACGCGCCATGGGTGTTCGAACCAATGGTCGTCTCCCCAGGCTTTTTGTCGCGAAGTCCAAGGATTCGGCTTACATGGTGCAACCGCTCCGTTATTCTTTCGAGAGAATCACAGGAAGCGCTAAGTCCACTTTTTTTCTGAGCAAAAACTAGCCAAATGCTGTCGGGAATGATTCTCGGCATTCCTCCCTCCTTTTGCACATCGCCTGCGACCCAGGGTCCATTTATCGATGATTGAATCCTTTTTCGCCTTTCCGCTTGCCGCAAATTTTTTGGGTCAAAGCTTCGAAACCTCCGATTTGCTGATCGTCGGCCTGTTGGTTTTGTTGGAAGGGCTTCTTTCCATCGACAATGCGCTGGTCCTGGGGATGCTTGCCAAACGACTACCCAAGCAAATGCGGGCCCGAGCCCTCTCCTACGGATTGGTGGGAGCTTTTGTGTTCCGTGTCGTTGCGATCCTGCTTTCGGCCTACCTGTTGCAATGGACCTTCGTCAAATTTCTCGGTGGGGCATATTTAGTGTTCATCGCCGTAAAACACTTGTTGTGGGAAGGAGAAGAAGGAAGCGATGACAAAGTCATCATGGATGAAACGGGGCAACCGAGTTTAGTGGATGCCGAGACTGGACTACAACTGGGAGTCGAACGAGAAAACATTGAGATCGAGCAGCGGGTCCCGATCGCATCCCAACTCGTCTTGGAGGAAACCGCCACCGGCTCACCCGGGGCGAATGTGAAGGGTGCAGACGCAGTCTGTGATGTTTCAGCCCGTAACACCGCCTTCTTTTGGCGCACCGTGATCGTGATTGAATTGACCGATATCGCCTTTGCCGTCGATTCCATTTTGGCCGCCATCGCCTTGGCGGGCTCGAGCCAAGACAAATTATGGGTCGTGGTCACAGGAGGCATCCTTGGCGTCGTTCTGATGCGCTTCGCCGCCTCCATGTTTGTCCGCTTGCTGGAGCGTTACCCTCGATTTGAAACTTCCGCCTACTTGCTCGTCGTCGTTATCGGTCTCAAGCTCCTCGCCGATTGGGCGCTCAATAGCGATTGGAGTTTTGGAGGTGGGGAATGGCTGGGTAGCTGGAAAGATTTCTGGACCGGCCTGGAACAATCCAGACTATCGCTCGTTCACTCCTACGAGCACTGGCTCGATCACGCATGGCTTTTGGGGAGGGCCGAGCCACACCATGCCGAGGGGATCAAGCACACACCTCACTTGCTCGACTTCCATGACTTGCGGCGACCGGAATGCGCTGGCTTTTGGCTGCTGATGCTGGCGTGCTTTCTCTACGGGTTCATGCCTCGCAAAAGCGATCGCAACGACGGAGCAATCAGCGCAGCGTGATCGCCTGGTAAAGTACCAATAGAGACCTGTTCGATAGACAATGGACTAGCGTTAACTTGAGTAGACCGGCGCTTCGATAGCCCTGAGCAACGTTTGTCGCAGCGTATACAGTCGCGTCGGCTCAGTGACTTGCTTACCGTTCGCATCCATGACGTAAAACACGTCGACGACTTGATCGAGATGCGTGCTAACTTTGGCCACTTGTAGGTCGAGCTTCAAGTCAAACAACGTTTTCGAGATGTCGTAAAGCAATCCGGTACGATCGTAGGCAAAAACAGTGATGATCGTAAAGCGGTCCGACGAACTGTTGTCAAAGCGAATTTGGGTCGGTTGCGTGCGAGCGGCCGAGGCTTCTTCCGTCGATTGCGACTTCCAAACCCTGCGAAACGAAGGCCTCGGGGCATCGATCGATTCGATGGCGTCGACAATGTTTTTGCAAACTTGTTCGATTCGGTGCAATGGGGCTGGACCTTCATAATCAGGATCTGAAACGAGGAAGCGGTCCCACGCGATCAAACTGGGCATGGTATGGATATCGGCAGTGAGAATGCTTAAGCCTTGGCTGGTCAGCGCTCCCGTGATGCGATGGAACAAGCCAACGCTACGATCGGGATGGACAGCGATCACGTATTCGGTGGCATCTCGGTTCGGAGAGTACTGTCCCCAGGCTTGGGCAGGGCTTGAAGCGCTCAATCGCTTCATTCTGCGCAATTCCTCGAACAAGTCGCGAGGTTTTGCTTGCGTCAAATAAGTGCTCGGAATGACTGCAACTTGCTCTTCCCACCAAGGGTCATTCCGCTCCTGTGGATTGCGTAAGGATAAGAGCGTGGTGCGCAGAGATTGATGGGTTGCAGACTCGCGGTCAGGATCGTTTCCGGTTCTCAATTGCGACTCGGTCGCGACGTAAAGCTCTCGGATCAGATTGAGCTTCCAATCATTGAGTGCGCCAGGACCTACAGCTGCCAAATCAGCGCACGAGACCAAGGTCAGCAATTGGAGTCGCTCCAAGTTACCCACTTGCTGCGCGAATTTGATAATTGCTTGGCTTTGAGTTAGATCGTAGCGAAATGCGGTGTGCGTCATGAGCAGATGCTGATGCACCAAGAACACGATCAGCTCTCGGTCCGCATCGCTGAGTCGCAGCTCTCGCGCTGTTTGGTCTGCGATGACTTGCCCAACTTCGCTGTGGTCTTCCAGGAACCCTTTGCCAAGGTCATGCAGGAGCAGGGCCAAATGCAAAACGCGCTTCGATTTGAGTTCGCGATAAAGTTTGCCCAGGAAATCATCCCGCTTTGCAAATTCTTCCGCGCATTCGACGGAGCGAATGCAATGGGCGTCGACCGTGTATTTGTGGTACTCGTTGAATTGCAGCAAGCAGCGGGCATGACGCATGGCAGGGATGATCTGCTCGAGTACCCGCAATTCGTGTAACCGTCTCAGGATTTCGCCGAGCCGTCCTGGCTTGCTGATCAACTCAAGAAAACGTTCGGTCGCCTCCGAACCGATCGCGCCCGAAGTTCGACGGAGCATGCCTTGACGAATCGTTCTCCACGTGCGGTGTTCGATGCGACGATTGAACCGATTTGAGATTTGCATTAGCTCCAGGACTTTGGCTGGATCGCTTTGCAATTGTTCCAACCCCTTCTTCGTCGCCCAAACCTCGGTGACGCCAAGTCTGAGGTTCTTCCCAATAGTCAAACTTATGAATCTTTTTAGGAATCCGAAGGGGGTCAACCGCGAACGGGCCATTCCCACAAAATTCGCTGAACTATAGCGGACTTCGCTCGTGTGCTCAAAGAACTGTTGCATAAACTCCTCGACTGGGAGCATGCCCTCGGTTCCTTGAAAACCCATCCAACGTGCAAGTTCTACTTGTTTGCTGCGATCGAGCGAATCTTGTGCCCGCCCGGCCATGAAGTGCAATTGGTTTCTCAATCGAAGCAAGTATTCGTAGCCGTCGCGGATGGCGCTATAGTCTTCAGGCGCAAGCAAACCTAATTCCATGAGTTGCTCGGGATTTTTTTCTCCGAAGCAAACAAATCCGATCCAACGAACGATTTGTACATCGCGCAAACATCCCCGCGATCGCTTCACATTAGGATGGAGCAAGAACTCCGTCTCACCGTATTTTTGACGTTCGATGAAGCGTTCTTTTTCAATCATCTTCGCCAGCGAACGCCAACGGAGCTTCGATCCGTTTCGAATCGAATTGACGATGTGATCAAAGAGGGTCTCTGAACCGTGGACCAAGCGCATCTCCACCAGAGCCGTCAAACAAGTCGCATCGATCCAAGCGATTTGCCGGCACTGATGAGGTGTCCGAACGGAGAAGCCAAGCTGAAAGCCCGTATCGACAATCATCTGAGACACTCGCCGAGCGATGGGGGAGATATCGCTCTCCTTCAAACCGCGATGCAACAGCATGAGATCGATGTCCGAATAGGGCGCGAGATCCCTGCGTCCGTACCCTCCCAATGCGATGAAGGAAAACGAACTCGCTTCAATCTCAGATTCGGCGCACGCCACCTCAATCAGTCGATGCACGATCGCATCGACTGAGTCGGCCCAGGCAAAACAGACTTGCGGCCCAGAACTACCCGAAGCGTGCAGATTTGCGATCTTGAGCCGAGCTTCCGCCAATTGAGCTCGGGCTTCGATGACCTGGGGATGGAGAGAGGACAAGTCAGCTATCCGCACTTAATCAACGATTACAGCGCGTCTTCCCCTTGTTCACCAGTTCGGATGCGAACTGAGTTTTCAAGAGTGGAGACAAAAATCTTACCGTCGCCGATTTGTCCCGTTTGGGCGGTCTTGACAATGGTGTCGATCACGATCTGAAGGTTGTTATCAGCGCAAACGACTTCGATTTTTACCTTGGGAACAAAGTCGACGGCGTACTCTGTTCCTCGATAGATTTCGGTATGGCCCTTTTGACGTCCATAGCCGCGGACCTCACTGACCGTCATTCCATGGATACCCTTTTCGGTCAGTGCGTTTTTGACATCTTCCAGTTTGAAGTGGCGAACAACGGCTTCAACTTTCTTCATTCCACAAACTCCAGAATCTCAGTGCCACGCAATGATTCGAGCGGCAAGCAAATGGATAAAACGCGGGACCGCCTGTGCGTTACTCGCACTCCCTCGGGGGTTTAGCTTTTGAACTCAACCCTCCTACTCAGTGTAACGCGTTGCAATCCCGCACAACAAGGGTATCTGATCTGTCAAAAGGGAGTTTCGCTCAGCTATCTATCCCGTACCTCTCCGAAAGCGTCTATGCTTTGGCTTTTATTAGCGGCGATGATTCCAAAAGGGGTTCCGATGACATCTTGTGGTACTAGGCTAATGAGGGGAGCGATTTCTCTGTTTGCAGCGTTCCGGACATGTCCAAAATGCTTTGATCGAGCGCTCGGCCGAGGATGGCTCTCGCTGTTCCCTCGGCAGCAGGGCTCGATTCAGTAAAAACCGTCGACTGAGACTAAAGCAACTCATGTCGTTTAGGAGCATGGGCGACATCGATTGCTGGATAAACGCCAAAGCATTCCAGGTGCAGCTAAATCGTTCAATACCGCTCAATCGATCATGAAATAAATCATGACTTCGCGGACGATATCGCTTCGGACAAATCCAAAACCCCGTCATAGAGCGCTCGACCGATGATGGCACCGGTCGTTCCAAGCCCTACCAGTTGCCGGATGTCTTGAAGAGTTGTGACTCCACCCGATGCAATCACCGGGAACGGGGACATGCGCTGGACCTCTTCCAATGCCGCTAGATTCGGCCCTTCCAGCATGCCGTCCCTCGATATATCGGTGTAGACCACCGCAACACACTGGGCCGTATGTTCGGCAATCCTTTGAACCAACGAGATCGCGGAAGTGCTGGATGTCTCCAACCAGCCTTCCGTAGCAACCATCCCATCTCGAGCATCCAAGCCCAAGACGATATGTCCGCGGTACCGATCGCACATCGATCCGAACCAAACAGGGTCTTTCAACGCTGCCGTTCCAACGACCAAGCGACTTAAACCCAATCCGAGAAGCCGTTCGATAGTCGCTTCGTTTCGTACGCCTCCCCCCAACTGAACCGGTTTGCCCGCCGCAGCCGCGACAATCCCTCGGATGGCGGGTTCATTGATGATCGCCCCGGTTTTAGCACCGTCGAGATCGACGCAATGCAAAAACTCGGCACCGGCCGCAAACCACTGCACGGCCATGCGGCTGGGTTCCCCACTAAACACGGTTTCCCGGTTGTAGTCCCCCTGCTGCAATCGAACACATTTTCCCCCCAACAAGTCGATGGCTGGCCAAATCTGCACTTCGGATTCCCTCGAAAGAACAACAAACTGGTCTGATTGACTGCCGGCGGTTCCGCGAAGCCGGGCTCAAGGTTCAGTCATCCTGAGTGATTGTAGGATGGCAAGCTTATCAGGATCCGAGACGAACGCTACGCCTGTGAACGTGTGACGGCAGATCCCTTCGCTTCGCCGAAAATCGCAATAGGTGATGGAATCAGGCCTTGGACGTGCTTTCACGACCTCTTTTCGAGGGTTACAATTCCGACGCCTCCTGCGATCTCATTTGGATCCTCTTCACCGACCCGTCGGATCCGATCTGAACGCTTGACCAGAGTTCCCAATCCGATTCATCTTATTCTCGCTGACCATCGCTTTATGACCACAGCTTCTGAACGATACAACCACGCTGAACAACTCAAGGACTCTGGGAAGATTGACGAAGCGGAGGTGGCACTTCGGGGATTGATTCAGGACGAACCTGAACATGTCCTGTCTCATTTGGCCATCGCGCGAATCTATACAGCCCTAGGCCAGCATGAACTCGCCATAAAACACGCTGAGAAAGCGTGCGAGATCGAACCGACTGAGGGATTCAACTACACGTTGCTCAGCGTGACCTATCAACGCGCTTACGCTGGAACCGGCGACCAAGGCTACATTCGATTGGCGGAAGATGCCATGGCTCGTTCTCGCATGCTATAGTCGTCCCTCGCTCACCCTCACACACCCCTCCATCTCCTCGAAAGGCGGATTCCATGGCACTCGCTCCCTGGTCCATCGGTGTCTTCACAAGTATCGACGCGGGCCTTGGCGTCCATCTCGATGTCGCCCGCGAATTAGCAATCCCTTCGATCCAATTGCATACGCCGCATGCCGCAGGAAGGACTCCCGCCGCAGCCGAGGCATTCCTAAAAAAACTGGATGCCTATGGAATCGAGCTGACATGCGTTTTTGGTGGCTTCGAAGGCGAAAGCTACGCTGATATTCCAACGGTCGAGCGAACCATCGGTCTAGTGCCACCAGAAACAAGAGCGGCTCGTCTCAAAGAGATGAAAGAGATCGCCGATTTCACTCGCCTGCTAGGCTGTGACGCAGTCGGATTGCATATAGGCGTTGTACCTCATGATACCAAGTCCAAAGAGTATTCCGAAATCATCGAGGTGATTCGCAGTCTGTGCGACCACGCGGCAAAGAACGAGCAGGCTGTCCATTTAGAAACCGGACAAGAATCCGCCGAAAGCCTGTTGCAGTTCATCGGGGATTCCCAGCGATCCAATCTGTTCATCAACTTCGACCCCGCCAATATGATTTTGTATGGTATGGGTGAACCGATCGAAGCGTTGAGGAAGGTGGGCAAGTATGTTCGGAGTGTGCACTGCAAAGATGCCACTTGGAGCGATCAACCAGGAAAAACATGGGGCGCTGAAGTTCCCCTCGGGCACGGCCAAGTCAACATCCTCAACTATTTGAGCACGCTCAAGGAAATCGGTTACACCGGCCCCTTGACCATCGAACGTGAAATTCCCCAAGAACCTGAACGACAGAAGTCGGAAATTAAGCACGCGGTGGATCTGCTTCAATCTCTTCGCAACCAACTGCTCACCAAATAGTCAGAGCGCTTCATTTCCAGGCAACAAGAGCTTTCGAGGCAACATCAATCGATGTCGAGTACTCCTCGTACAAGACTTCTCGACTCCACGGCGCCCCGTTCGATAGCTTGCTCCTCGTTGCTCCTCGTTCCATGGCTCCTGCGATGGAACGGACTGCCCAGAGGCTCTGCCTCCAAGCTGCACTGCTAACTCGAAAATGAAACTCATGCAATCAATCGCAGTGGATTCCCAGGCAGGAGCCAGGTAACCAGAAGGACCAGAGCCCAGAGGGGCGAATCCCAGCCGCAATCCGTCGAATCACGACGGATTGGCGGATAGAGTCAACGCGGCGACCAGAAGCACCACCCATCCCAGGATCAAGATGGAGCCACCAATGGGAACGATGCTCCAGTGAAGGATTTGGTCTGCAAAAACGAGGCTATAGAGACCACCGGAAAACAACATCACTCCCAAAAAGAGTGTGAACGCGGAAAGAGGCATCAAGATCGAACGGGTGGCGATCGGGGCACAGGCCATGGCCAGGATCGCAAGCGCGTGAAACATTTGATAGCGCACGGCGAGTTCGCATTGGTCCACTTTTTTGGTCACGATCTCCGATTCGAAGCCTTGGGACTCCAATCGTATGGGCAAGCCATGCGCCGCAAAGGCGCCGATCGCGACTGCGGATGCGCCCAAGATCGCTGCGAGAAGCAACAACGGACGATGGAACAAGGGAATTTGGATTTTTGTTTCTTCTGCCATCTCATACTTTCCAACAAAGACTATAGATCCTCGAAAGGCAAATTTCCGGACGCCCGTTCCGTCAGCCCTTCTTTGAAATGCCGGCGACACACCGTGACGTAACGATCGTTTCCACCGATCTGGATTTGCGTTCCCTCACGCACGGGAACTCCGGACGGATCGATTCGCAATACCATGATTGCCTTGCGACCACAGTGGCAGATCGTTTTTATTTCAGTGAGCGAATCGGCCCAGGCGAGCAGGTGTTGGCTTCCTTCAAAGAGGTTGCCTTGAAAATCGGTCCTCAGCCCGTATGCCAGAACGGGGATGGATAGGGAATCGCAAATATCCCCGAGTTGCCGCACTTGTTGTCGCGTTAAAAACTGAGCCTCGTCCACCAGGACGCAATGAATCGGCGACAGTGCCGTTTCCTTCTCCACCACGCGATAAAGATTGGTATGGAGATTGAAGGGATTGGAATCGGCATGCAATCCGATGCGTGAGCTAACTTTGCCCACCCCAAAACGATCATCGATTTCCGGGGAAAAGATAAGGGTCCGCATGCCGCGTTCGCGGTAGTTGTAGCTGGATTGCAGCAGGATCGTGGACTTCCCTGCATTCATCGTTGAGTAGTAGAAATACAGCTTGGCCACATCCCACCCCAAAAGGTTGCAAGCAACTCTAATCCGTTTCCGACCGCTCCATTATGCCGCTATTCTGTCGCTGCGTCCTTAGGGGGCATACAGTATCATACCAAAGGGTGTTGTGACCATCCCTCCTCATCGACTGCTCGTGCCCCTCGTCGAGAACTTCAGCATGCGTTGTACCCAAACATCGAACAGTTCCCCCTCCTTGGCTGAGGGTGATACAGAGCGAAGCTTACGTGCGAATCGGATCTCGCGTCGTGGGTTTGCAGCCCGCATCGGCGTCGTTGCCGGTTGCACGGTGGCAACCGCAGCATGTCCGTTTCCGATCCTTGCTACCACCTCCGCCATCGAACCCTTTCAACGCCTCGCGCCAGGACGCCTGAGGTTGAGCTTGGCAGCGTATTCCATGCGAGACTTTCTGAAAGAAAACAAAGAAGGCTGGGACTTGTTTCGTTTCGTCGACTACTGTCATGAACTGAACGTCCCAGGTGCCGAGTTGACCAGTTATTACTTTCCGAAGGACGTCACTTCCGAGTACCTCACGAAGCTGAAGCAACACTGCCATGTACGAGGGATCACGGTTTCTGGAGGTGCCATCGCCAACGACTTTTGCCAAGCCGATGCGGCCAAGGTCCGGGCGGACATCGAATCCACCAAGCGATGGATCGATCGATATGCCATCTTGGGTGCGAATGTGATTCGGATCTTTGCGGGGACGCAGCCGAAAGATCAGTCATGGGAAGACACGATGGTGAGATGCGTGACGGCTATCGAAGAAGTCGCAGACTACGCGCACCAAAAAGGAATCTATCTTGGGTTGGAGAACCACGGGGGAGTCACCGCAACTGCCCAGGGTCTTCTGGATATCGTCCAGCGTGTTAATACACTCGGTTTTGGTGTCAATTTCGATTCCGGGAATTTTCGATCGACCTCCGATCCTTACGCGGAATTGTCGGCAATCGCGCCCTATGCGGTGAATGCGCAACTAAAGGTAGAAATGTTTCCCGATGGGAAAAGAGAGGAAACCGATTTGGCTCGCGTTCTACGCATTCTCGCCGACGCGAACTATAGTGGCTGGGTGGCTTTGGAATACGAAGCCGCGGATCCGCCGTTGGAAGCGATTCCTCGCTGGATCGAACGACTGCAGGAAGAGATCGGGAAACGCAAACTCTAGTTTCGCAACGGGCTGCGCGAGAATTCATGGCTCCATCTTCATTGACACAATCCTCGGATCATTCCAGTGAATTCCCCAACGGATTTCCGTCGGTAGGGATTTTGGAAACCAATGGCTGGACCGCCGCCATGGTGGCTTGTGACACGATGGCGAAATCCGCCAACATTGTCGTACTGCAGGCTGAATGGAACGATATGCTCGGGGCGGTGATCAAAATCGCGGGATCTCCGAGCGATGTTCAGTCTGCTATCGAAGCGGGAGCGGATTCGGCGCGGAGCATGCAACAGCATCGAGCCGCGCATTGGATTCTCAGCCCCGACAACGACGCATTGCGTGCCATTCTCAGTCCGCTCGAATTCAATGCACTTATCGAACAATCCGTCGTCAAATTTCCTCATTCCGAAGAACAGATCATGAGCAGTAATACCGGTTCCGGCCAAGCGCTCGGATTCATCGAAACCCAAGGCTTCACCGCCGTCTTTGAAGCCATCGATACCGCTTGCAAAGCGGCCTCCGTCGAAGTGGTCGGCAAGGAAAAATTAGGGGGAGGCTATGTCACAGTCGTCGTCCGAGGCGATGTGGCAGCCGTCTCTGCTGCTATCGAAGCGGCCAAGCCCAAGGTCGAAGGACTCGGCAAACTCATCGCTTGCCATGTGATCGCACGGCCATCTTCTGCAGCGTTATCACTCCTCCCCAAATAGTTCGACTCCAGGTTAGAATAGACGGATCCCATCGCGGGCGATGCTGGGTAACCTACCTTTTCCTTTTGGAAAGGGAGATCGCCCGGTTGCCCTTCGGCGCGGGAATATCTTCGACTAAGAAACCACTGGGAGTTTGCTTGTGGCGGAAATCAAGTTCACCAAGATGCATGGAGCCGGGAACGATTACGTCTATATCGATGGCTTCCAACAAACGCTCCCAGAAGACGTCGAATCTCTTGCGATCAAGCTGTCGCATCGTCGCTTTGGAATCGGTGGCGATGGCATTATCTTGATTCTCCCTTCGACGCGCGCCGACGCCAGGATGCGTATGTTCAATGCGGACGGGAGCGAATCGGAAATGTGCGGTAACGGCATCCGATGCGTTGCCAAATGGGTGTACGACCACGCTATCGCAACCAAGCCTCATCTCCAAATCGAAACCGGGGCTGGAGTATTGGAACTGGATCTGCAAATTCGAGACGGCAGGGTGGAGCAAGTCACCGTGGATATGGGCAAGCCGAAATTGCTGGCAGGCGAGATCCCGACGACTCTCCGCCCAGCGGACGAAGAGGTCGTCAACTTCAAGATCGAATATCGCGGCCATAGCCTGTTCGCCACTTGCGTATCGATGGGCAATCCTCATTGCGTCCTATTTGTGCCCGAGGCGACGGATGAATTGGTACTGGGACTCGGACCATTGATCGAAAAGGATGAACGCTTCCCGAAACGAACCAATGTCGAATTCGTTGAAGTATTGAAGACGAATCAAGTGCGACAGCGCACATGGGAACGCGGATCGGGAGAAACCTGGGCTTGTGGTACCGGAGCGAGCGCCGTTTGCGTTGCGGGAGTTTTAACAGGGCGAACCGAGCGTACGATCCTCAATCATCTGACCGGTGGCGATTTGATTCTTCGCTGGGACGAATCAAATGATCACGTGTACATGACAGGCCCTGCGGTTGAAGTCTTTTCGGGCATCTATCCATTGCCTGAATGACAAAAGAATTGCAGGGAGAGATCATGGACTCGATCCGCAAACGATGGGAGTCACGCGCCGTAAGCCTGTTGGCAACCGTACTCGCACTCTCGTTGCAACGCTGGACCCGAACCCTCGATGCCCGAATTGCCGATTACGGGCTGGGTTTAGATGTCACGATCGAAGATTTCGCAAGGCCAGCCCTCTACATAATGTGGCACGAATACATTCTGTTGCCTGCAGCGACCCGACGTGGAGGGGACATGACTCTGCTCATCAGCCAACATCGGGATGCGGATTGGTTTAGCCAAGTCATCAGTCATAATGGATTCAAATCGGTGCGAGGCTCCTCGAACAAAGGAGGGATCAAAGCGATCTTGAAGTACAAAAAAGAACATCAACACACGAGTTTGGTTTTAACCCCAGACGGACCGCGTGGACCGCGACGGGTCCTGACCCCTGGCTGCATTCAGTTAGCCGCGCTGCTGAACTTGCCGATCATCGCCGTGGGTTGCGGATACCATGCACCTATGCGGTTTCGCTCGTGGGATCGCTTTGCTGTACCAAGACCAGGCTCCCGCGCCCGAATCATCCTCGGACCGCGAATCAACATCCCTCGCAAACTTGACGAAACAGACTTGGCATCCTATCGCGACTATCTCGAGGGGATCTTAAATACGGTAACGACGGAGGCTGAAAGCTGGGCCATGGATGGTCTTCCGCGATGCAACGAACGGGGATTGTTTCCAGCACCCCATGCGACAGTCGTACGCGAAAGCAGTTTGGGGATCGTATCGTGACTGGATTTTTGTTCGGCGAGGATTCTGAAAAATTCTTTTCACCCACCCATGGAA
>Ga0194055_10003117_pt1 | contig 12901 bp, 9 predicted proteins | sample SepL449m_MetaG_FD_155482 | JGI IMG/M metagenome (GOLD analysis project Ga0194055, IMG submission 155482) | Anoxic zone freshwater microbial communities from boreal shield lake in IISD Experimental Lakes Area, Ontario, Canada - Sep2016-L442-9m | ecosystem: Environmental > Aquatic > Freshwater >... | reverse complement strand
CGACGCCTGCAGCGGCGCCTACGGCATCACCGCCACCGGCGCCTCCGGCGCCGCAACAGGAACTGCTGGCCGCGGAGCGCCCCCCGGAACCGTCCCCGGTCCCGAACACTGCGGCTGGGTCTCCGGTGCCGGCTCCGGCGCCCGAGGCGGGCCCGTCGCCCGACGCTGCGGCGCCCCAGGCGCAGCGGCAGCCCGACGCCGGCAAGACGCCCTGCGAAATCGCGGCCGACGAACTACCGAAAGTCGGCGCGTGATGGTCAATCCACGAGTTGTTGCAACTGCTCGACGAAGTCGACGTATTCACGAGGGTCCGCGGTGACCGGCGTCGCCAGCATGGTGGTGACGCCCGCCTCGGCGAACGCCGCGAGCCGCTCCTTGACGTAGCCCCGCGGGCCGATCAGCGACACGCTGCGCACCAGTTCGTCGGGCACCGCGGCGATCGCGTCGGCCTTGTGCCCGGATAGATACAACTCTTGGATGCGGTCGGCAACCTCGCCGTATCCGTATCGGGTCGCGACGTTGTGGTAGAAGTTGCGGCCCTTGGCCCCCATGCCGCCGATGTACAGCGCCAGTTGCGGTTTGGCCCACTGCAGCCGGTCCTCGACGTTGTCCCCGATGGCCAGTGACACCCCGACCATCACGTCGAGATCACCAAGAGCGCTGTCCCGCTTCGCTTTTCCGGCCCGCAGGGCGTCGCCCCACACCTCGTCTGCGCGCTCCGGATAGAAGAACACCGGCTGCCAGCCGTTGGCGATCTCCGCGGTCAACTCGACGTTCTGCGGCCCGAGCGCGGCAATGGCGATCGGAATATTCTCCCGCACCGGCTGATTGATGAGTTTCAATGCCTTGCCCAGCCCCGTCCCGCGGCCGGCGGGAAGCGGGATCTGGTAGTGCCTGCCCTGGTGGGTGACTCGCTCCCGCCGCCACACCTGCCGGCAGATCTCTACGACTTCGCGGGTCCGGCCCAGGGGTGCGTCGAAGGGCACGCCGTGGAAACCTTCCATCACCTGCGGGCCCGAGGTGCCGATCCCCAGCATGAACCGGCCTTCGGAGACGTAGTCCAGGCCGGCCGCCGTCATCGCCAACAGCGTCGGCGTGCGGGTGTAAAGCGGTACGACGCCGGAGCCGAGCCCGATCGTCGACGTCTTGGCCGCCAGGTAACCCAGTTGGCTGACCGCGTCGAAGGAGTAGGCCTCCGGCACCAGGACGATACCCACGCCCTGCTGCTCCAACTCGACGACCTGCTCGACGGTCTCGCGGAAGCCGCCCGCGTAGGACAGGAAGATCCCGGTGCGCATGGCGCGAACGCTACCGCGCTAACGGAACAGCGCGACGATCCGGTCTTCGGCGGTCACCGGCGGGGCCTCGGGATCCGGCATCCCGGTGTTGCGCAGCTTCGCCTCGGGGTCGGCGAACTCCGCGTAGGTCTCGTCGCCGGTCAAGTGGAACAGCAGAAAACCCGTGATCAGGGCGCGGACCGTCTTCTGAGTGTCGTCGCTGGACCCGGCAAAGCCGAGCATGCCGCGCAGGCGGCGTTTCTCGACGAGTCCGCCCGCTCTCGCCTTCCTCACCACCCGCATCACCACGCCATCCCACGCCGCGGCCACCTCGATGGCGTCGGTGCGCAGCGACTTGGCGTCGTCGGGGGCGGCCAGCACCAGCCCCGGCACCTGAAGCTGGGCTGCTGCCGCCTCGGCGGAAGGCTTGGTCACCGCCGGAAATGCCGCCGCCACCGCCTTCACCCCGGTGGTGGTGGCGGTCAGTATTGCCGCGGACGCGCCGAAGCCGTGCCCGGCCAGTGCCAGGTTGTCCGGGGCCACACTGATCTGGCCCGGTCCCAGCCGGACCCCGGAGATCACGTCCAGCGTGCTGCCCAGATCGTGGGCCAGGGTCAGCACCGACGGGACCAGCCCGCGCTGAGTGTCGGGGGCCGCCGCGACGATGCCCCAGCTGGCCAGATGCTCCAGGGTGCCGACGTAATTATCGGTGTCGGTCAGCCAGTCGTGGCCGAACGCCACCCCGGGCAGGTGATAGCCGGTCGCCGGCGTGTAGACGACCCCGGGGATGCCGGCGAAGGCCAGGTCACCGCGTAAAACCCGATGCGGTCCGCGGCGGGTCAACGTGGAGAACGACGAACGGTTCCGCGCCATCCAACGACCGTAGCCGACCGGACCCCTGGTGTGCCTCGACTAGGCTCGTGAACCATGTGCGGAATCGTTGCGTACGTGGGCCATCGCCCGGCCCGCGACGTCGTCGTCGACGCCCTGCGCCGGATGGAGTACCGCGGCTACGACTCGTCGGGCGTGGCTCTGCTGGACGGGGTGGGCGGCATGGTGGTACGCCGGCGGGCCGGCCGACTGTCCAATCTGGAGGAGGCTCTGGCGGAAACCGATCCGTCGGCTCTGACCGGAAGGGCCGGCATCGGTCACACCCGGTGGGCCACCCACGGCCGTCCCACCGACCGCAACGCCCACCCACACCGCGATGCCGCCGGCGAATTCGCCGTCGTTCACAACGGGATCATCGAGAACTTCTCCGCATTGCGCGCCGAACTTGAAGCCGAGGGTGTGGAGTTCGCTAGCGACACCGACACCGAGGTGGCCGTGCACCTGGTGGCGCGCGCCTATAGGGAGGGCGAGTCGGCGGGTGACTTCGTCGGCTCGACACTGGCGGTGCTCCGGCGCCTGGAAGGGCATTTCACCCTGGTGTTCGCCCATGCCGGCGACCCGGGCACCATTGTCGCCGCCCGCCGGTCCACCCCGCTGGTGGTCGGCATCGGCGAGGGCGAGATGTTCCTGGGCTCCGACGTCGCCGCGTTCATCGAATACACCCGCGACGCCGTCGAACTCGGCCAGGACCAGGCCGTCGTGATCACCGCCGACGGCTACCAGATCATGGATTTCGACGGCAATGATGCGTCCGTCGATGCTCGCCCTTTTCATATCGACTGGGATCTGTCGGCCGCGGAGAAGGGCGGCTACGACTACTTCATGCTCAAAGAGATCGCCGAGCAGCCCACGGCGGTCTCCGATACCTTGCTCGGGCACTTTGCCGACGGCCGGATCGTGCTCGACGAGCAGCGCCTGTCCGATCAGGAACTGCGCGAGATCGACAAGGTCTTCATCGTCGCCTGTGGCACTGCATTCCACTCCGGCATGCTGGCCAAGTACGCCATCGAGCACTGGACCCGAATCCCGGTGGAGGTCGAACTCGCGAGCGAGTTCCGGTATCGGGATCCAGTGCTTGACCGGGGCACCCTGGTGATCGCCATCTCCCAGTCCGGGGAGACCGCCGACACCCTGGAGGCGGTGCGGCACGCAAAGACCCAGAAGGCCAAGGTGCTCGCGATTTGCAACACCAACGGCAGCCAGATCCCGCGCGAGGCGGATGCTGTGCTCTACACCCGGGCTGGGCCGGAGATCGGTGTCGCGGCGACCAAGACGTTTCTGGCGCAGATCGCTGCGAACTACCTCGTCGGGCTTGCGCTGGCGCAGGCGCGCGGGACGAAGTACTCCGACGAGGTGCGCCGCGAGTACGAGGAACTCGAGTCGATGCCCGAATTGATCGCTCAAGTGATCGGGCAGAGCGACGCGGTCAGCGAGTTGGGGAACAGGTTCGCCCATTCCCCGGCCGTGTTGTTCTTGGGCCGCCACGTCGGCTTTCCGGTGGCATTGGAGGGCGCGCTCAAACTGAAAGAGCTCGCCTACATGCACGCTGAGGGGTTCGCAGCCGGGGAGCTGAAGCACGGCCCTATCGCGCTCATCGAGGACGGTCTTCCGGTCATCGTGGTGATGCCGTCCCCGAAGAACGCCGCGATGCTGCACTCCAAGCTGCTCAGCAACATTCGCGAGATTCAGGCCCGCGGGGCGGTCACCATCGTCATCGCCGAGGAGGGCGACGAGACGGTCCGCCCCTACGCCGACCACATCATCGAAATCCCGGCGGTATCAACACTTTTCCAGCCGTTGCTCTCGACGGTGCCGCTGCAGGTGTTCGCCGCCGCGGTCGCCCGGGCGCGAGGCTACGACGTGGACAAGCCGCGCAACCTCGCCAAGTCCGTCACCGTCGAATAAGCTGGTCTGATTCGACGATGCGGCATTACTACACCGCCGAGCAGATCCGGGACGCCGAGGCGCCGCTGCTGGCCGGTCTGCCCGACGGCGTTCTGATGCGCCGCGCCGCATACGGACTCGCGGGTGTCATCGCGGACGAACTGCGCACGCGCACCGGGGCGGTGGCCGGACGCACGGTGTGCGCCGTCGTCGGCTCTGGCAACAACGGCGGGGACGCGTTGTGGGCTGCCACCTTCCTGCGCCGCCGCGGCGCCGCGGCCTCGGCGATCCTGTTGAAACCCGAACACGCCCACCCCGCCGCTTTGGCCGCGTTCCGGTCGGCTGGCGGGCGGGTGCTCGGGAAAGTCCCTGCCGCAACGGATCTGGTGATCGACGGAGTCGTGGGAATCTCGGCCAGCGGGCCGCTGCGAACGCCCGCAGCAGAGATGTTCGCAGCCGTCGACGCCGCGGGTATCCCGGTGGTGGCCGTCGACATCCCCAGCGGAGTCGACGTCCACACCGGCGCGATCAGCGGCCCCGCTGTGCACGCCGCCGTCACCGTCACCTTCGGCGGGCGCAAACCCGTTCACGCACTGGCCGATTGCGGACGAGTTGAACTGATCGACATCGGTCTCGACTTGCCTGACCCCGGCCTTCTCGGCATGGAGGCCGCCGACGTTGCGGCGCTGTGGCCGCGGCCCGGCCCGAGCGACGATAAGTACACCCAGGGCGTGGTCGGGGTCGCGGCCGGCTCGGCGGCCTATCCCGGTGCGGCGATCCTGTGCACCGGCGCGGCGGTCGCTGCCACCTCCGGGATGAAGCGCTACGCGGGATCGGCTGCGGCGGAGGTGGTGTCACACTGGCCCGAGGTGGTGGCCGCGCACCGCGTCGAGGACGTCGGGCGGGTACAAGCGTGGGTGATCGGGCCCGGTATCGGCACCGACGAGGCCGCGCTGAGTGCGCTGAGGTGGGTGCTGGGTACCGACCTGCCGGTGATCGTCGACGCCGATGCGCTGACCGTTCTGGCGTCCCACCCGCAGCTGGTCCGTCAGAGGGAGGCGGCCACTGTGCTGACTCCGCACGCCGGAGAGTACGAGCGGTTCGGTTTCGGGCCGGTCGGCACTGACCGGGTGGCCGCCGCCCGCCGGCTCGCCGGCGCCCTCGGGGCGACGGTCCTGCTCAAGGGCAACGTCACCGTCATCGCGGACCCGGCGGGCAGGAGCGAAGCGACTGGGGGATCGAACCCGGGCTCGGTCTACCTCAACCCGGCCGGCGGATCATGGGCCGCGACGGCGGGCTCGGGCGACGTGTTGTCCGGGATCATCGGCGCCCTGCTGGCCTCGGGTGTCGCGGCGGGCGAGGCGGCCGCGGCCGCCGCGTTCGTTCATGCCCGCGCCGCCAACGCATCAGCCGCCGACCCAGGACCCGCATCGGTGCCTACGTCGGCGTCGGCGATCCTGGCCCACATCCGACCCGCGCTCGCCCAGCTGTAGCCGGAACGTCAACGAGGAGAACCCATGCCGCACGTGAAGTACCGGTCACCGTCGATCGCGCCGGCTTACACCGGCCGGCTCTCCACCGATCCGATCCCCTCGCTGCGGCTGCCCGACGAATCGATGGAACCGGCCGCCGCCTACCGGTTCATCCACGACGAACTCATGCTCGACGGCAGCTCGCGGCTCAACCTGGCGACGTTCGTCACCACCTGGATGGACCCCGAAGCCGAGAAGCTGATGGCCGAGACGTTCGACAAGAACATGATCGACAAGGACGAGTACCCGGCCACCGCCGCGATCGAATCCCGTTGCGTGGCCATGGTCGCCGATCTCTTCCACGCCGAGAACCTGCGCGACGACGACGCCTCCACCGCCATCGGCACGTCCACCATCGGGTCCTCGGAGGCGGTGATGCTGGGCGGGCTGGCCATGAAATGGCGCTGGAAGCAGCGCGTCGGCGACCAGGGGAAGGGGCGGACCCCCAACCTGGTGATGGGTTCCAACGTCCAGGTGGTGTGGGAGAAGTTCTGCCGGTACTTCGAGGTCGAACCCCGCTACCTCCCGATGGCCGAGGACCGCTACGTCATCACCCCCGAACAGGTGCTGGACTACGTCGACGAGGACACCATCGGCGTGGTGGCGATCCTGGGCACCACCTACACCGGCGAACTCGAACCGATCGCCGAAATCTGTTCCGCCTTAGACGCTTTGGAAAAGAAGCGTGGCCTGGACATCCCGGTGCACGTCGATGCCGCCAGCGGCGGTTTCGTCGTGCCGTTCCTGCAGCCCGATCTCAAGTGGGACTTCCGGCTTCCGCGGGTGGTCTCGATCAACGTCAGCGGACACAAGTACGGCCTGACCTACCCGGGCATCGGTTTCGTGGTCTGGCGCAACGCCGATCACCTGCCCGAAGACCTCATCTTCAAGGTCAACTACCTGGGCGGGGACATGCCGACGTTCACGCTCAACTTCTCGCGGCCCGGCAACCAGGTGGTCGGTCAGTACTACAACTTCCTGCGACTCGGGCGGGCCGGCTACACCCATGTGATGAAGACGCTGTCGACCACCGCGCGGTGGTTCTCCGACCAGTTGCGGAAGTCCCAGCATTTCGAGGTGATCTCCGACGGCTCCAAGATACCGGTCGTGGCCTTCAAACTATCGGGCGATTTCGGGTACACCGAGTACGACGTGTCCGCTCAATTGCGCTCCTACGGCTGGCAGGTTCCGGCCTACACCATGCCGCCCGGCGCAGAGAACATCTCGGTGCTGCGGGTGGTGGTCCGGGAAGGTTTCTCGGCCGACCTCGCCCGGTCGCTGTGGGAGGACCTGCATGCCGTCCTCAAGCACCTCGACGCCATCAAGCCGGAGGGACACTTCACCCAGGAGCACTTCGCCCATTAGCGGGCCAGCAGCGCGCCCATCAGCGGACTCGTGCGTTGGCCGGATCGTAGATCGGGCGTAACGACACCGAGATCGGGTAGCTGTCGCCCGCCACGTCCACGGTGTACGCGCCGGCGTTGATCCATTGCGGCGGCACCACATCGCCGTTGGGCGAGCGGACGTAGGCCAGTCCTACGCAACTGCCCACAGTTGCTCCCCAGGCCGAGGAGGTGACCTGTCCAGCGACTGCGCCGTTGCGCCGGATCAGCTCTCCGCCCCACAGCATCGGCTCGGCCCCGGCGACCTGGAAGCCGACGAGTCGACGGCGGGGCCCCGCGGACCGGGCCCGTTCGACTGCGGCCCGGCCCAGGAAGTCGTGCTCCGAGGAGAGCTTGCAGGCGAACAGCAGACCAGCCTCGACTGGAGTGTCGTTGGGGGTCAGTTCCCGGCCGAACGCCCGGTAGCCCTTCTCCAGCCGTAGGGAGTCGATCGCGTAGTAGCCGCCGCGGGTCACTCCGAACCGCCGTCCGGCCGTCATCAGAGACTCGTACACCCCGACCGCGAATTCGGCGGGAACATAGAGCTCCCAACCCAATTCGCCGACGTAGGTGATCCGGGTGGCCCGAACCGTCGCATAGCCGAGCGATATCTGCCGGCTGGTGGCGAACGGGAAGCCGGTGTCGGACAGGTCGGCGTCGGTCAGGCTTTCCAGCAGCGCCCGGGACTGCGGGCCCATCACGCCGAAGACGGCCATCGACGAGGTGACGTCCACCAGCTCGGCACGGGCGCCTTCGGGCATGTTGCGCCGGACGTGGTCCTTGTCGCGTTCGGTGGTGGCCGCGCTGCTGACGATCAGGAACTCCTCGGGGCCGGTCCGGGTGACCGTGACGTCGGACTCGTAGGTGCCGCGTTCGTTGAGCATCCCGGTGTACACGGCGGTGCCGACCGGGACGCCGACGTCGTTGGTGCACAACCATTGCAGCGCTCGCTGCGCATCGGGGCCCACCATCAGATACTTGGAGAACGACGTCTGGTCGAAGACCGTAACGGCAGTCCTGGTGTTCAGTTGCTCGGCGGACGACCACGGCAGCCAGTTGGGTTTCCCCCAGGTGTATTCGATGGCGGCGTCGCAGCCGGCCGGGGCGAAGTAGTTGACCCGCTCCCACCCCATCCTGCTGCCGAAGTTCGCGTTCGCCTCGACCAGCAGGTGGTGCACCGGGGAGCGCCGGAACGGCCGTGCGGTGGTGAGTTCCCGGTTGGGCCAGGGAATTTCGTAGTGGACACCCAAGACCTCGGCAACCCTGTCGTGCAGCCAGCGGACGTTGCCGTTGAACGGCGCGAAGCGACGGATGTCGACACCGGTGAGATCGGTTGTCGGCGAACCGTTGACGATCCACTCCGCCAGTGCGCGCCCGGCCCCACCGGCCGACGCGATGCCCACCGAGTTGAATCCAGCCCCGACGAAGAAGTTCCGGCACTCCGGGGCCTCGCCGAGGATGAACTGATTGTCCGGGGTGAAGCTCTCGGGCCCGTTGTAGAGCTTCTTCAGCCCGGTGTGCTCCAGCGCGGGAATCCGCAGCAGCGCGTTGTCCATCAGGATCTCGAAGTGCTCCCAATCCTCCTCGAGGAGTTGGAATTCGAAGGGATGGGGAATGTTGTCCGGGGCCACCCAGGGCTTGGCCTGCGGCTCGAAGCCGCCGATGACCAGACCGCCGACCTCCTCCTTGAAGTAGGTGTAGCCGTCGGGATCACGCAGGATGGGCAGGTCCGGGTGGACACCGGCGATGGCTTCGGTGACGACGTAGAAGTGTTCCGCGGAATAGAGCGGGACATTGACACCGGCCAACGAGCCAACGGCTTTCGCCCACTGGCCCGCGCAGTTCACGACGATCTGCGCGTCAAGATCGCCTGCGTCGGTCACCACGCCGGTGACCCGACCGTCGACGGTATGGATGTCGAGGACCCGCACATGCTCGACGATCTGCGCGCCGCGCTGGCGGGCGCCCTTGGCCAGCGCCATCGTCAGGTCGGTCGGATTGGCCCGCCCGTCCGCCGGCAGCCAGATCCCGCCGACGAGATCGTCGATCCGCATCACCGGGTAGTGGTCGAAAGCCTCCTGGGGGCTGAGGAGTTCGCAGTCGAGGTTGTAGGCAGCCGCGTTGGCCGCGGTGCGGCGCAACTGGATCATCCGGTCCTCGGTGCGGGCCACCGTCACCCCGCCGCACTGCTTATAGCCCGCCGACAACCCGGTCTCCGCTTCGAGTTCGGCATAGAGCTGGGTGGAGTACTGGACCAGCCGGGTGCCGCTCTCCGATGCTCGCAGCTGTCCCACCAATCCCGCTGCGTGCCAGGTGGTTCCGCAGGACAGCTGACCTTGTTCGAGGAGCACCACATCGGTCTCGCCGAGCTTGGTGAGGTGGTAGGCGACGCTCGTGCCGATGACGCCGCCGCCGATGACGACGATACGGGCACGATCAGGCAGCGTTACGGTGGTCATCGTTTCCTCGTCAGTCGGAGGTGTGGGCGGCGTCGAGCAACTGGCGGAATCGCGGGCTGGAGAATTCAGCGGCAGCGGAGGTGTAGCGCTGCATCGCCCAGTCCCAGAAGTCGAATTCGATAGGGCTGGTGGCACTTTGCAGGCAGCCCCACAGCGTCCAGCCATACTTGCCGGCGATGCCCTGCAGCCGGGCCCGGGCGGTCTTGTGCGGCAGGCCGCGCCCGTAGTAGGCGGTGACCAGATGGTCGAGCTGATCGGCCGAGAGGTCGCACTCTGCCCAGATGTTGCCCAGCTCGAAACACGGGTCGTTGTTGCCGGAGTACTCGTAGTCGATCAGCCACAGCTGATCGCCGTCGTCGATGAAATTCGCGGCGAGCAGATCGTTGTTGCACGGCATGGTGGTCGGATCGGTCGCGGTCCGATCGGTCGCGTGCAACACGCGGCGGATCGACTCGAAGTGTTCGGCGTAGTCGTGGTAGCCCGACGGGATCGGCAGCCCCCGTTCGGTCAGTGTCGTCACATAGGCCGGCTGCAGGGCGAACATGTCGAACTCGTCGCGGAAGCGGGGTCCGCCGTGCAGCGTCCGGCAGCCGGCCGCGACACGGTCGAGTACGACGGGATCATCCATATCGGCATTGTTCAGGGTGCGGCCCTCCAGGAAGCCGACCAGCAGGATGCCGAGATCGGGTCGGTAGTCGATCACCGGAGCACCCACGCCCGCCTGCTCGGCGGCCCTGGTGTTGTAGAACTCGTTGTCTCGGTCGATGCCGAGCAACGCCGCGCCCGGGCCGCTGCACCGCGCGACGTACACGCCGTCGGGGGTCGTCACCTTGATGTTGCGATTGGTCAGGCCGCCCGGGAGCTCCTCCAGGTGGCGTGGCCTGTCGGCCAGTATTGCCAGCTGCCCGAGCAGACGGTCGAGCTCAGAGAGCTGATGCCGAGCGCCAGACCCGCTCATGGCCACGACACTAGATGACCGGCGTGCCGCCGTCTCGGGCTTCCTCCCGCCCGCAGCCGGGCCGGGCCTGTCACCCCCGGGGGCGGGTCTGGGACAATTGGCGCCGGTGACATGACCATGTACACGACATCCGCGACCCCGTCCGTCCATCCGGGGATCAACGGCGAGGCCGTCGTCGATCTTGACGCGATCGCGCACAACGTCCGGCTCCTGCGCGAGCACGCTGGTTCAGCGCAGGTGATGGCGGTGGTCAAGGCCGACGCGTACGGCCACGGCGCCCCGGCGGTGGGCCGGGCGGCCCTGGCTGCGGGCGCCGCAGAGTTGGGCGTGGCCACCATCGACGAGGCCCTGGAACTGCGCCGGGCCGGCATCACCGGGCCGGTGCTGTCCTGGCTGCACCCGCCGGGCACCGACTTCGCCCCGGCGCTGAGCGCCGACGTCCAGATCGGGGTGTCGTCGCAACGGCAGATCACCGATCTGCTCGACGCCGTCGCGCGCACCGGCCGCACCGCGGTGGTGACCGTCAAGGTCGACACCGGGCTGAACCGCAACGGCGTCAGTGCGCAGGACTACCCGGGAGTCCTCGACGCACTGGCCCGCGCCGTCGCCGACGACGCCGTGCGGGTGCGCGGCATCATGTCGCATCTGGCCAGCGGGGACGAGCCGAACGACCCACTCAATGATCTTCAGGCTCAACGTTTTTCGGCGATGCTCGACCAGGCGCGTAGCCGCGGGGTCGATTTCGAGGTGGCCCACCTGTCCAATTCGCCGTCGGCGATGACGCGCCCGGACCTCGCGTTCGACATGGTCCGGCCCGGGGTGGCGGTCTACGGGCTCAGTCCGATCCCGGAGTTCGGCGACATGGGCCTGCGGCCGGCGATGACGCTGCGCTGCCCGGTGGCCATGGTCAAACAACTCAAGGCGGGGGACGGGGTGTCCTACGGGCACGCCTGGATCGCCGAGCGGGACACCACCGTCGCGCTGATCCCGCTCGGTTACGCCGACGGGGTCTTCCGGGCCCTCGGCGGCCGCATCGACGTGCTGATCAACTGCCGCCTGCGGCGCAGCGTGGGGCGGATGTGCATGGACCAGTTCGTCGTAGATCTGGGGCCCGAGGTCGATGTTTCCGAGGGTGATGAAGCGATCCTGTTCGGGCCCGGTCTGGACGGCGAACCCACCGCCCAGGATTGGGCCGAGTTGCTGGGCACCATCCACTACGAGATCGTCACCAGCCCGCGCGGCCGGGTGCGGCGCAGTTACATCGGAGGCGGCGATGGCGGCCGGTAATCCCAGACGCCGGCTGTGGCCGGGCCGCAAGCGCCGACCCGATGCCATCGCGGCACTGCCCGCCGGGGTGAGTGCGAGCGGCGTCGGCAAGAAGGCCAGCCTGATGGCGGGGGTGGCCGGTCTCGGGGCGGTCGGCACCGCGGCGGGCCGCTCGGCGGCGAAGTCGCTGCGGCATCGCAAGGAATTGCGTGACGCCTACGAGGGTGAGGATTTCAAGCTCCTCGACGCCGACCGCGGCTGCGTGGTGACCTCGGCCGACGGAGTCCCGCTCATCGTCCGCGAGGTGGGTCCGGTGACCGCCCCGCTGACCGTCGTCTTCGCGCACGGCTTCTGTCAGCGGATGGGCGCCTTCCATTTTCAGCGGGCCGCGCTGGCCCAACGCTGGGGACCGCAGGTCCGGATGGTCTTCTACGACCAGCGCGGCCACGGCGGGTCCGGTGAGGCGCCGATCGAGACCTACACCGTCGAGCAGCTCGGCCAGGACCTGGAGACCATCCTGGCGGTGATGGTGCCGCGCGGTCCGGTGGTTCTGGTCGGCCACTCGATGGGCGGGATGACGGTGCTCTCCCACGCCCGTCAGTTCCCCGCCAACTACGGCCGCCGGATCGTCGGTGCGGCGATCATATCGTCTGGCGCGCAGGGTATTTCGCGATCACCTCTCGGTGAGATCCTGCAGAATCCTGCCCTGGAGGCGGTGCGATTCGCTGCCCGCTATTCGCCGAAACTGGTACACCGCACGCGTGGCGCCACCCGATCGATATTGCGGCCCATCCTCAACACCGCCTCGTTCGGTGACCAGGACGTCAGCCCCAGCCTGGCGGCATTCAACGAGGCGATGATCCACGCGACCCCGGTGGCCACCCTGGTGGAGTTCCTGCACGCGCTGGAGGTACACGACGAGACGGCGGCACTGCCGGTCTTGGCGCGCATCCCGACGCTGATCGCCTGCGGCGACCGCGATCTGCTCACCCCGGTCCGCAATTCCGAGGAGATGGCGGCGGCCCTGCCGGACTCGTTGCTGGTCATTGTGCCCGGGGCGGCGCATCTCGTTCAGATGGAACGGCCCGAAGTGATCAACGACGCTCTGGTGAGGTTGGTCGAACAGGCGACCCCGTCGCGGCTGGTCGCCTTCGCCCGACGGTTGCGAGACCGGATTGACTGACCTTCGGAGGAGGGACGGCCTGACCGGCACGGTGTCTCTGGCGACCGTCGACGAAACGCTGGCGTTCGG
>Ga0194055_10003116_pt1 | contig 12903 bp, 11 predicted proteins | sample SepL449m_MetaG_FD_155482 | JGI IMG/M metagenome (GOLD analysis project Ga0194055, IMG submission 155482) | Anoxic zone freshwater microbial communities from boreal shield lake in IISD Experimental Lakes Area, Ontario, Canada - Sep2016-L442-9m | ecosystem: Environmental > Aquatic > Freshwater >... | reverse complement strand
TACCTGGACAGATCGTCGGACGCCTATTGCTTCTCTCCAAAAGATGCCAAGAAACTCTGGTTGAAGCAAAGGAAGGATGAGCGAGTTACGCCGCTCGCTTGCGGCAACAAGCCTGGATCGAATCGGGCAAAGAATCCCAAGCGTTCACCCGGTGAAAGCTACACAAGCGGCAGCTATGGCCGTGCGATTGCGAGGGCATGCGAAAAGGCGTTCCCACCCCCTGAAGGCCTAAGTAGCCGCGAAAAGGTGCTAGCATGGAATCGCGAGCATTCTTGGGCGCCCAACCAACTGCGCCATACCTTCGCAACCAAAGTCCGCAAGGAACATGGTTTGGAAGTGGCATCGATACTGCTAGGCCACTCGGACGTAGGGGTAACCCAAATTTATGCCGAGAAGGACAGACAGAAGGCCGTGGAGGCCGTCCAGGCGATGGGAGCAACAGTAGCACAATCCATACCCCAGTAAGTATCAATTGCTGACTTTGAATGGTCAGGCTGCCGGATCAGGCGGCAGCCGACCTCGGCGGTTCGACCCTGAGTCAATTTGGGATCACCAATCGATTTTTTTCTTTGCACGCAAGGCACGAAACGCATCAAAAAGGAACGGAAAATCACTAGATGGTCATGGATTCGAGAATCGAGCCACCAGCGATAGGAATGCGAAAAAGAGGATTGCTCTTGATTGCGCTGTAATTTTGAGCGGAACGGCAAGTAGCAAAATGCTCCATGATCCAGAATAGGGCGTTGGAGGCCAGGCCGCACACTTCAGCGAGCTCACGAGAGGGTTCGGTTTCAGGGGGAGTCCGACGTGAGGCTTGGGTATGATCATCTAACTTTTTCGCCAGAAAATGCCTGTCTGTGTCCTGATTCGATTGCTCGGAACGTGGGCTCCAATCTCGAACGGTTGCCGTTTCATTTTCAATCGTGAAATGCACTACATTGTGACAAAATCACCAACGATTCAGACAGATCAAGGAGCCAACAAATGTTACGTGAAGTTTGGGGAACATACTCTGTCAACGACCATACTGGCGTGTGGCCATTCGTTTGCGATTTGATGTTGTTTGATCGATTGAGGATTCCAGTTCCGGGAAACGGGAGGTGGGATTTATGGGAAAAGGAAGGGTGGGATCCGACACGACAAAGAAGAATGATCGAAGTACTTGGGGATCGAGTGAAGACAATCGAATGGGGTGATGCTCTCGAATCAAAATGGAAAGATCGATGGAAGTTCGCAGTCGAAACTGGCAACGCCACCAGATCCAATGCGTTCAAGTTTACCCGCGATTTGCTCATCGAAGATCTTCCAAGAGAAGTAATGGCAATTCAATCTGTCGCATGCTATCCCGATGAGACGACTCTACTGAACGATTTGCAACTGCAAAAAGTTGAAGGGGTCATTCAACCTTCGTATTCTCCGCACATTGCTGCGGTTTTGGGCAGAACTTTTCTTGTTCCCAGCAAGACGCTGGATAAGCCTAAGAACATTGATGAAGAGATTGAATTGCTGGAAAAGGTTGTCAACCTATCGTCAAATCGAAAATTTCAACGCCGACGGGCAAGTTACTGGAACTGGCAGCGATCGTTTACAGAGGGAGTCATCACAGATCAACGGACTGTCGATGCGGCGGTACTTGAAATGCATGAACTTCTTGAAGAAGAGCATGATGCAATCCGAGAGCAAGGGGTTGAGACCATCGTCCGTTATGCATTTCTAATAGCTACGGTCGCAACTGGAGCCTTGGCTGGACCTCTTTCACCGATCACGCTAGGGTCGGCATTTCTCACGGTAGGTCAATTTCTCTGGAATGAGCAAAGACTAAAAAAGAGCGTCACGATCGAGGGGCGACAACCTGACGAAGCGAACGTGGCTGCACTATTCCACGACGTTCGAGCACATTTTGGAATGCGGTAGGTCGTTATCCTCGCGTAGAATAGTTCACAAGCCAAAATGCAATTCAAGATTTCGCGATGCAAGAACGATGAAGAACGCCTCTGCGAATCATCCGACCAACAAGGGACCTCTGCGAGCATCGGATGACGAGGTCCCCTCCAAAGGAAGCCTTCCCAGTAAGTTCAGCCTTCTGGAAAAGTTGTTAGTAACATACTCATCATTCATCAGGACTTCTCAATTTGGCGGAATGCAATCCGAAGGAATGTGTACGGATGCTGTATTTTCGCCGGATTTTTAAACTCCATGAAGTTGCTCGCGCTTGTTGTTTTTCCTAGTGAGACTGATAGACTGACTGACTCTAGGCAAGCCATCCACGCCAATGTGTGAGACGATTTCCATGACTTCTGTTGAGAACAACAGGTCGCCCCTTTTTGATGATGAGAAAGAGAGCCTAGCGGATTCAAACTTCGCCTGCGGTTCTCATACTCCATCGACAATCACGACGGCAATCGCCTCGAAGCTTCAACCATTGAAGCCCTTCATAGACCATCTTCAATTGCTTTCACAGCTTGCGATCTCGAAGAGTATTTCTGCGAATCAGTTGGCCGTTACGATCAACGAAGCAATCACTTTCGGCCTTCGTGAATCCGATTTACGAGTCCTGATTCTAGATGGTCTCATTGTTCATTTGACCGAACTCCGTGACTCTCGTGCTAGCGAACGGCACTTTTTAAGGGCATCCAATCGATTTCAGTTTTGCGATTCCAGTTGCTTCCAATGGCGCAATCCATCGGAAGAAGTGGATGACATGAATTCAAACGCTCCTGGCCAATGTCAGGCAAGTGAGACCATCGCATTTCGCAGCAAACCAAGCTGGAATCGAATGACACGCTGCCTGGAATTCGATGGAAAATTGGTCAAGCGATTCAGCGTACCCGCACCCATTCAAGAGATGATTCTGTCTGTATTCCAAGAGGAAGGCTGGCCAACAATCATCGATGATCCCCTGCCACCCATTGCATGTCACGATTCGAAGCAACGCCTTCGGGACACGGTACGCTGCTTGAACCGTAGCCACCGCGAGAAAGACCTCATCAAGTTCTGTACCGTAGATAATGGTGAGAGCATTCAGTGGTCTCCCGCTCTCACGAAGAAGCCATCGTGACGCGCCCTTCCGCTTTCCATGGATCACTCGTAGCGGGCAATCCATGGAAGATATACAAAAATGGCAACTGACCTTCGTTCAGAAGTGTCCGCAAATTCGCGTGTCATGTGAGACGATTTGCCATGAGCAGCGCCATCCAATCTGCTAACCCACTTCAAGTCTGGCTTAGAGAACGCCTCTCCCGCGGATGCAATCTACTTTTCGCTGCATATGAGTACAGCCAAACGTGCCGTTGTGACCGTTGTCAACTCGCCATCACTTTGGAAGAGCTCTTCTCCGCAGGAATCGACTGCGCCGATTGCCGTTGGATGGTAGTCGAAGGGATCATTGAGCATTTCACGGAAACCACTTATCCCGGCGACAAAACGAGAAGCTTCCGACAAGGGGATGCTCTCCTGACCAAACAATCGGCGTTCATGCTCACTCAATACGGTGTGCAGTTCATTCGCTGCGAATTCCAGCTTCCCGTCGTACCGGAACAACCCCAGCTCGTTCTCAGGCAGCCCGATCCTCCGTTGGTCCCCCCTCTCGAAGAAGACCCAATCCCGAATTGGGATGCATCCCGTCATGAACTTTGGTTTGATGGCCGATTGATCAAGCAATATCGCATCCCATCCGCCAACCAAACAACCATCTTGGCAGCCTTCGAAGAAGATGGATGGCCACCTAGGATCGATGATCCTCTCCCGTTCCACTGCGATATCGATTCACGTCGCCGATTGAACGATACGATTCGCAATCTCAATCGCTCCAGGATTCACCCCATTCTCCGATTTGCCGGGGATGGATCCGGAGAAGGCATATTGTGGGAAGCGAATCGGTCCTGAGCAGGTCGCTGGTAAATTCGACGATCAGCCGGAACGCGTTAGCGTCCAGTTGTACTTCAGGATCGCCAAAAAAGCGGGTGCTAACGCACTGCGGCTGATGTGGTTTTTCCAAACAGGCACTGACGACCAGACAGACTTCTGGCGTGAAATGTTAGTTCATTGCACTCTACGACGTGTCCTGAATCACACGCGGTGTCAATCACTCGGCGTGCCGAGACGTCGATTCTGTGTCATCTTCTTGAGCCAGTCCGACTTAAAGGCCACCCAGATATCGGATGCCATCCCCTGCAGAAGATAGGAGTAGTGCATCGTTCCGAATCCCTTCTCTCCCCAGGTCGATGGGAATGGCCCATGAAACGTAAACGTCCCTTCTCCGTGCCATTTCGAATGATCTTCATAGCCACACAGCACGATGACCCCCCGATCGGTGATTTTGTCAAACCGATCCCGAAGTTGCAACTCGGAGGTCCATGGCAGGGTGCTGGGAAAGCTCAACCCGACGATGCATGGTATCCAGGCATTGAGTAGTCTCTTCATTAGCTTCAATGTCTCCCGCACGTCGGATCGATCGATGCGTACATAAACGAGATCCGAATAATCGGATGCAAAGGCGTAGCAAAGTGGGGACGATTCCGCAGTCATACCGCTCTGTTCAACATTTCGAACGAGTGTATGGGGTGGCAACCCTGTCCTGCGTATGCTGCGAAGCGCGGCGCGAATCGATAGATCTGCATGTGTGGAAGGCCCTTCGAACAAACGTGCCGAACGGGCTACAAACTTGCGGCTTAGTCGGACCAGACTCCCTTCGCTCTGCGCTAAAAAGTACTCCAGCACCGAGCAGCAGGCATGAGAAACCTGGCACGACGAATCGTCGGGTTCCCACTCGAACAGAAACTCATCTCGAAAATCAACGCTTGTGGCGGGATCACCGACAATACTAAGATATCTCCACAGTTCGGACGCTCGTTCCGAGTCGACCGAAATATCTCGAAAGTCGGGAGCATCAGGCCCCCAGCGCTGGTCCAAACGCGTTGTCATCAATGCGTCATCCTTGTGTTCGAAAAAAGTCGAGGGGGCGTGGCGGTTTGGTTTGCGACCTCCGTAGCCACGTCCCCTCGATTCAAAAACATTCGACGATTACTTTGTCTTTTGAGAAAAGTAATGATCGATTTCGTCACGAACTCCGCCGTTGGAAACGGGTAGCGAGATGCTCATGTCATCAAACTTTCCGTTGGCAGAGACCAACTTTTCAGCCACGTCCAATCGTGCTCGCAGATCGCTCACCAAACTTTGGCATTTGTGAACGTCCGCGTCATCGAATTGCACTTTATGTGCAATCGAATCGCTTTGAACCGTGTGCAATCGGGCTTCGAGATTCTCAGCTTGGATTTCCAAGTCTCTCTTCGCCTGAAGCATCGTCTCTAGCTTTGCCCGAGCCGCTTGCAAAGATTCTTCTCGCGATACGAGCAGTTCTTCCTTCGCAGCCAACGTAGCCTCTTGCATTCGGAAGCGAGTGAAACGACGGTCCAGCTCTCGGTCCACCTCACCAGCGGTTGCTTGTCGGCTTCCGATGCGAAGAGTCGTTTGACCACTTTCCGCTTGCTTGCGGAGCTCCAACAGGCCTTCCTGTTGTTTGCTCAAAATTTGAGTGACATTCTTCACCTCACGGCGAAGGGATTCCACTCCCACTTCTTCCTGTGCAATCACAACCATGTTGCGTTTGATGTCCGGTGTCAGTTGGCTGATCATTGTTCGTGCTCGTTCGATCTCGAACGATATAGGAACATTTTCAGCTACCGACTCAGAAACCATTCTTCCTGCGGTCGACAAATAGCTCACCCCTTCGTCGCCATAGGAATACCAACCAAACGCAGCGGCGGATGCGAGTGCTAATCGCTTGGCAGTCATCGCACTTTTTGCGATGCCTGTAAGCCACAGCAGATTCTTCATCATTCCTCCTCCCACAAAAAATTGGCCTTCAACCGAAACAAACGTATGTTGCGGCCTAGGGCCAAACAAAATTCATTACTCATCCAGCCGTTCCCGGATGTCGACGTCGGCATCGGCCGCCTCACGCCGCAAAAGTTCTACCGTCTTGGCCACAATCTCCGCTTCCTTCTGCGACCCCATCGATTGATACTGATCGAGACTCTTTCGGGCAAAGAAATAAGCCGATCGTAATCGATGCCTGGATCTCAGCAGCAACGCCATGCGATTGAAGTCATGGGCCAATGCGAACAAGTTGGAATTCGCGGCGATCTTCTGGATGGCATCGTGAAATTGCACCGTGACATCGCTCCAATTGGCGCCACACTCCAGTTCTGCCGCAATCAGTCCCATCAAAACGCGAGAGTCTTCGATGATGACGCGGGCTTCGTTTCGCTCCTGCATCTGGATCCAGTTGGATTGCAATCGTTGGAAGCACGACATCGCCGATGCATGACACCCCTGGAAGAATCGGATCCATGCCAATGTCCGCAGCGCCGATAGCCGACGGATATCCAGGCAGTCGACCTCTCCGTCGAAACGTTGGAGAACCCCCTCAATCCTTGTCTCCAGCACATCCAACGGTGCATCGGGCAACTGCGACTCGACTTGGATCAACTCCGTCACCAGTGCCAGCGTATCGGGGTGATTCGGATCCCTTGCTGCCAGTTCGAATGGAACGGCCTTCTCCAAAAGCCTCTTGGCAATGTCGTCTTCGGATTGCTCCGAACGCCATAAACCCAGCGCTCGCCAAACCTCCCCAATCTCTTCCAATCGCTTGCCGTGCTTCCCTTCGAGCCGGGCCAAGGCGTTGAGAATCTCATTCGATTGCTGCTGCACCCGAACGGGTTCGTTGTCACGCGCCTGAATCACTCGCAACAACGCGATCCGCAGCGGCAAATCGACGAGCGGGTCGGCTGGAAAAACGGTTCGGATCTCCGCAATCACCTTGGTCAATTGCTTTTCCGCTTCGGACCAGTCTCCATTCAAGAAGTAAATCCGACTTCGAATCCCATCCGCGAGGGAGCAGAGCATCTTGTGGATGTCGATCGGCGTGGACTGCGTGTCTTTCTTGAATTGAATCAGCTCCGCAGTGCAGCATCCGCAGGCGTCACAACTCCATCGTTCGCAGTACCAACTCTCGGTGATGCATTGCCTGCACTTGCTCTCGAGAAACAGAATTTCAAAGCAATCGTACCCCTTGCGCGGTACCGGTACCTCATGTTCCAAAATGTCCAAGGCCGATCGTGCCGCGATCAATTCACCTCGCTGCACATGATATTCGGAACGGACGATCGCCAGAACACTCGCGCACCATCCGCTCAACGGCGGACGGCATCTCCAAGTGCAATCGATATCCTGCAAGAGCTGCTCCGCCGTATCCAGTGCCCCGTAGCGCGTCGCGATCCGCGCGAAGAGGACTTGTCCTCGGAACCACAAATCATAAAAGTCGTTGTCGATGAGTTTCTGTTGGTACGACTGCCACGCGCGGAAGTTCTGCCACGCTTCGCGAACACGACCGATCCATTGCAGTGTGTTGACCCGATCCAGGAACCCCCGTACCTGGCGTTCCAATTCCGGGGATTGCTCGACTTGTTGAAAGATCGCGATGGCTCGCGCATATTCTTGCCGGCATTGCAACAGCTTCCCTTCCAGGTGAAGAACATCGTACAAACGATTCTGCGTACCCAGCGTTCGATACAACGCGGATGCTTGACTCAGAAATTTGTCCGCTTCGGCTCCATCGCACGATTCAAGCTGCAAGATCGCATGGAGCTGATTCACGCGAGCCAGAAAATAATCGCGATCATTGTTCTTGTGGGTCGCAATCTTTGCTTCGGCGCTTTTACAAGCTGCCAACAACGGTGCCACACGCGATGCCTGGGTGGCTTGTGGATCCGGTGGCCGACTTCGTACCAATTCGAAGTAATCGATCCATACCAGTCCGGCCTGCGAACGACCTTGATAGTAGCTCGATCCGCCTGCGAACTTCAAGGCTTGCTGAAACCGATACCGTGCGGCCGCCAATCGCTCCGCTTGTAGCTTTTCCCACGTTGCCCGATCCTGCAAGCTGCGCTGCCCCTTCGGGTTCTCGCGGTAGAACTGCTCGAGCGTCTCCCAACCCGCTAAATCGAGCGCTTCCCATATGCCGTTATCGGCGGGCTTGGGTTCGGCCACAACGAGCTCGGGTGGATCTTCGGTATGCAACATCATCCCTTCCTCCTTGGCCAGAACGATACGGACGTGAGGGACCAGCCCGACAGGACTGGACTAGCCTTCGGGTTTATCCCATACAACTCGACCGTTGTTCCTTCGGATTCGATCGTCATTGCGGAGGCCCTTCGCTCCCGGTCACCGCAGAGCTGGCAACCAGCGGATTCGTGTTGGGTGTTGGCTCTGTGGCGGCGTGACCTACCGTCGTCTCGACCGGTTTCCCTTCGTTCGCCAATCCCTTCTCCTGCATCTCCTTCCACAACGCTTTAGCGATCCGCTGCACATCGTCGTCCGACAATCCAGACTGCATGTTCGCTACACTGCGCGTTCGGGCCGATGGCAACGCGGAACGCAATGCACTCCCGGTATTGCTCCCTTCGTCGGTCAATGGATACCCAAGCAACTTGGCCAATTTTTCGAACTCGACCGAATCGGGCTTCGACGCGGGAAAAAAGTTCTGCATGGCCCGCTTGCCAACGTCGATACCGAGCACCCCCAGTCCGACTAGCAGCACGGTCATCACCACTTCGCGCAGCGAACCAAAAGACAAGTAATCGAACACACGCTCGAACCATCCTGGCCCGTACATTTCGCGCTGGAATTGGCGCTGCGAGTGGATCTTGTTGCTTGCCACCCGAAAGTACTCGGGGTCTTTGTGTTGGCGAGCGAATCGCAGCGCTTGCTGCACCGGAAGCGAACGCAACGAATAGCGCACGACCCGGTGCTGCATTTCGGCTTTAAAATCGTCTAACGAAATTTTGGGATCAATTTTCATGGGTTGAACTCATTGCAAAACAAATTTATGCAAGGACAGAACGTGGCGAGCCAAAGCACTGATCGCGATAAGCAACCAGCTTTCCAATTTCCTCATCCAAAGTCGGCAGATCTTCGAGCCGTAGATTGCAGTCACGAACCAATCGGGACCGGACTTGTTCGGCATCCATTCCTTCCAGTTCACCAAGCGTCATGCTGGCCAACCAACGACGAATGACAGGCGTGCTAGTACCGCTTGCGAGCCGACCGCAAGGCAAATCGCGTAGGTGGAGTGAGGCATGGGGATCCGCACTCGGAATAAATAATCCAGGAGCAGCAGCATCAACAGCAGCACCAACAGCAGCACCAACAGCAGCACCAGCAGCAGCACCAGCAGCAGCACCAGCAGCAGCACCAACAGCAGCACCAGCACGAGCAGCAGCACGAGCAGCAGCACCATCAGTGAGACTCGCGTTGTAAACAAACTGCGGGTGCTGACTGGCGACGCAAATTGATCCTGCGATTTCGGATTTTACATGAGCCTTACGGTCTTTCTCCAACACGGTATTCAACTCATTAGCATCGATCAGCCAAACCATCCCAGGCAGAAGTTCTTTCGTTGGTGCCGTGAATGAAAAATAAGTGTTCCAATCTGGAGCCTGTAGTTCGTTGCAGGTCTTACGCCATTTCCAAAACCTGCACTGTTCCACATTTTCTATGCTCGCGCCGGACTTCAGCGATAGCACCGCTGCCGATTCCGATACCGAAGAAATCTGAACTAGATTTGCACCATCCTTCCAGGGAAGAATGAAATCGCCGTTTGCGGTCTGTAGCTCGACAAATTCTTCTGCAAAAAGCGGACGAACTAAACAAGGGGTTCCATAAAGCGATAATTTTGTACCTTCAACCTTGCATTCATTTGCGTACCCAGCGTTGTGCGTGTCGATCTTGAATGTGACGGTTTTGTTGCTTGACTCACCAGTCACAGCATGTACTTCGACTCGAATTGTCCATCCATCTGGAATCGTCCTAATTGCCCGAAATGTGCCCATAACAACCGGCGGAGTTGTGTCTTTATTGCCGCTGCCCACTGCCAACCTCAATCCCCACATTTCTACAGCGTGTATCAATCGCTTGTCTCCCAGTCGTTGTCTTAAATAAGCAAGGGAAAAGGGATGCTGCGCGATAGTCAGCTGATTTGCATCCCCAGGCTGACCATCAACGGCAATCACCGAATCGCAAAAGCCATCCATCCCACCAACCGGCGATTTGATGCTCCAATGATCGTCTCCCTTCATCGAGATTCTGTTCTTATCAGCCTCACGTATAATTTGGCCGCGGTACTCAACACTTGTGCTCCGAAAACGCTCATTCTCAATCACCGAATACAACGCTTCGTTTAGATCCGCTTCGATCAAGGGTTGGCCTTGATTGAAAAGGATGCGCGTGATCCGGTACTTTTGCGAAAATGGATTGCGACTGAAATCACCGTACATATTGAATTCCTCTGCTCAGTTCTCAATGCGAAGTTCAGTTGTCATCGGAAAAGGGGTAAACTCGGTGATCCGCTGCCGTAAATTGGCGATCCGCTGTGGTTGGTACAAATCATGAAAGACCCCCATCTCGGATCCTGATTCAGCACCTTGCAAAATCGCCGAATGGCAAGGACTCGAATGCTCTGAATCCGGGCCGTGCGTGCCATTCGAACAGCCATATCCCTTCGTGGGTCCCGGCGAGCACTCACAGCCACCCAACGAACAGGCATCACCCATGGAAGGAATTCCTTCAAGCACATGCGACAGGGCCAATTGGCAGTAGCCTGGGTCCAAGTAATGTGTCGAAACGTAGCGAGGCACGATCCGCTCCCAGCCCAGCGACTTGCCCGTTGGTGTTTCCCGATCCGATGCTTGGGCAGGCTGACAGAAATACTGCTGGGGTGTTTTCCAATCTGGTTCAGAAGTCGTCGGTGCCACGTAGCAGAATCGCATGCCACCCAATTGCTGCCGCGCGACGGTTACCGCCTGATCGAAAATGCTGTCGGCTGCAAATTCGATCGCGAACGCATCGACCTTTCCCAAAAGCGTGGAGCGTTCTACTCGTATCAAGCCTTTGTTCAACCGAATGGCCTGGCCTGCCTCGCAACCACATCCTCTGGTGTTGCCGTCGACGATACTGTCAGCGATTTGCAATCGTGATTCTGCCGTTCCTCGCACCTTGCCTACGATCGAATTCCGTATTGAAGTGACTGAGCCTTCGGCATCTAAGATCAAGTCCGAGGCGCGAATCGTGACACATTTGCACGAGGACTGAAAATCGATCGGCACGAAGGTGCAATGGTCGATGTTGATGCGCGTGATCGGATCATGCACTCGAACATCACATGGGTTGGGCCGTTGCGATTGGCACGGTGTCATGGCCGTCTCGGCACAAGGATCCATCGGCTGGCTATGGCCCTTGATCGCTACCTTCCCGTTGCAGATCCTCAGTCGCTCTAGATGGACCTTGGCACCAGTACCCAATTCAAATGAGATCGCTTCGTCGCATTCCCCATTTCCTAGCTCGATGGTTGGGAAGCATCTGGGGGCGCCGCGCACCGTCAATTCATAACCGGCAGGGATCGCGATTGAGCACAGGTCCAGTTCATAGTGATCGCTGTCGGCGATTTCGATGATGACGCGAGGTTTGTTCAGAACAAAATAGGGGATGGAAGTTCCGCTGCAAACGGTGCCGACAGGTGAAAGTGTGGATGGGGTGATAAAGATCGGGTCTCTAGGTCTCTCCTGGTCTACGATTTGAAAGAGATTCCCTCCCGTTGCAGCGCATCCTCGGTGAACTCGCACAACGAGCGGACCCTCCTCATCACCGTGTACCACTTCGTTCGTCGCCGAAGTTCTGTATTCGCCACCGCCCACGTCGGCGCTGAACAAGTAATAGTAGGAGGCAAGAATTGCTGGTGACGCGACGGTTGCGACTGCAGCGCTGGGCTCTTTGACAATCGCAAAAAGCCCCGACTCAGGATCGACCAGGTATTCACTCTTTGCGTCTTGAGATGCAGATGTCTCGTCAGCGCCGTTTCCTTCGGGCTGTGACAAACCCAGAATCTGCAGTATCTGTTCGCATCCCTTTTTAATCCGTTCTTTCGCTGACTCGTCCTTTGCATTGCACTCACACAGCACCCAGGACAGATCGCCAATTCGGACACGCCTGCGGCGGATCAGGCGAACATGCTGCACGCAGGTGCATGGGCTGTTGGGCACGCTCGCTTTGCAGCATGCGCCGCTGCATGTCTCCTCCCAAAGCGCAAAGCTTTTGTCGCGGCCATAGTAGATATTTTTTGGTGGACCATTCGTGGACTCCTGCAACTCCTCGCGCGTTAGCAAAAGAGGCAATCGCTCGCGAGGCTCTAATCCGTCCACTTGTTCGGCGCGAAGCGTCGCATGGGTCGTTGGTTGGTTGCATATCGGACGGGCCACTCCAATCGAGTCGAACGAATAGACTTCGATGGTCTTTTGGCTCGATTGGCCACTCCCGACGGCAATTGTATGCTCGCAGGTCCAAATGCATCTAGCTCGCGATTGGGTGACCCGCATCGGCTGTAGCCGCCATAGATGAAGTCGGATCAAGTCCCGGTTCTTGGGGTACCAATCCTCATGCGGTTTCTTGAAGTCGCTGAAGAAGGACCCTTGGGAGAAGGCCCGTTCTAGGCTCCCTTCTTCCTTCAGCTTGCGAAAATTGACGGACTGCCCCATCGCCGCGAGGTCACCGAGAAGAGTTGCGTCACGCACGGGACAGAGTTGCTGATTCCGACGGATGTCTTGAAACTGGGCCACCCGTGGATACCACTCGTTGGCCCGGCTATACCAGTTCGTAACGGCCATCCCCAACTCTTCCAGGACGGGAAGGGTTCCCTTTCGCTTTTGATTCGTAATGGCATGGGCGACTTGACGTCGCGGCATCGACAGACGAAGGGCTCGCAATCGGTCCACTTCATGCCTTGGAAGCGATGCGAGTCCTTCGGCCGCGCCATTCCCAACCAGTTCGCCCAGAAACGGGACCATCTCGGGC
>Ga0194055_10003115_pt1 | contig 12903 bp, 15 predicted proteins | sample SepL449m_MetaG_FD_155482 | JGI IMG/M metagenome (GOLD analysis project Ga0194055, IMG submission 155482) | Anoxic zone freshwater microbial communities from boreal shield lake in IISD Experimental Lakes Area, Ontario, Canada - Sep2016-L442-9m | ecosystem: Environmental > Aquatic > Freshwater >... | reverse complement strand
AAAGGTTTTCGGATGGGTATTTTACCGTTGCAACCAACTCACCATCGGGGATGCTTTCGGTATCGAACACAATGTAGGCAACTGCATCTTTAGGGCTGGCTGCCTGATGAGTGCTTTCTTTTTTGATATCGTTTGCAATTTGTGTCGAGTGATCCATGTTTTCTTTCTGCTAATAAAGTAAGATATTCCCATGATCACCTGCATTGTTGCAAAGGTCAAGCTTGGCGCATTCTTTTCTTGAGTTCAAAGGTGTACCTACGGCATGGAACGCAGCACCGTATTTTCCAAATGCAGAAAGTATCGCTACACCCTTTGGCGCCAGTGGGATTTCACCAACCCTAGTTATGCAATGTTTATTGGCCTTAACCCCTCTACCGCGGATGAAGTCCAAAATGATCCAACCGTTGCGCGATGCATTGATTATTCGATGCGTTGGGGTTTTGGCGCCCTTTGCATGATGAATATCTTTTCCTTCCGGGCGACCCTTCCTACTGTTATGAAGGCTCAGCACAATCCCGTAGGCAAGGATAACAATCGCTGGCTCGTTGAAATCGCAAAGGATGCCTCGGTAATAGTTGCAGCCTGGGGAACTCATGGCAGCCACCTTGATCGGCATCAGGAAGTGATTGCATTGCTTGGTGATAAATTGCATTGTTTGAAGGAGACGAAGGATGGCTTTCCTAGTCATCCGCTTTATTTGAAGAAGTCTCTTGCGCCTGTGCCATACATTGGAGTTAAGACATGTTGATCGTGCAGGTTGGTGATTTTGGAACGGATGGCGATGCTCATTATCGTATCCATGCTCCCGCAAGGTTCATGGGTTTGATTGCTGGAGTGGTTTGTGTTGATGTTCATTTTCATCATCATTTGCTACCCATGCTTGCAGAGAAGGCCGATGTACTTGTGCTGCAGTTCTTCTCAGATTGGGATCTGATTCCGCTTTTAAGTATGCGTAAAAAGCTTGGCAAAATAACCATCTTTGAAGCCAACGATTTCTTCTTCGATCTTCAACCTTGGAACCCAATTGCAAGAAGTTGGCAGGATCGAGAAATTCAAGAGCTATACATACAACTCCTGCGCCTTTCTGATGGGGTGCAAACCAGCACGGCTTATCTTGCTGAACAATGGCGAAGTATGGGCGCATGCAATGTAGAAGTTTTTCCAAACCAATTGGTTCACCTTCAGCCTTTATCTAATATTGTTGAAAGGCCTTTTACCGTTGGTTGGGCTGGTTCCCCCGGTCACTTTGCAGATCTCTACCATGTTGCACCTTATTTGTAAAATTGGCTCGATGCACACCCGGATGCCCATCTTGCAATCATGACGAATGAACTAGCCCAAGAGTTTTTTCATCTTGATCCCTCACGCTTTCATTTCAAACCCTTTGGCTCCATCGAATCCTACCTTGATTTTCTAGGCTCTATTGATGTTGGCATCGCCCCCCTTCTTCCTACGAAGTACAACAAGGGCAGATCGGATGTTAAATTCTTGGGATATGCATCTTGCGGCGTTGCAGGTATTTATCAGAACCTTGAGCCTTATCGCAATATTGTCAAGGATTGCGAAACGGGCCTGTTCTTTAACACCCCTGAAGAATTGATCAGCCAGTTGGATCGTCTTTATGCGGGATTTTCCAGTTGTTATTCGTTGTCACTGATCGGACTTGATAATTATTCGCAAGAGGAAAAGCCTGTAGTCTTGCTTGAGATTCTTAACCGGGCAGGTTCAACTTTTTCGATCATGGAACATCCTTATGCAAGGGATGTACTTTCTAGGGCTGTTTTTGGAATCGTGGCGCTTCCCCTTAAGGATAAATCTGCAGTGATAGCCTTGTTGCAAAAGGCACATATGGTTTTCCCTGAATCCCCAAGGATCGTTGCAGAACTGGGCAATCTGCTTTATGCCACGGGAAAAGGGGTTGAGGCACAGAAATATTTTGACTTCGCTTGTTCCCAAAAACTTGCATCGGATCTCTGCCAGCAGGAATATCCAACCAAGGAAATTCCCTACCTATGGCAGTTTTCGCAATTCATTCGTCAAGTGCTTGCCCAATGATCCCGGGAGGCTTCTTTCTTTATTTTCCAGCTAATCACTCCCTTCGGCCCCATTCAGCGGGTATAACTACTCTTGGTTCCATTGTTGAATAAGGAAATTGTATTCATGACCGAGATTAATCCCGCCCCCGCTAAATCCAACAAGTTTGCCCTTTTGATGGTTTTTCTTGTTGTCTTCATCGACCTTCTTGGCTTTGGCATTGTTCTGCCCTTGCTTCCCATTTATGGCGATCAATATGTTGCAAGTGTTCTTCCAAAAGGCTCATCCAGTATTTTTCATGGCATCATACTTGGCTTGCTGATGTCTTCTTTTTCCATGATGCAATTTCTCTTCGCTCCAGCATGGGGAAGGTACTCGGACTTCATAGGAAGAAAACCCATTCTTCTTCTAGGCCTTCTTGGTTCCATTATTTTCTATACGCTCTTTGGCTATGCCTCCACCCTGCCCACCGAATCCGCACACCTTGCTCTTTTTCTTTTGTTTGCAGCACGCATTGGCGCTGGTATTTGCGGGGCAACAATTGGCACCGCACAAGCCGTTATTGCAGATTGCACCTCTAAGGAAAACCGCAGCAGAGGCATGGCATTAATCGGCGCAGCTTTTGGTATTGGTTTCACATTTGGCCCCTTGGTTGGATTTGGTGCTCTCACCTTTTTCCCTGATCAAGCAGGCGCTACAGGTTATATTTCTGCTGGCCTTTCGCTTTTTGCTTTTATCCTTGGTCTGGTAAAAATGCCAGAAACCAGAGTTCCCGGTGGCCATAGTGCAAATCGAAAGATCTTCGATGTCTCAGCTTTTAAGAATGTTCTATCCAACCCTGCACTTGGACCCATCATTTTTGTCTTCTTTCTGGCAACTATTGGCTTTGGTGCTTTTGAATCCACCCTGGCGATGATCAACCAAGATATTCTTAAGTTTGGCAAGACTTCCAACTTCCTGCTTTTTGCCTATGTCGGCCTTACGCTCAGCCTTGCCAATGGGCTTTATCGCCCGCTTTCACGTAAATTTTCCGTCTATTTCTTCCTTACCTTGGGCATTCTTCTCATGGGCTCGGGCGTTGCAAGCCTTGCTGGTATCACTTATATTTCCCGCAACAACATCCTCGCAGATTTCCTTCTTCCGCTCATGATGGTAAGCCTTACTATTTCAGTTGTTGGATTTGCCTTTCTTACCCCTAGTGCTCAGGCACTTGTTTCGCAACGCGCAGACCCAGAACGACAAGGTGAAATCCTAGGCGTCAACCAATCATGCTCTTCTCTTGCTCGCATCTTCGGCCCAATCTTTGGGCTAACCCTTTATAAGATCGACAGCATGGCGCCCTTCCTTTTCGCAGGGGTGCTTGTGCTTGCGATGCTTCCCCTTGTTTCCCGCATTCGAAATTTCAAAGAAGTTTGATTACCTAATCGGGATGAGCTTAAGAGGCTTTTCCTATTCTTTGATAAATAATTTTGAAATCCGGTTTTTAATTAACCTGATGGTTCAAAAGTTGATGGTTTAAATTATTGATCGGGTGTATGCTAAATTTTATTTGATAGGGAACTTACCAATGCAGGTATTTTGCAGTCCACTTCGTTATGTTCAGGGCATTTCAGCCAGCAACCAATTAGCCCAGCAGATGGATGCAGTTGGGATGAAACCGCCGGTCTTGCTTGTTGCGAGCAAGTCTGCCCGTTCGCAAGCTGAAAAATCTTGGCAGGAAAGTATGAAGCAGATGGGGTGGGAGTTATCCATTCTTGATTTTACGGGCGAATGTACACCCAAAGAAATTGATTCTGTTGTTGCCAGGGCGAAGACTCTTGGGGTTAAAAGTTTAGTGGGCGCAGGGGGTGGAAAAGTTCTTGATACCGCACGCGCCGCTGCAAACATTTGCAATATTTCGCTCGCACTTGCGCCTAGCATTGTTTCAACCGATGCCCCCACCAGTGCTCTTTCGGTCGTTTATGATGAACAAGGCAAAGTTCTTGAATATCGAATATTTAAGCGTAATCCAGATCTTGTTTTAGTTGATTTAAGCCTCATCGCTCAGGCCCCGGTAAGGTTTCTTGCAGCAGGCATTGGCGATGCTCTTTCAACTTACTTTGAATCAGATGCCTGCAGGTTGTCGAGAAAGCCCAACATGCGAGGCGGCTTAAGCACGCAGGCAGCCTTTGCTCTTGCCCGGTTCTGTTTCGATTCCATCATTGCTGATGGCGCAGATGCCTGTGTTGCAGTTGCAAATAAACTGGTCTCTCCTGCGCTTGAACGTGTTGTCGAGGCGAACACCTTGCTTTCAGGTTTAGGGTTTGAGTCTTCAGGACTTGCTGCAGCCCATGCAATTCATAATGGTTTGACTATGATTCCCTCAACGCATGATTTTTTGCATGGCGAAAAAGTCACCATCGGGGTATTGACTCAACTGGCCCTCGAAGGCAAGCCCAGGCCGTTTTTTCAAGATATCGTCAGGTTTCTTAAATCCGTTAATCTTCCAACCCGCCTGAAAGATCTTGGCATTGATGTCAACGATTTAAATGTAATAAATACCATTGCTAAAAGGGCAACCCAACCGGGTGAAACCATTCATAACGAGCCATTTCCTGTTACTGCATCTATGGTTTCAGATGCTCTTCGTGCTGCAGATGCGCTTGCTGGCCAAGTTTGAAAGTAAGCCTATTATCTTGGTCTTTCTAATGTCAAGGGTTACTCTTGAGGTGGGATAGGACCCAAAAAAGGATGATTTATCTTGCAATTACACTTTTATTATTCATGAAACCTTCTTAATATAGATCATTATATTTTATATTTATCCCCTTAAGGTGAATCACCAGTGATAACAAAAGATAATATTTCAAAGATAATAAGAGGTTTTACACTGATAGAATTGCTGGTCGTTATTGCGATTATCGCAATTCTTATTGGGTTGCTATTGCCTGCGGTGCAAAAAGTTCGGGAAGCATCTGCAAAGGCAACGTGTAGCAACAACCTCAAGCAATGGTCGCTTGCAATTCATAATTATCATTCGACTTATGGAACTTTAATGCCCGCAGCAGCAGCCAATCCTAATCGCATTTCTTGGCCTGTTTTTCTTTGGCCATATGTTGAGATGGATAATACCGCTAATAAGTACGATAAAACCCTCGGGTTTTGGCAACCTTACAATATAATTCAAAAACACATAATGGGGTTTGTTCCACGACTGCGAAAATATATTATTGTGGGTCGGGTCGTCAGGATGCCAAATGGCAAGGGGATTCATATTGGCGGGCAAGAAGCAATTATGTGATAAACTGGTGCCCAGTGAGAATGCCTTTGCTCGGCGCAGCACCTCAAACCTATTCTCCATGGGGGTATACCGATTTTTCAAACCGGGCATCCCCAAGAATTTCTACTTTAGATAAATTTGCAGATGGACCTTCTAACACCTTGGTGTTTTCTGAGGTGCTTATGCATGACAGCGATGCTGCTGCCGATTTTCGTAGCGACTTTATTAACGATGATACTCAATGTGGAAGGTTCATGACGATAGACACCCCCAATAGTGGCGTTGATGAATTGAGTGGCGGTTGATGTGTTAACGATGCAGTTAAAATGCCTTGTATAGTAAGTGGTAACGGAAAAATTGCAGCACGCAGCAGGCATTCAGGTGGTGTGAACGCTAGTTTTTGCGATGGATCCATTCGCTTTGTTTCCAATTCTATTTCCTTGGTAACTTGGCAGGCCCTCAGCACCATGAATGGTTCTGAAGTATTTGATCCCAATTACTAACCTTGAAAATATTATGAATAAACTTGTGTACTCTTTTGTGTTTATTTTATTTCTGGCTAGTGCCTGCAGCAGCGACCCAGTTAACTACCCGGTCGCAGGCGGAGTGCTGTTAGATGGCAACCCTGTTGGGAATAAAGATGATGCAGTCATCCGTTTTGAAAGCACGGATAAGAAAGGTAATACATCTGAAAGTTTTGTTGTTGAAGGAAAGTATTTGGCAAGGCTTACTGAGGGGAATTAAAAGGTATCGCTGACTTGGAGTAAAAAGTCGGGTAAAACCTTGAAGAGTAAAATTGCGGGACCCGGTCAGGAATCAGAAGAGATCATACAGATGATTCCTGCCAAGTATGGTGCTGATAGCACTTTAAGAGTTGATGTTTCCGCCAAGAATCTTCGCCATGATTTCGATCTAAAGAGCAAATGACCGTAGTTTAAAAGAGATCGGATGGGGGTTCGGAAACTTTTGGCGCTTCTCTTTTTCTATTGCCTTGCATACGTAAGGTTTCAATTCGCATAATATTCTATATATGACTATACACATGGCTTATATAGATAATATCTTGTTGCTTTAGTGTGTGTTGCACAGATAAAGAATATGTTTGAGCATATCCCGAACTGAAATCATTGCGATGGGTTTGCCATCCTTTAAAACAGGAAGATGTCTGTATCCGCCATTATCCATCTTGTGAAGAACAAAGGCCAGCCTATCAGTGGTGCGAACCGTTTCAGGTTCTTCGGTCATATAGTCGGAAATGGGTTTCTCTGCATAATCAGTTGGGTCATCAAGAACATGGTTAAGCATGTCTCTTTCACTAAAGATTCCGAGCATTTTATTTTGATCATCAACCACAAGAAGTGCGCCAATGTTTTGATCGATCATGATATCGAGGGCTTTGGAAACAGGAGTGGAGGCATGAAGAATTACTGCAGGTGCGGGCTTTACAACGCCTACTGGATCTTCCATAAGGCTTCGTTCAACCCGATCATGAGCTACGGGTACATCGAAAGAAGAAAGGTCGAGCTTGCAATTGCTGCAAGAATCGATGCCTGGATAATTTTGCTTGTTGCAATGGGGGCAAATCATGGTTTATTCCAAAGGGAAGGAGTCGGGGCCTTCGAGGTCTAGTTTAGGTATTTCTGGGTTCGGAGTATTGGTACCACGGTAAAAAGATTCATGATGACAAATTCTTGTGACAGCCCTAAAAACCCCGATACATTCAGGGAAATCAGGGTTTTCAAGCGTTGCAAGCATCTGGGCTGCGAAGGGGCTTTCGCATGCCTCATCATGAATGGCTGGTGCGGTTGATGCAGCATGGTTGGGCTGCACAAGGCTGACCGATGCGTTTTCGAATTTGATTCCTTGCCTACTTTGTGCGCCGTAAACCATAGGCTTGCCATGCTCTAGGTAAACAAGATGCTCTGGCCGATCGTGTTGGGTTGCAAGATTATCGAATACGAGATCGTTGTAGACTTTGCAGTTCTGAAGGATTTCAACAAAAGCAAAACCCTTGTGTGCAGAGGCCCGTTGCAAGATGGTGCCCAGATGATCGACATCAACATCAAGTGATCGTGCGACGAAGGTAGCTCCAGCAGCTAGCGTAAGTGCGCATGGGTGCCATGCATTATCGGAGGAACCTTCTGGGCATGTTGCGGTAAGGGTACCGGGTCTGGTGGTTGCAGATTCCTGACCTCGGGAGAGTCCGCGGATTTCATTATTGATGAAAAGAACTTTGATATCCACATTGCGTCTGCAGGCATGCAAGAGGTGTTGGGTTGCCGCGCCAAAACCTTCTCCATCGCCCAAAACAATCCAAACCGTGAGGTTGGGTTGTGCAAGTTTAAGCCCCATTCCAGCAGAAACTGCACCACCATGCAGACCACGAAATCCGTAGGTGCTAAGGTAGTTTGGCATACGCGATGCGCAACCTATGCCTGAAAGAAAAACTTGTTCTTCTCTAAGTAGTGGCATGTCTGCGAGCATTTTTTTGATTTGTGCGAGGATTGCGAAATCGCCACACCCCGGGCACCATCGCACTTCTTGTTCCGAGGCAAAATCGGTGGGTTGATTTTGGGTGATCATGAAGATTCTCCCCGCGCGAATTGAACGATGGCTTGTTCCACTTGGGAGATGACAAAGTTTAGGCCATCCTGCCTAGTGAAGCTGATGCCATTGAATTCAAATTTTTCTTTAAGTAAAGCAAAGAGCCTGCCGGAGTTTAATTCTGCGACGATAACTTTAGGATAGGAGTTAAGAACCATCTGCATATTTTTCGGAAGTGGATTGAGAAAGCGGAGGTGAGCGAAGGCTACGCTGATACCGTTTTTTCTTGCCAATGCGGTAGCTGCTTCGAGAACATTTTTAGTGCCTCCCCATCCCAGCAAAAGAATCTGCGCATCGTTGTCACCAGAAACAGGCAGAGGCCCAAGAAATTCTGCAATTCTTTGCATGCGCGCAGCACGATGGCGGTTCATTGCAAGGTGATCTAACGGAAGAAAACTAACCTGAGGGCTGTTTAACTTGCGTTCGTTACCACCCAAGCGGTGCTCTTTACCTGGGGTACCCGGAGTGATCCATGGCCTTGCAAGATGATCATCGCATTCGTAAGGGCCGGAGGAAGAATCCGAGGCGAAGTGTGGGAATTCAAAATCGGGAAGCGATTCGGGTTCGGGTATAAGCCATGATTCACTGGCGCGCGAATTCAAAAGATCATGAAGGATGCAAACCGGTGCGAGAAAGCGCATTGCAACCTTGGCAGCAAGCAGGGTTAATGCGAAGCAATCCGAAGGGGAATCTGGAGCCAGCACGACAAGAGGGGCTTCGCCATTTCTTCCCATCAATGCCATGCCTAGATCGGATTGAGCGACTCGCTGGGGCAACCCGGTGGAAATTCCTGCGCGTTGGTATTCAAGTAGTAATAGTGGAAGCTCTGCTGCAGATGCCAGGCTTACAACTTCTGATTGATGCGGAAACCCGATGCCTGAAACTGCGGTGCATCCGAGGCCCCCGCCATATGAAACACCAATTGCGATGGAAGCGGCAGCGTGTTCATCATCAGCAAGAATGAAGGAAAACCCATCGCCAGTGTTCTTGGCGGCGAGGGAGCTGATTTCGTGAGAGGGTGGCCTAGAGGTAGATGCGAGCAAAACGGGTCTGTTGGTTTTCAATGCAACATGTTTGAGCGCAAGAAGCGAAGCATCATTGCCCGAGATCATGCGACAAATCCGCCCTTTTTTACTCAGAGATTCTACGGGGTGGTAGGCGGGAACTTGGGGAAAGACATTTGCAGTTTCAGAATAGATGAACCCTGCCTTGAATGCTTTTTGCGAAGCATCGAGAATCGAAGGGTTGATGGAAAACTTTTGTTTTAACCAGCGCAATACGGGGTCGATTGGAATGGAGTAATACCACAGAATCATACCTAGGGCGAAGAGGTTTCTGCAACGATCAACTTCGCGGTAGGAAAGGAGTGCGCCCTTTTCGCCTGCCCGAGTCAGGTTGATTGCATGGTTCGTAAGTTGTGCCATGGGAACCGAGATGGTGCGATGGAAAAGCTGGTTCTTTCCTGCGAGTGGATTTTCGAGGTAACCTGCACAGGCAAGTTCATCTGGTCCAAATGAATCCGAGTTGGCGAGCAGAATGCCATCTTTTTCGAGGCTACTTTCGTGCAACTTTAAACCTGCAGGATTCATCGCAAGGAGGAAACTGGTGCGGTCATCGATTGGCTCATGGTAGGGCGCAAAGGCCAAGGAACTTGTATAAACGCCTGCAAGGGTGTTGGCATGGGCACGAATTTCAGCAGGGTATTCTGGTACCGAATAAAGATGATACCCGCGCGATCCTGCTGCCAAGGCAAACAAGTGTGATAACATTGCAATGCCATCATGGGCATCGCCTGTCATTCGGAGCGCATGGGCAGGAGCCAAAGGCAACGAAGGTGCACCAAGATCTGGTTTACCTAGGTTGACAACTTTTTCTTCCATGCGATTCGCTTGCCTCTTTTGAAATTCAATTATCGTTTAAAATCATGCCCCTTCCGCACAAGGCGGGTACTGAGTCGGATCGGGGGGCAGATTAAATACCGCAGTGGGAAAATGCCCAGCAAGGTAATGTACGATCCTTTTAACCGATAAGATGCCCATCGGTTTATTTTGATTATCAAGTACGGGCAGATGCCTGTAGTTGCCTTCCTGCATTTTACGAATTGCAGAACTGATGGAGTCGGTGGGCGAAACCACCTCAGGGCTGGGAGTCATTACTTGTTGAATGGGGGAGTCTAATGGAAGCCTGCGGGCAAGGACTCTGCGGATGAGATCTCGTTCGGTAAAGAGGCCCAGCAAATGATCTTCTCTGCAAATAAGAACGCAGCCTATTTTTTTTTCGCGCATTAAACAGATGGCTTGCGTGACCGTGGCTTCAGGCAATAAGCGATAATCTTCCGTGGGCTTAAGCCTGATTACGCTTTCGACTTTTAGATTTCGGGCAAGTTCCATGCAGCAGTCCAAAAAGGTTGGTCTGAAACAGCACATTAAAAAGGTCTGATCCCCAAAAAAAAATCATTCATCAATCCAAATTTACTAGAATCTCTGTTAAAATTAGGTAAGTTAATCCTAGACCTTAAAAGAATGTAAGTTACCTTACCTCTATATTATTGAAAATTGGTCCTTTGTTAATTTGATGATTCAACATTATTGAACAAGACCGCTTTATAAAACAGGATTTATGTCATGCACTCTCCCTCCCAGTATGATTCAGTTCTTCCAACTACCAGAACTTTGGCACTGATCGATGAATCCGCTCTTCTTGCTGCAGCAAGGGCTTGCAATCGTAGTCTTGACTGGCTTGCCATTCGCAAATTCCTCATCGATGAATCCATGGGAAGGTTTGGCGAAGCCGCTGTTTATGTTGGCCTTCCTCCTTCTAGCCATGCTGAATATCAGGAACAACGCTCTAAAAAACTTCGCTTTTGCCATTGGTTAAAAACCCATGGATTCATGGTGATGACCCGGGATGGTGCGCCTACAGGCGATGGGTATTACAAGGCTAGCATCAACCTGATGATGGCGGTGGATGGAATGGAACTTTGTGGCGAATTTAAACCCCAGGTTTTGATGTTAGTCACTGCAGATCCTGATTTTGGCCACCTTGCTTTGACACTGCGTAAAAAAGGAGTTCGCGTTGAACTTGCTGCAATCGAGCAGAATGTCAGCAGCGATCTCAAAGGTTCGGTCAATCATGTGATCGATTTACGTCCGTTATTTAACAAATTCGAAAATCTTAGAAATGAAGGTTCAGGGGCTGGGCCTACCAATAGTTCTGCGCCTGGCACCCTGCCTTCGGGTAGATATATTCCTGATGTTGAGGATGAACTTGAAGATCTCGGCCCTGCCGATCATCAGGGTTATTCATAATCTATACTATTGAGAGTAGATCTTTATTTTTTGCTCAATCATGCGCTAATTGGTTTAAGCTTTTACGATTTGAAAGGTATATGAATCATGGCAAATGCAAATGTAATCAACTTGACGACTGAAAATTGGGAAGCTGAAGTTGTAAACAGCAAAGTTCCTGTTTTGGTTGATTTTTGGGCTGCTTGGTGCGGGCCTTGTAGAGCTCTTGGGCCCACAATCGATAAAATTGCAGATCAGTTCGCTGGTAAAGCCAAAGTAGGTAAGCTCAATACCGATGAAAGTCAGGAAATCGCAATTCGATATGGCATCAACTCCATTCCTGCAATTCTTGTTTTCATGGGTGGTGCAGATCCAGTTGATCGCACGGTTGGCGTTCGCCCTGAAGCTGAATTCGTTAAAATGTTGAACAAGCAGTTGGGCCTTTAGCAACCTTGCTTGGTAATATTTAAAAAGCTTTATAATCTCGGGCCTTGCAAACATTGTATTGCGAGGCCATTGTGTATTTATATTGTCTTTGTGTCTCTTTTCTGATTACAATAATATTGCAATAATACTTAGTTTGAATTATTCGGTTTTTTCCTTCCTTTGTTTCACCCAGGGGCATTCTCCCATGCTGCGTTTTTTTTCTATTGCACTCCTTTTGCTTTGTTTTTCGAATGCTAACGCACAGCCCTTTCCTTTCCAAAAAGGTGATCATGTCAGTATTTTGGGCAACACCCTTGCTGAGCGCATGCAGCATCATGGTTGGATGGAAACGCTGATTCATTCTCGGCTACCCGGGCATGAACTTTCTTTCCGTAACCTCGGGTTTTCAGGCGATGAACTTACGTTAAGATTAAGATCTTCAGGGTTTGGCTCGCCCGAAGACTGGCTTAAACAGACCAATGCTAATGTCATCTTTGCTTTTTTTGGTTACAACGAATCCTTTGCGGGCGAAGAAGGCCTTCCCAAGTTTGAAAAAGAACTCGACTCTTTCCTCAAAGAAACCCTTTCGAAAAAGTATGATGGTAAAAACAACCCACGCATCGTTCTCTTCTCTCCCATCGCTCACGAAAATATCAAAGATTCAAACCTTCCTAATGGGATTGAAAATAACAAGCGCATAGATCTTTACACCAAAGCCATGGCTAAGGTTGCTGCAGCCAACAAGGTTTTCTTTGTTGATTTATTCACTACGACTCTCAATCTTTATTCTGTCTCAGAAAAACCCCTCACGATCAATGGTATCCATCTGAACGAGTATGGTGATAAGTTGGTTGCTCAGATTATTGAGAAGCAGCTCTTTCAGAATGAAGGTGATAAAAAAGACGCAGTCTTTTTGGATAAACTGCGGGCTTCGGTGCTTGAGAAGGATTTTCATTGGTTCAATCGCTATCGCACTGTAGATGGGTATTCCATTTATGGTGGGCGTGCAGATCTTCGCTTCGTTGAAGGCCAGACCAACAGGGTGGTGATGGCAAGGGAAATGCAAATCCTCGATGAGATCACCGCTAATCGTGATAAGAAAATCAGTGCTGCTGCCAACGGCAAAGTGCTTCCCAATGATGATTCCAACACTGCGCCCTTCCTCGAAGTTGTCACCAACAAGCCCGGCCCTCTTCCCGGAGGCAAGCATATCTTCCTCGATGGCAATGATGCTATTTCCAAGATGACGATTGGCAAAGGCCTGAAGGTAGAACTCTTCGCATCTGAAAAAGA
>Ga0194055_10003112_pt1 | contig 12915 bp, 11 predicted proteins | sample SepL449m_MetaG_FD_155482 | JGI IMG/M metagenome (GOLD analysis project Ga0194055, IMG submission 155482) | Anoxic zone freshwater microbial communities from boreal shield lake in IISD Experimental Lakes Area, Ontario, Canada - Sep2016-L442-9m | ecosystem: Environmental > Aquatic > Freshwater >... | reverse complement strand
GGAGCCCGGAAAGCGAATGATGACCAGATAACTCAAGAAGTAACGAAAATCCGAGGAACCAGAGGTCTCAATATTCTTCCGAGTGGGAGCGCTGCACGGGATATTTTGACTCGGCTCAAAGGTGGTGAGATTATTGCAATCCTCCCCGATCAAAACAATGACGAAGCCTATATTCCGTTTTTCGGGAAGATCGCTGGCACGGTGATAGGTCCGGCGAGGATTCATCTCAAAACAGGAGCTCCAATCTTGCCTATGTGCATGTTGAGAACCTCGCCAGGGAAGTACAAAGTCGTGTATCGAGAACCGTTGGTCGCTCACGAAGGCGAAACAGCCGAAGAACTTATGACCAGGGTGAATGCGGAAATTGAAGCCATGATTCGACTCGCGCCAGAGCAATACCTTTGGATGCATGACCGTTGGCGCAACGCCCGAAAGAAAGGTCTGTTGTGAAAATTCTGATCGTTCGATTCTCAGCGATCGGAGACTGTGTCATGGCGGGATATGCAGTGAGCGACTTGCGACTGCAATACCCAGATGCAGAAATTACCTGGGTTGTCGAAGATCGATGTGCGGGTATCGTAGCGTCGCCCAAGCTAGCCCATCGGCGGTTGGATTTGCCTCGAACCGAATGGAGGAAGAAAGGTGATTTCAAGACTCTTTTTGCCCAATATCGGTGGCTGACCAGTTTGCGACAGTACCAATTCGACTATGGATTTGATTTACAAGGACACAGCAAGACCGGGTGGTGTCTTCGCCTGTCCGGGGCAAAGAATAGACTTTCAATTGGAGGCACCGATGCAATCGCTCGTCGCCTCAACCCCATCTACCAAAGTCCAGGATTTGAAGATAGACACTCAGTTGAAAGATTCGATGAATTGATTGGTAGCGTGTATCCCCTCTCAAACCATCACGCTGACTACCTTCCTGGAGAACCTGCCGAACGAAAGCCAAAATTAGTCACAATATGTGTCGGAGCTGGACATCCAGCCAAAGTAATACCGGCAACAACATTGACGGAAGTTGGTTCAAAGCTGATGGAAAAGGGACTCGAAGTTGTTTATCTAGGAGGCGCTGGAGACTCGATCAACGTTCCTAATGGTTCTATCGATTTGACGGGAAAAACAACCATTGAGGAATCAGTTGATTGGATCCGAAAAAGTGCCGTTCATATCGCCGGAGACACAGGAACAGGTCACATTTCCGCAGCGGTAGGAACTCAGTTGGTTACAATTTGGGGAAATATGCCAATCGAACGATTTCGACCGTTTACCGAAAATGTAACAATTCTCAATCGCAATGGGATTCCTGCAGATGTCGGATCCCAAGAAATTTATGATGCTGCGCTTGAGAGGCTCAGATGAAGATTCTCATTTCCCGCCTATCAGCTTTAGGGGATTGCGTATGTACCTTGCCGGTTGCTGTTGCCCTCAAACGGCAATTCCCTGAAAGCAGGATTACGTGGGCGGTAGACCCTCGGTTTGCCGGAATCATCGAATGCTGTTCGGCGGTTGACGAAGTACTCAAATGCAAACCTAGTTTTTCTCTGTCTTCCCTTCCCAAGTTCGAGGAACCCTTTGATATTGCCCTGGACATGCAAGGATTATCAAAGAGCGCAATGGTTGTTGGCCGGGCAAAGGCTCCGATCAAGCTTGGCTATCATTGGCAACGGGAAATCGCTCCGTTCTTTTCAAGGGCAGTTTTGCCCGATCCAACCAGCCTACACATCGTCGACCAATATCTGGACGTTGCCCGAGCGGCTGGAGCCGAAACCGAGGTGGCGGAATTTGGCTTAGTTCCGCAAGACATCGATCGCGAATCAGTCAAAACCCTCCTTCAGTCAGTTGGAGTAGCTGGTCCTTTTGTCGTAATGAATGCGGGGGCAGGCTGGGCATCGAAGAGATGGAACCCCGAACACTTTGCCGTGCTTGCCGAAATGCTTGCCGCCAAGGGAATTCATTGCATACTGATTGGTGGCAAGGCACCGGGAGACATCGAAGCGGCAACCCAGGTTATTGCGGCCGGTTTGACTCCGATTGTCAACTTACTGGGAAAAACTTCGGTACGCGAACTGGTCGCACTGATTTCGTTCAGTAACGCGCATGTTGGAGGAGATACTGGAAGTTCGCACATTGCCGCTGCATTGGGCGTTCCTGCCATTGGACTATACTCAATCACCAAGCCGGCAAGGTCATGTCCCTATGGTCAAATTCACAGATGCCATTATTCGGAAATAGGACTTCATGACATTTTGCCAGCTGACGTTTACAAGACATGCTGGGAGGCTATCTAGTGACCATTGAAGAACTATTAGCATTGCGAACCAATAAGAAACTTGTTTTCACCAATGGCGTGTTCGATATTCTTCATGCCGGCCATGTGGAATATCTTACGAAAGCCCGACGTCTTGGTGATTATTTAATAGTAGCTCTCAATACTGATGAAAGTGTTTCTCGATTGAAAGGACCAACAAGGCCAGTAAACAGTCTTGGCGACAGAATGACGGTGATCGCGGCACTTCGGTGTGTGGACTGCGTGGTTTCTTTCGGAGAAGATACACCAGAGCGAACGATTTCAGAGATAAAGCCTGACATACATGTCAAAGGTGGAGACTACACGGTTGAATCGCTACCGGAATCGAAAATAGTTCACGCCTACGGTGGGAAGGTTGTCATTTTGCCTCTATTGGATGGGCGATCCTCCACACGAATTATTGACCGAATGAATCAAGAATGAGCCACTTCGATCTAAGCGTACACCGATGGCTCTTTTGCATGACCCATCCAGATGACGAAATCTCGATATGTGCCTGGATTCAACGCTTAACTTCAAATGGCAATGAAGTCTATATTTCGTGGACCCATTCAAACCCAGTTCGTGAAGCAGAAAGTCGAAAGGTTGCCGAGGTCTTGGGCGTCCCTCAGGACAACTTGTTCTTTCATGGCGCCAGCGATGGAAAGGTTGGTGCAGAATTTAAGGAACTGCTTCCCGCATTCCGAGACATGATTACCAGCGTCCGACCAGATGTTATTGCCTGCGGAGCATTTGAGCAGGGACATGCGGATCATGACACCACGAATGTGCTGGTTAACACAGTTTTCGATGGGGACGTACTTGAGATTCCGTTTTATCATTCGTACGCGACAAAGCTACAAAAAATCAATTCCTTTTCGGACCCAACTGGGCAATCGGAAATCCGTCTAACAATTGAAGAGGCCAAGCTAAAGAGACAAGTTGCGAAAATGTTTGTCAGCCAAAATATCTGGAGCGTCTTGCTATGGTTTGAGATTTGGCAAGCCCTGCAATGCCGACGTTCAAATCTGTCGAGTCGAGAGGTCATGCGCCTACAGAAGCACACACTTTTTCGGGTTCCTAACCACCCGCCGAGCCTGGTCAGTAAGATTGATCAAAGTGAAACTTGGCGAACGTGGTGTGATCACGTGTTGCCACATCTCCCCGTCTAGGTACCCTAGATAAATATGTTTCGCAAACTGATGGAGCGCGTCGACCGAATGATGGGTCGGGGTGTCATTGACGAAGAGTTTTATGAAGAACTCGAAGAAGCCCTCCTTCAGGCAGACACCAATATCCAGGTTGCCCACGAAATTTTAGAAGAACTTCGCAAAGCCGTTAGAGAGGAAAAGATCACAGACGCAATTGGAATGCGCGCCAGGTTACAAAAGGCAATTGGCGACCGCTTTCGCTCTTTAGAACCCGTAGGACTTGCCGTTGCCGAAGAGGGGCCGACCGTTTATATGTTCGTTGGCGTTAACGGAGTCGGAAAGACAACTTCCATCGCCAAACTTGGTCACCTTCTCGTTAACAAGTTTAAAGTCAGCGTTCTCCTAGCCGCAGGTGACACCTTTCGTGCCGCGGCTATCGAACAACTTGATACATGGGCGAAACGAATTGGCACTGACATCGTCAAGTCACAACCTGGCGCGGATTCAGCTACCGTCTTGTTTGACGCGATTACTGCGGCTAAGGCACGGGGAACCCAGTTCGTCTTGTGCGACACGGCCGGACGTCAACATTCGAAAGCCAACCTCATGCTCGAGCTTGAGAAGGTCCGCAAAGTTACGAACAAAGCCCTTGGACGTGACCCGGATGAAGTTCTCTTAGTAATTGATGCTAATACGGGTCAGAATGCGATTCGACAAGCCGAAGAGTTTACGAAGTCTGCCGGGGTGACCGGACTCATTCTCACAAAGATTGACGGCACTGCGCGTGGTGGAGCGCTGATCGGAGTCTATGACCGCCTCAAAGTACCGATCAAGTTTATTGGCACGGGCGAGAAGGTCACCGACCTGATCGACTTCAAACCCGACGAGTTTGCTGCTGGTCTGTTTGATGATTAGGGTTGATTATCCTCGCAGGGTGACACTTATAGGTTTGGACATAAGGTTTCGATGCTACTTGACCACCAGGTCTGCACCATTCTTAAATTTTTCCACAGCCGCGGCGAACCTTGTTTCAATCGCAGCAATTTTCTCTTGATCTTTGGCTGGATCTAATATCCCCACTCCTCGACAAATACAGCTATAAATTTGCGGCTGTCGAAAAGCAGCAAACGGCTTAAACTCATCACAATTTACTCCTGGCATCTTGGCCGCCAAGTAGGCATATTGTTCGAGAGGGAACCTATACGGTAAGCCTAAGTATCTCAGTCCTACGCAGAGCGAAATTGGCTTAAGCCCACCCTCGCGAACTCTAATCGTATTTAAATACAATTCCTGTAGGCCTTTAATTTGGCCAAGAGGCTCCAGGGTGTCAAGATGGTGGTACCCCCAAACTCCGGCCCTGATTTCTAAAACTTTTAATGATTGAAGGTCCTGAAGTGGCGTCAGGGATCGAATCTTTGTAGTGCTTCCTAGGGAAAGAATTTCTAAAGCAGGTAAGGCGCGAAGCGAATCAAGATCCGTTAGCTTCGTATTCCAATAGATTTGGAGACTCCTTAGCTTAGACATGCGAGAAAGTGCGGACAAGTCCGCCATTTGCATGTCTTTGAATCGCAAATCCACCACATTGATCAAATCAGCAATTTTTGCTAAGTCTTGCTGCTTCGACTTGAATACATAAGCCGCGTCACCATGGACTCGATGTTGGAGGGCTTTTAGGGAGTATTCAATTCCGTCAATAGTGCATTGAGGGCCTTCAGTCTCACCTGTCGGCACACTATTAAATGGGTTAAAATGCCGATTCGCTTTATATATGGGGCCGGACAAAATGAAATACCTCTTAGATCAGCTTTCTGAACTGGTGCTTTCCAACTTTCAAAATCTTCCCTACTAGATCTGCGTGAGGAATCGAAAGGCTGGTTACCTTCTCACCATCCAAAGCGATTGCTCCAGCGCTGATAAGGTCTTTAACCTTTCCATTGGATGCCGCAAGACCAAGGGCAACAACTAAGCTCGGAATCGAAACCAAGCCATCAAAGACCACGCTCTCAGGAATAGCGGCGTCATCCGCTTCGGTAACAACCTTGCGCTGGCTGAATGTATCAACGAAGAACTGAACAGCTGCGTCTGCCTCTGCTTCGGAGTGGTACAAGGCGACGATTTCTCGACCAAGGCGCATTTTAGCGTCTCGAGGATTCTTGCCTTCAGACATCATTTCGGCAACATCATTCATTGGCACGTCAGTACAAAGCTCAAACCAGTTGGCAATCGTCTCGTCGGGAATCGACATGGTCTTGCCAAACATCGTGTTCGGATCATCGGTAATTGAGATGTAATTGCCGAGCGATTGGCTCATCTTCTCTTTGCCATCGGTACCGACGAGCAGAGGACATAAGACCACCGCTTGTGGTTCGAGACCATATTGCTCCATGAGAGTGCGCCCGACTAAGTTGTTGAATTTCTGATCGTTCCCGCCAATCTCGATGTCACTCTTGATTTCAACCGAGTCCATGCCTTGACACAAAGGATAGAGAATCTCGTGCATCGCAATCGGCTCGTGGTTGGTGAATCGCTTGGTGAAGTCATCGCGCTCCATGATTCGAGCAACCGTGTAACGGGAGCAGAGTCGAATAACGTCTTCAAAGCCCATTTTTCCGAGCCAATCCTTGTTGTAGTAAATCTCGGTCTTTGCCGGATCGAGAATACGGAAGAATTGCTTGCTGACCGCCTCCACATTAGCCTGAACTTCTTCTCGTGTCAGTTGCTTGCGGGTTTTACTTTTGCCAGTAGGGTCGCCAATCAGAGCTGTGAAGTCACCAATGATTAAGCAGGCGATATGCCCCATTTTTTGGAAGTCCCTCAGTTTGCGAAGAACGACCGCCCATCCGAGCGTTACGTCCTTTGCCGTTGGATCAACGCCAAGTTTGACCCGTAAAATCCTTCCTGCCTTAATTCGCTCCAAAATTTCCGATTCACCAATAATTTCAATCGTGCCTCGGCGAATTATTTGAAGCTGCTCTTCTTGGGTCATAGGTTCAAGTTTACCGGGAACTTGTAGGCAAGAATTTCCGGTAAAGTACGGACATGAGGCTTCGTTCTTCGATATCAATTTTATTAGCGGGATCAGCGGTTCTTGCGAATGCCCAATTCGGAACTGGATTGCGAGAAATCCCCAAGGAACTCCAGAAGGGATTCAATTCAATCAATACCAACGATGGTAAGAAGTACCTTGGCTATTTGGCCGGTCCAATTTGTGAGGGCCGAGGAACCGGGCAACCTGGTTTTGAAAAGGCAATGGACTTCATGGCTGACAACTTTAAGAAGTTTGGTTTGAAATCCATCATGCCCGACGGCAGTTACTTCCAACTTGTTGATTTTTGGAAAGTAGGAACCGACGTCAACTCGCTCGTTCTGAAAACTGATCGATACGCAGCAAAGACCAATGAAATTGGCGTTTCCCTCGCCGGAGACTTGAATGTCACCGGAAATGTTGTCTTCGTCTCTGCCAACGGAGCAATTGGAGCTTTGTCAGCTGAGCAAGAAGGTCAGGTTAAAGACAAAATAGTAGTCCTCCTCAACAAGAGTAGTCGTCGAAGAATGGAAGGCATGTTTGTAACTGCCGGAGCATCTGCGGTGATCTCAATCGTTGATAAAGTCTCTGCGCCTTCTTGGCAAGGTCGTCGAACAAAGCCTGACGCTTCAACTGCGGTCGCTCGACTCGCCATGACAATGGACACGGCTAAGAAGATGTTTTCTGCCGATGAAGTGAAAATGATGTCTGCTCCATTAGAAAAGGACTCATTGGTGGTCTCGCCACTCACTTCATCAGTAACTGCAGCTGCAAAGACTATGGTCGACAAAGCCAGAGTGGGTAACGTCGTCGCTAAGCTCGAAGGCTCTGATCCCATCCTAAAAGATGAGTTTATCGGAGTAGGCGCTCACCTCGATCACCTTGGAAAGAACGGCGATGTGGTCTATCCTGGTGCCGATGACGACGGATCTGGTTCTACCGCTCTACTCCACGTTGCAAAAGCATTAACTTCAAACCCAATCAAGCCTAAGCGAACGGTCATTTTTATGGCTTTCTACGGAGAGGAAATGGGACTTGTCGGCTCCGGCTACTTCGCCAGCAACCCGCCAATCGACTTAACGAAGATGGTTGCTGAATTGCAAATGGACATGGTCGGAAGGAACTCCGTTGGCGCCCAGAACGGAGATCAAAAACGAATTGACAAAGAAGAGGAGAACCGAGACACTATTCGACTCGTGGGTTCCAAGCGAATCTCTACCGCGCTCGACAAAATCATTCTTGACCAAAACGAATCAATTGGTTGGAAGTTTAAGTACGATGCCGAAGATGTTTACACCCGTAGCGACCACTATAACTTTGCTCGAAAAGGCATTCCAATCGCTTTCTTCTTTACAGGCTTCCACCCTGACTACCACCAACCGACCGACACAATTGAGAAGATCAACTTCGACAAGATCGCGAACACGGCAAAGTTGGTTTACCTAACTATTCACCAGTTAGGAGATTATAAGGGCATGTTGCCTAAGGATGTTCCACCCTCTGCTCCAGCAGGACGTGGCGGCGGAAAGTAGCTGTTTGCCCAATCAATCGGAAAGCCCTTCAGATTTCCTGAAGGGCTTTCTTTTATGTCTCCAAATGGAACCTGACGCCTGATGGTGTCTTCTTAATAAAGGTAGCGTTGCAGCATTCACTAATATAGGACTTTAGTCCTATATTTTGCTGAAATTGATAGTACTTATTACTCATCCTGCAACACCATGGAACTCACCAGTCTAAATTCCGTGATATAAGTGCAGTTGGGTGAAGATCCTATGAAATTCAAAATCCTAACAATTGCTGCATTGACACTTGCTGTATCGGCTTTCGCACACGCTCAATCCGATCCTTTCTTGTTTGGCCTTCGAGCAAAGCTTCCAAGCACTGAGAAGTTGAAAGATCCTCGAATTGCGACACTATTTGAAGTTTGGAGAGGGGCGGATGGCTCCACTCAATCAAATGGGTATCTCGAAATGGGATTCCGCATGGCAAATTCAACCAACGATTTCGTTCTAACCGTTCGAAAGGTTGCTCAAATCTCCGACGCCGAAGGAGCTTTGCTCTTTCGAGGGCAAGGAATCATCAAAAATGTCACTCTAAACACGAGCCGCGAGGTTTATGTTGAATGGTATGGTCGAGACCGACGAAAACAAAACTCGCCAAATCCATTACCTAGTGACGCCTTTGCGATCCGCATGTGGAAGCCAGGCACTGACTTTGATGTTTCTTCGAGGTGGGAGTTCCCGGGATTCCACCAAGTAGAAATCTATCGACCAAACATATAAGCACTCAAAAGCCCTTTCGCAATCCTAACGAAAGGGCTTTTTTCTGTTGAAGACTTGGACTCTTAGAGTCCAGCTTTTGCCAAAAAGTCAACAAGGTCAGCAATTCGGCAGCTGTATCCCCATTCATTGTCGTACCATGCCACTACCTTGCACATGTCTCCAAGGGTGATTGTATCAACGGAACTGAAGATTGAGCTGTGGCTGTTGCCGCGGAGGTCAGTTGAAACTAACTCCTCATCGCTGTACTCAAGAATTCCCTTCATGGCACCATCGGCATACTCCTTCATTGCCGCGTTGATTTCAGCGACCGAGGCTTCCTTCGTTAATAGCGCAGTGAAGTCAACTACGGAAACAGTTGGAGTCGGAACACGAAACGCCATTCCTGTGAACTTGCCTTGAAGCTCAGGAATAACCAGCCCAACTGCCCTCGCAGCACCGGTTGAAGACGGGACAATGTTCTGCGAAGCCGCTCGTGCGTCGCGAAGATCTTTTGACGCCGTATCTTGAGTTCGTTGAGTATTGGTGAAGGCGTGAACTGTCGTCAACAGTCCTTTCTCTATTCCGAATTTTTCGTGAAGTACTTTGGCTACTGGTGCAAGACCGTTGGTGGTACACGATGCGTTTGAGATCACATGATGCTTGCTTGGATCATAAACCTTGTCGTTTACACCTAAAACGATGGTGAGGTCTTCATTCTTACCTGGAGCGGAAATGATGACCTTCTTGACCCCATGTTTGCGGTGGTCTACTGCTTTGGTGGCATCGGTGAAAAACCCAGTTGATTCAATAACAATATCAACTCCTTCAGTATCCCAAGGGATCATGCCAGGGTCTTTCTCAGCAAAAACCTTGATTGCTTTGCCGTTTACATTTATCTCGGACGCATCATAACCAACTGTGCCGTTAAAGTTTCCGTAGGTCGAATCATGTTTGAGAAGATGAGCGTTCGTTTTTGTATCTGTAAGGTCGTTGATCGCAACGACCTCAATATTGCCTGGATGCCGCTCAAGCATCGTTCTCAGCGAAAGCCTACCGATCCGTCCAAATCCATTTATTCCAACACGAATTGCCATGCAAATAGTTTACTGCTTTGGCGTTGCGTGAGTCTCATCATTCGGCTCATGGAAAACCTCTTCGACCGGAACAACCGCTTCCGAATCTGGCTCGGGCTCACTCTGTTCTGACTGGGGCTCAGGCTTCACCGCTAAACTTTCGCCTTCAACCGTAACATCGTGTTCGGTCGGCAAGGCTTCGATTTTCTTTGGTTCATGAAGAATCTTGAGACTCAAAAGGAATCCCGCAATCACACAAACAGCACAACCAACAAACGGCGAGTAGCGACCGAACGATTCTCCAAGCCGCAACTGGACGCCGAGGGGTTGGAATTTCTCGTACATCGCTGCACCAATGGGCGCTCCTATCATGGCGCCGACTCCTTGAGCAGTCATGACGGCACCAATGTTTGTCGCTCGCTTTTCTGGATTGATGTCGCTCACGCTTGCCATCCAAGCGGGAATCGTCAGAAGAAAACCAATACCGACTGGCAAGCCACCAAGAGCTAAAAACCACGGGGAACGCATAAACGGCAGGAAAGCACCCAGCGCAATGAAACTAACCCCAATCGAACACAATAAAAGTCCAAAATGGACGGCCCTAACCTTGCCCAGCTTCTCGCCAATTTTGGCCATGAATCCACTGAGGAATGCCATTGCCAGTGCGCAGGGCAGAATGAGGAATCCAATTGCCGATTCGCTCATCTTGAATTGATCAACCGGAAATAGTTTGAAGATTGCCAATGGGAAGCCAATGCCCATGAAGGTGACAACCGCGAGGATCAAGTATTCGGGAATCTGCTTCAGAGAGTCGATAAAGTCTTGGAAGCCGCTTGAGTGTTCATCCTTGAGAGCAGGCGGAGAACTGGCAATTCGGCTACTCGCAAAAGAGGCAGCACCAAATAAAACAGCCGCCAGGATAATGCCGGCATAGAGTCGCCCCGAAAGGTCGTTAACGATTCCGCCAAGGGGATATGCAAAAGCGATGCCGAGCATATAGCATGCGTTGAGGTAGCTCATTGCCTGCTGGCGCTCACTGTCTTCCACAACCGCATTCATTTGGGCAAATGCGGCTGGCCACAGCATGGCAACCGCAATACCATCAATGGCCCGTAAGGTAATGAAAGCTAAGACCTCAAGTGGAGCTCCGTTGCTATGAGGCAAGAAAATGCTAACAAGGGATGTACCGATACTGAGCAATGGACCCGCAATGAGCAACTTTCGAGTGCCAAATCGATCGGCAATATGTCCGGTGATTGACTTGAAAACTGCTTCAAAAAGCAAAAAGGTCACCATGACCAACCCGATAACCGAAGTGCCAAAGTGACGGTCACCCGACAAGTAAACCGGCATGGTCGATAGGTTTAGAGTTGCATAACCTACCTCGGCAAAGAGGGCGATAATGAGGATATTTCTTACTGGTCGCTTCTTCCAGCATGGTCGCGTCGCGGCTTCACTCATTTAACCTCCTTTCAAACAGTCCTCTTATGATACTGCTACGGCGCAAAAATGGTTTTGTGACGGGGTTGTTTTCTGATAAGATGGCAAGAGTATGTTCATCGGTCCTCTTCTTCATTTGGTGCTCCATTTGGACCACCAGACCATTACGACGAAGTCGTTGATCGAGAGTCGATTTGACTTTGCTCGCGGATCAGGTCCGATTTTTACGCACCGACAAGCAAGTAGCTACTCCCCAACCTCGAAGACTTCCGGTAACGAAGCGTGGTTCGCGAATGATGATTACGGACACTATTTGAGGCAAGAGGGCAAAGAGTATGTCATGGCGGACCTCACTGGTCCTGGCGCAGTTGTTCGAATTTGGTCGGCAAACCCGATGGGCACTTTACGAATGTACTTCGACGGCGAACCGGTTCCCCGAGTGAGAGTACCAATGAGGGATTGGGTCCAAGTCCTTCGCGACGCTAACCCAGTCATGCAGAACTTTGCGTTTTGGGCCGACCGAGGCTGGAATGTTTACGTGCCATTTCCTTACCAGAAGAGCCTAAAAATTACGATGGAGCCGGGAGAGAAGGAGAATCCAGGTGGGCTCTACTATCATGTCGGATATCGGACATTTGCAACCGGAACCGACGTCACTACCTTTGACGGCGAAGACTTAGACGCCAAGTACACGCTTCCTAACAAGTCTGATAATGCGATAGCCAGCTCCTGCACGCTAGAACCAAGCACTAAAACGACAACCGTGAACTTCACTGGGGCAGGCAAACTATCGGATATCCACCTCAACTGGAACTACGGAGCAAAGGACCTCCACAAAACCCTCAGGTCCATTTGGGTAACCGCGACCTTTGATGGTGAAACGACGGTGAGCGCACCGCTGGGTGACTTTGTTGCCGCTCCATTCGGACATGGCAGCAAAGACTCGATGGAAGTTCATCTGAACTTCGATATGCCGTTTAAGCGGGGAGCAACGTTTACTTTTGAGAGAAACACGGCTCAGAAAGGCGACGCCGTCTTCATGCAATTCTCGGGATCCAGAGAAAGGTATTCGGACGAGGACAACTTGAATTACTTCCACGCAGACTTTAGCCGAGATCGAGGCAAGACACGCCCGATGCGAGACATGCATTGGTTGAACGTTCGAGGTTCGGGCTATTTGGCGGGAGTACACCTCCTGTTGGACAACGGAAATCGGGGCTGGTGGGGCGAAGGTGACGAAAAGATTTTCGTCGATGGCGAGACGTTCCCATCTACTTTTGGAACCGGTACCGAAGACTTTTTGAACTATGCTTGGAGTTCGCCAGTACCATTTTGGACTCCGGTTGGAGCCCAAAATTTCACGACCAGCCGGGCGAACAACTTTGGCTACTGCAATATCTCACGATTCATGCAGCTTGATCCGATTCCGTTCACCAAATCCCTCCAGTTCGATGTTGAGATGTGGCATTGGGCGGACTGTCTCGCCACCTGGGATCGGACGGTTTATTGGTACGCCAAGCGCGGAGCCACGGCAGATCGTCAGGCTCGCCCTTCGTGGAAAGAACTCGAATTGCCTGACGTTTCAGACATCGTCAATGTTCCTGGCGCAATCGAAGCCGAAAAGCTGAAGTACTCGGCAACGAGTGGGACAACCGAAATCCAAGGCGGCTTTGGAG
>Ga0194055_10003111_pt1 | contig 12918 bp, 8 predicted proteins | sample SepL449m_MetaG_FD_155482 | JGI IMG/M metagenome (GOLD analysis project Ga0194055, IMG submission 155482) | Anoxic zone freshwater microbial communities from boreal shield lake in IISD Experimental Lakes Area, Ontario, Canada - Sep2016-L442-9m | ecosystem: Environmental > Aquatic > Freshwater >... | reverse complement strand
GATATCGGCTTTGAGCGCCAACAGCTTTGCCGGCTCGATGGATATCAGCCACAGCTCGTCGGCGGCCATTGCCAGCAGGCGCGCACACACCGAGCCGATGGCGCCGGTCGCGCCGACCACCATCGCCTTGCCCTTGATGTGCCCCTTCTCGTCCACCTCTGCGATGCCGAGTCGGCGGACCGCGTCGTGGGCGGCCCACAGCGCACCCGAGGCGCTGTAGGAGTTGCCGGTGGTGATAGGAAGGGGGGCCCGCTTGGCCACCGTGACACCGGCGTCGCCGACGACCTTGGTGAACGCGCCGAGGCCCATGATCTGGGCGCCCATCTTCTGTGCCATGTCGGCCGCCGCCAGCAACCGCGAGTAGGTGAACTCCGGATCGTGCGCCATCAGTTCCTTGGGGGTGCCGCCGACGGTGATGAGCCAGCCCTCGACCTCCGCACCCGTCGGCGATGTGATCCCGGTGACATGGCTGTAGACGAACGGCGGCGCGTGCGCCATCAGCTTCTCCACGCCGTCCATGAACATCCCCGGCGCCACGTCGGCGACGGCATCGAGCGGTGCCACATTGCGGAAGTACTCCTGGGACAGCGGGTGAATCACGAACGCGAAGCGGGACTTCCGCCTGAAGCCGCTCGGATACAGCAGCCTCGGTTCCAGTTCCGCCGACTGGATCATCTCGAGCAGGTCGTCGTCGGTGAGTCGGGACTCCTCGGTCTGGCCGGCCACCAGCATCAGCGCCTCCAGCGTCGCCTCGTTGACCACCAGCCCCTCGAACGGCTGGGGCACGTCGTCGAGGATGAGGTCGATTCCGCGCTCCCGCAGACTGTTCAACCGCTCGGAGTCGATGGACGTCGAGATCAGCGTCTTGCCCGCCAAGTCGTCCAACTCGAACTGGGCGAGTTCGGCGAAGGTGGCAACCACGACGTCGCTGTCCTGCAGGGCGTTGCGAACCCTGGACTCGATGAACTTCCGGCCCGGGGCGGTGGCTACCGACACCACCGCGGCGGGGATCTTCTCCACCAGCCAGCCGGAGGCAGCCATCAAGCGCTCGAACACCTCGAACGGAGTCGCAATGTCGTCGAGGCCGTACTCCACCGCCGGGTCGGCGAAACGCAGGTTCTTCGTGCTCTCCGACAGCACCCGGGTGGAGCGGTAGTGGTTTCGTCCGCCAAGCACAACAACTCGCGCGTTGGAGAAGTAGCCGGGCATTGCACCGTCAAGGTGCCGAATGGTCCATTCCTGCAACACGTTACGCAAACGGTGCCCGTCGGTGACGAACCCCCCGGCGGCCGCGCCGTTGGCCGCACTGACAGCCTTGCGCAGACTGGCGAGGTTGCCCTTCACGGTTCCGGACACCTCGGCGTCGTGGACTCCACTGATGCCGATGGCCGCGGCCGCACCGGACCACGTGCGCAGTTCCTCGATTGCCCGCTTGACGCTGCCGCCGGTGCCGACCCGCACGATGCGGAAAGACCTGCCCAGGAACTCCACGGACTCGTCGAAGTCCCGCCCGGGGCCGCTCAGGCTGATATTGACGACCAGCGATTGCTCAGTCATGTTGTCAGGTCATGGCTTTCGAGTCGAATTCAGGATGGTCTGCCATGAAGTCGAGCAGCTTGTCGGCGTAGTCGCGGAAACGGGGGCAGGAGACTCCGGTGCCTTCGAGGTCGGCCACGGTGTGCCTCGTGCCGTACGTGGTGGGGAACGCGAAGTAGTCCAGGGTCTCCGCCGGCAGACCGGTGAGCAGTTCCATCCCGGGGACCGTGTCGAGCAGTCCCCGCACGACCGATACCGGGATGGGTAGCCAGACCATCCTCTTGCCGAGGTGCTTGCCGAAGATCTCGGCCACCTCGCGGGCCGACGGCGGGTTGGGGTCGGTCAGCTGGTAGGTCTTGCCCTCGGAGCGGTCGAGGACGCTCAGGGCGTCCATCGCCGCGATGACGTAGTCCCGCGGCACCAGAGACGCCATCACGGACTTGTCGACGTTCGGCAGGAACACCACGCCGGGCAGCCGCTTCATGTAGTCGGCGACGAAGTAGGGCCCGTCGTACTTCTGGGTCTCGCCGGTGCGCGAGTCCCCCACCACGATGCCGGGGCGGTAGATGGTCGCCGGCAGCCCGTCGGCGATCGCCGCACGCACCAGTCGCTCGGCCTCGTATTTGGTTTCCTCGTAATGGTTTTGGAACTCCTGGCCCTCTTCGAGCATGTCCTCGGTGAACTCGCCGTCGTAGGCGCCGGAGACGTAGCAGGTGCTCACATACTGGAGCCGGCGGAAGTTCGACCGCTCCCGGCAGAACTGCAGGACGTTCTCGGTGCCGGTGATGTTGACCCGCTTGGCGATGTCTTCGGGTACGGAGAGGTCGTAGACGGCTGCCAGATGCCAGACCTCGTTGACGTCGTCAGGGACGGAATCGGAAAGCCCGAGGCCCGGGACCGTGATGTCGCCCTCGACGAGGTGGACCCGGTCGGCGGTGTGGGGATGGGACGTGTGAATCTCGGCCAGCTTGGCCTTCGCGGTGTCCATGTGCCTGGCCTGCACGATGCAGACGACCGATGAGCCTTCCCGCTTGTCGAGGATCCCGGGAAGTAGCGACGACCCAGGAAACCCGGGAACCCCGTCATCAACACTGCACTCATTTTTTTCCTCACGTCCGATTGCCGACGATCACTGCGCGCCCCGCGCTCCGTTGCCCAGCCTGCTCGTCGCCGCGAGGCGACGCAAGGGTCCTAGTGCCTAATACGCCGCAGGCAAGCGTCCGCCGTTCGGATGACAGTGAATTCATCCGCCGGATCCCCCCTCGGCCGACACCGCGCCCGCCACGGCGGGCAGAAAGTAAAGGTGTACCGGCCGGAATGCCGGCCCACCGGGAAGAAGATCGAGATGATCACCGCCGACGACGCCACCGACACGGCCCGCTCCGAGGGCGTCCCGCACATGTCCGAGAACCCATCGCGGCAACGGCGATTACTTCGAGCAGATGGACGGTGCCCGCGCCGATGTGAACAAGGGATGCATGTCGCAACGCATCGACAACGTGCTGCTGGTGGTCGGTCGGCGGTCATGTGCACGGTGCGCGTGACCGCCGCTCCTCACCGTTACATAAGAACCGAAGAATTTGATCCGGCAAAAGTCCTCTCCATAAGAGCAGTCTCAGATAAGTTCCTCTCCTCCTGCTACGTCAGAAACACGAGAGGAACTCTCCATGTACGTCTCCGCACGGGCCTGTCTCACCTCCGGGATCGCCGTCCTCGGCGTGGGCGCCATCGCCCTCTCGCCGGTGCAACCCATCCCCGACCACGCCGCCCTCGTGCGCCAGCACGTGGTCAACGATCTTGCCGTGAACCTCGCCGCCACGGTCAACCCGCTCCAGGCCGTGGTCGACGCCTTCAAGACCACGACCACCAACGCCATGACGCTGGGCAAGGTCTGGGGTTCGGATCCGTTCCCGGTCGCGAAGGTGCTCGCCAGCAACTGGGGCCTCTACTTCAAGGAGTTGTTCGGCGGCGGTTTGGGCGGATTCCAGCCTGGCTTCAGCTTGGTCGCCGAACAATTCGGTGCGAACATCACCAAGTTCCTCCAGTTGCCGCTCGACATTGGAAACCCGACGCAAACCTTCACCGCGTGTGACCCCAATCCCTGCTCAGGGTCGAACCCCAAGGTTGTCGCGAAGGCGACATTCCCCCTTTCCGGGGTTGTCGACAATTATGTCTCAGAGTCGACAGTCGGCGGCGGCGGAACCTCGCCTGCGGGCGTTAACCTCCTTGCGCTGCAAGTCGCCGCCGGCGTGTTCGCCACCGAGAGCTCGACCACGCCGCCCCCGCCCACGGGATTCTTCAAACCGGGAAGCCAGGACGAAACGGTTTTCAAACTGATGAATACGCTCGCTCCGATTATCAGCTTCTCGCAATCCCTTTCCAGCGGCCTGCTGGCTGGTGCGCTGGGACCGGTGCTCTCTCCGGTCGCGAGCCTGATCAACAGCTTCAACGCCTTCGGCGCGAATCTGAAGGCGGGCAAGTACCTGGACGCTTTGTATGACATCGTCAACATCCCGACGAACATGACCAACGCCTTCTTCAACGGGGCTTTCCTGGATCTGACCAAGGTCGTCGAAAGTGTCACCGGCATGGACTTGAACCCGCCGCCGGGACCGGGAGTGATTCAAATCGGCAACGTCGGCATCAACCTGGGCGGCCTGCTCAACATCACTCCGTTCAACGGGAGCCCGACGACTCCGCCCACGCAGTACAACGGTGGTGTGCTGTGGAACCAACTCGGGGCTCCCGCGGGCGCCACCGGATTCGTTGCCGACAACATCGGTGGGGGCCTTCCCACCGGCCACTGGGGATCGTGGGTCGGCTACAGCCAGTCGCTGGCGAAGGAGTTGAAGGTGACCCCGCCGCTGAAGTCAGCGGCAGCCGCCCCGGCTGCCGCTGCCGTGGAGGCCCCGGCCGCACCGGTCGTGGCAGAGGCACCGGTCGTGGCGGAGGCACCGGTCGTGGCGGAGGCACCGGTCGTGGCGGAGGCCCCGGCCGCCCCGGCGGCGATCGACATCCCGGCCGCCCTCGAGGCACCCTCGGCACCGGACGCCCCGGCACCGAACGTCGCCGAAGCCCCCACGCATCGCGGTGGTGGCGGAAACAACAAGAGCGACAACGGTTCCAGCGCCAAGGGACACCGCGGCGCCGCCTAACCCGTAACGCCGGCAGCGGCGGTCAGGTGCTCACGGCACCTGGCCGCCGCTTCTCGTTTCACCGCCATGACACGATCAGCACCCATGCGCGCCTTCGCCTGTCCCGTCTGCCACAGCTTCGTTCCCTTCGAAGCACTGCAGTGCCCGTCCTGCGGGGTGGCGGTCGGGCTGCATCTGCCCACCCGGTCGATGCTGGCCGTCACCGACGAGACGGTCTGGGTCGACGACCAACAGTGGGTGCGGTGCACCCAGCACGAGCCGCTGGGGTGCAACTGGCTGACGCCGGCCGAATACGACGTCGCCGCCCGCGGCCGCTGCCTGGCTCACTCGCTGATCCGCCAAGAACCCGCGCCGGACGACACCATCGCCCGGGAGAAGCTCGTCACCACCGGTCTGGCGCTGCGCCGGCTGGTCTACCAACTGGAAGACCTCGACCTGCCCATCGACCCGTACTGGCGCCGCGACGGCGGCCTGGCCTTCGACCTGCTCTCCAGCTACAGCACCGGGGAGAAGATCCTCATCGGCCACGCCGACGGCGTCATCACCATCGACCTCGTGGAATCCCTTGACGCATACCGGGAATCGCTGCGGGTGCGCCTCGGCGAGCCGTACCGCACCATGCTCGGCCACTTCCGGCACGAGGCCGGTCACTACTACCAGAGCATCCTGGTGGAGACCGGGCCCGGCGCCGCCGAGTATCTGGACCGCTGCCGCGAGTTGTTCGGCGACGAACGGGCCGGTTACTCCGACGCCCTGGCCCGGCACTACAAGTTCGGCGCCCCGGCGGACTGGCAGGAGCAGTTCATCTCCGAATACGCCACGATGCATCCCTGGGAGGACTTCGCCGAGTGCTTCGCGCACTACCTGCACATCACCGACACTCTGGACACCACCCGGGAGGCGGGCATGGTGCTGCACGCCGACCGGGTGCGCTTCGCCGGCCCGCGCAACATCTCCCCGCCGGAGTCCTACGCCGACGCCCCGATCGAGCGGCTGCTGTTCGACTGGAAGTGGATCTCGCTGTTCTTCAACCGGGTCAACGCGGCGATGGGAAAGGGTCCGCTGTACCCGTTCGACATCCCCGCGCCGGTCGCCGCCAAGCTCGGTTTCGTCCACACCGTCCTGCGGGAAACCGCCACCTCGCCGGAGCGCCGGTGACAGGATGCGACTGAGCGGGAAGGGATCTGAATGTCGACAGCCGAGCATTTCGTGGAGTCCGCCGGCCGCCAGGTCGGTGAACTGACACCCGACGATCTCGAACTCGAGCGCTACCTGCTCGACCTGTCGCTTCAGCCCCTCGACGAGTTCGAAGGCTTCTCCCACATCGAGCAGTACCTGCTCTCGGCGCTGCGCTATCAGCTCAACTACACCTGCTACGCGCTGGCGATGGCGCAGTACAACCACACCCCGGCGTTCACCGGCTACCTCACCGAAGCCCAGGCCAACACCATCGAGAAGATGCGCGACAAGCAGGTGTGGGGCTACTGGGCGCACGAGATGCTCGTCGGCTACCAGCGCTGGGATCCGGACCCGATGAAATTCGCCAACGTCATGTACACCGGGTTCTTCGGGGTGATGGTCGGGCTCTTCGAAACCCTCAACGACCACCGCTTCTCCAAGCCCGGTGCCCTGAACCTGCGCTGGAACGACGACACCGAATACCACTACGAGTTCAACTCGCTGTGCGAGGCGATCGTGCACAACATGGAGATCAGCAGCCAGGGCCCGCTGTACCCGTGCGAGCCGCGGCTGATCTACCCGATGTGCAACGCCTTCTCGCTTTCCACGCTGCTCATGCACGACCGGCTGCACGGCACCGACTACGGCCACGGCCGCGTCGAGCAGATGCGCCAGGCCCTGCTCGAACACAGGTATCTGCGCCCCGACAACCGGTTCCTAGCCTGCCGCGGGCCGCTGAAGTTCTCCATGAGCCCCTCGGTCGGCAACGACGGCGTGATGTCGTTCTGGCTGAACTTCCCGATGCCCGATCAGGCCGAGAAGACCTGGGAGAACCTGCGCGCCAACCTGATTCGCATCGACGGCGACGACGTCAGGATGGATGCGACCAGCTGGGAGGTCATCGACCCGGGCAACTACAGCCGCGGCACCGGCATGAGCCGGGTCTCGGTGATGGCCTCAGCCAAGGAGCACGGCGACTACGAGATGGCCGACGCCCTGGAGCGCTCCCTCGACAAGCGCTACAAGACCATCCGCCAGAACGGCGCCCGCGCCTACACCGGTATCTCCAGCTGGGGCAACGCCGGGCACGTCATGTCCCGGTTCACCACCAAGAACTCCATGCGCGACCTCCTCGGCGGCCACGTCCCCCACGAGTGGAAGACCGGACCGGTGCTCGCCCAAGCCGCCTACCCCGAGGTGCTGGTGGCCCGTGCTGTCACCGACGGGACGGTGCTCGACCTGACATTGCGGCCGGGGAACGGCGGCGGCAGAACGGTATTGGGTGTCGAGCGGCTGGTGCCTCAGCAAGGCTACTTCGTCACCGGCGCGGTTGACGACACCGTCATCGCCGACGACGACGGCTGCGCGCTGGTGACCGTCGACCTCGACGACCGCCGCGAGGTCTTCCTGCGCCCGGCGGCTTCGTAGAGCAGCACCAGCCCGCCGATCACCGCGATCAGCGGTCCGACGTTGTGGAAGATCATGTCGCCCAAAAGGTTTCCGTGGTCGACCTCGATGACCCGGAACAGATGCATGTCCACCACGCCGGACTCGAAGACCACGGCGCCGAGCACCACCAGCAGCCAGCCCGGGCCGCGGAGGTTGCGCAGCAGGCCCACCGAACGGCTCAGCACGACGGCTACCGCGATCAGGGCGAGATAACAGACGCCGCGCAGCAACCACACCGCGGTCGATCCGGTGTTCTCCAGCACCCCGGCGAACACCAGCAGCGGCGCGGCGACCAGACACAGCGCCACCCCCAGCCCGCAGTACCGGAACACCGCGGACGTGACTGCTCGCGAAGCGGCAATGGCGGTGGGCGCCAACGGTTGCGGCAACGCCTCCCCCGGCGCCGGCCGGCGTGCGACGGGAGCGAAGAGGGCCGGTTCGTCAATTCTGCCGCCGGCCGCCCGGCGGATCCGGTTGACCACCGACAGGATCAACAGGCCCACAATGCAACAGGTCATCGTTGACCATCATGGCCCATGAACCCCCGCCGTAGTGGCAGGATGCCCTCACAAGGTCCCGACGGCGGGACGCGCAGTGAGGGAGGAACAGGTGGCGGACAGCCCGGAGAACGAGGCCGCACCGGTGAAGAAGGCGCCGGCCAAGAGGGCGCCCGTCATCAATGGACCAGCTCTGCGGGCTGAGGCGCGGAGGACCCGCGCCGAGGAGGCGCTCGCCGAGCAGGGGCCGGCCAAGCGGACCCCGGCCAAAAAAGTTGTGGCCAAGAAGGTTCCGGCTAAGACTGCTCCGGCTAAGAAGGCGGCAGCACCCACACCAAAGTCCGCTGCCCCGAAGCCGTCGGCGAAGTCGGCGCCGGCCGCCAAGAAGGAACCCAAGAAATTGCGCGGCGACGAGACCCTGACCGGTGCGCGCCGGCTTGGCGGCTGGGATTTCGCCACCTGGCGGATGGCCTCCGACGACCCGGTCATGCGGTCGACCATCCTGGGCGTGATGGTGCTCGACAAGAGCCCGGACTGGGATGCGCTCACCGAGCGCTACGAGCGCGCCACCCGGCTGGCCCCGGTGCTGCGGTCGAAGGTCGTCGAAGGCCCGACCGGCCTGGAGACCCCTCGCGTTGTGGTGGACGGCAACTTCGACCTGTCCTTCCACATGCGCCGCTTCGGAATGCCGGAGGGTTCGACGTGGAGTGACGTCCTGGATGAGGCCCGCCGCCAGAGCATGGCCGACTTCGACAAGGACCGCCCGCTGTGGCGGGTGACCCTGTTGGAGGGACTGCCCGGCGGTAAATCTGTGCTGGTCCAGAAGCTGCATCACGCCATCGCCGACGGCCAGGGCGCGGTGCAACTTGGCCTGGCGCTGCTGGACTTCTCGCCCGAGGCCCCCGATCTCGGGCCCATGCCGGACGCGCCTGACCCGGTGCTGCTGGACACCAAGGGCTTCATGCAGGCCGTCATCCGCAACAACGTCGGCTGGGTGGCCCGCACCGCCGAGGACGCCATCAAGGGTTTCGGCCCGCTGGCGATGACGGCGCTGATGCACCCGCGCACGCTGTTCGGCAAGATCCGCGACACGGCCGGTTCGGTGGTCCGGTTCACCAAGACCGGCGCCGAGCCGCTGTCGCCAATCCTCAAGGGCCGCAGCATCAATTACCACTTCGACACCATCGACCTGAACTTCGACAAGTTCAAGGCGGCCGCCAAGAGCCGGGACCGGACGGTCAACGATCTGTTCCTGGCGGCGATCAGCGTCGGCATGAACGACTACCACGTCAAGATGGGCCACCCGGTCGACGAGTTGCGGATGAACATGCCGATCTCGCTGCGGACCTCCGCCGACGAGAGCAACGCGGTGACCATCGCCCGCTTCGAGATCCCGGTCAGCAACATCATCGACGATGTTCTGGAGGTCGCCGCCAACACCGTCCGCAGTTGGCGGGCGGAACCTGCCCTGAAGCTGGCCGACTATCTCGCCGAGCTCAGCCGTTTCCTTCCCCCGGAACTGGTGTCGGCAGCCGCGCAGACCTCCGACCTGACCGCCTCCAACGTGCCCGGCGTCCCGGTGCCGGTCTGGCTGGCCGGAGCCCGGGTAGAACGGATGTACCCGCTGGTCGGGACCATCGGCGCCGCGATCAACGTGACGATGCTGACCTATACCAATTCGGCCGGTGTCGGCATCAGCTCCGACGACGCCGCCGTCGGCGACCGCGCGCAGCTCATCGAGAGCCTGCGCCACGGGTTCGCTGAGGTCGCCGGGGCCGACGCCCTGGTGGGCGATCCGATCAGCGGAGACTGACGGAGGGTCAGACCCCGGACACGACCCGGGTGAGGAACTCGACCTGATCGGCTTTGGCCTGCGGATCGTGATAGATGTCGAAGTGGCCGTACGGGTAACGCCGAAGCTCCCCCTTGGGAGCACGCCGGGCCGCCTCGATCGTCGGCCCCGGCGGGGTAGTCATATCGTCGTCACACACGCAGAACAGCACCGGCATCGCCAGCCGGGCCGCCTGCCGAACCGGCCGGAACCCGAGTACCTGCAGGACGATGCGAGCGGCGACCTCGTTGCGCCACAACGACTCCGGGCCGACCAGGGCGTCGAACCCCGGCTGGGCCTCCGGGGCTGACATGACGCCGAACCGGCCGGCCGGGGCGACCGCCGGAATGTAGCGCGGTGGGCGCCCAAGCAGCGCTCCCGCGCGATCCAGCGTCGCCTCGGTGCCGGCCCGCAGTACGTTGCGCAGGGGCGCCCCCCGCACGGCGGCCACGCTGTCGGTGAACGGCGCCTGGGCGATCACCGCGGCGATGCTCGGATCGTCGGCCGCCACCTCCACCACCAGACCGCCGCTGAACGACGAACCCCACAGCACGATCCGGTCCGGATCGATGCCCTCGGCGTTGCGGACCCACTCGATGACGGCGCGATAGTCGTCCTTTTCCGAGGGGATGTCGATCACCTGGCGCGGTTCACCGGTGGAGGCGCCGAAACCGCGGTAATCGAAAAGGACCACCGCGAAACCGGCCCCCTGGAACGCCTCCGCGTAGGGGACCAGGCTGTCCTCGCGGGTGGCCGAAAAGCCATGCGCCATCACAACGCACGGCGCCGGCCCAGCCCGGTCGGGCCGGAACAGGTAGGCGGCGAGCATGTCGCCGTGGGATGCGATGCGGACATCGATGACTGACATGTTTGTGACCCTAGCCCTCAGGACGTCGAGGAGACCGTCACTCCGGCATCCGCCGGCCGCTCACCGGCGCGGCCCCGACGGGTTCGCACCAGAGTCCAGCCCACGATCGTCCCCAGCGCGATCGAGATGATCGCACCGGCGGCGACGCTCACGCTCGCGGTGTTGACGAGGTCTCCGGAGACGCGCCGGCTCAGCGACATGAACGTCAGCTGGCCGGGCACCAGTGACCAGAACGCCGCCAGCGCGAGTACGCCACCCGACGGCGCGCCGTTGAGGCGAGACGCCAACAACGCGAACGGAATTGCCACCATGGCCCCGACGAATCCGGAGTGCGCGGCGTTGAGCACCAACCCGGCAGCGGCCTGCGTCAGCGTCGCGACCGCGATGACGACCGCCAGCCAGGGCAGCGATCCACGTGGTGAGGACAGGTAGAAGTAGAGCCCGACGGCGATCACCACGATCGAGGCGTACAGCGACCACGAACCGAGCAGACCCGTCGCCGCTTGCGGCGACACCTGGCCGGCAATGCGCACACCGAGTACCACCCCGTACACCAGCAACCCGAGTTGGGCCACGGCGAACACCGTGCGGCTGGCGCCGGAAACGATTCGGCCAGCGGCCAATTCGATCGCCCCGATCACCAGCGCCAGGCCGGGCAGGGTGGCGATCAGCGCCGGACTGATCACCCGCAGCAGCCCCTCACCGGCGACGTCGGCGACGAACCAGGTGGCCAGCAGCGTCACAACGACGGCGGACAGCGGGGGCAGGATCGGAGCGAGATTCGGGCACGGACGGGCGATCTGGAAGATCAACCCGACCACCAGACCCAGGAAGAAGTGCGCCAGCAGTCCCCGCCAGGTCGGCTCGATCACCATTCCGAAGCCCACCGTGGTGAGGGCGTAGCCCAATGTGGTTGTCAGCGGCCCGAATCGGGGAGGACTGGTGCGTGCGGCGTTGACGGCGTCGACGGCGTCGAGGGGAGCGATGGCGCCGGCCGCCGCCAAATCGGCGATCTCGTCGACCCGGCCCGCCCGGTCGAAGCGGCTCGACGACTGAACTGAACCGTCCATCTCGTGCGCCGTCGATCCGATCTGGATGAACAGCATGGTCGGCAGCACGGCCACCTTCACCGGCGCGGTGGTGTACCGCCGGGCGATATCGAGCAACTGCCGCTCGACGAACTGGACGGGGTAGGACACCTCGACCATCGCGATGCCGATCTCGCGCAGCATCGCCGCCACCTCCGCCGGGTCGTAGTGGTCGGGGGGCGCGAGAGCTGCGGGTTCGGTGACGCGGAAGGTGTCGTTGATCCACAGGGGAAGCGAACGCATGACGTCATGATCCCGCGTTTGCTGGCTAAGAGTTGATTCATCAGTGTGCGAGCTTGGTGTTCCAGAGGTAGGCCACGGCGCGGGCGGCGAGGTTGATCGCGTTGCCGCGTCGTCGGCATTGGCGCAGTATCTGCCAGTCCTTCATGCGGGCCGGGATGTGTTCGATCCGTGCCCGACGGCGGCGGTGTTCAGCCAGGCGGCCGGGGTCGTCTGTGGGTGGCAGTGTTGCGCCGGGCATGGAGCGGTAGCCGCCGTCGGTCAGTGTGGTGATACTGGCGGGCAGGGTGATGGTGGCTTTGGCGACGACGATGTCGTTGCGGTTGCCGGGCCATGCGTTGCCTACGTGCACGATCCGGCGATGGAGGGTGGCCATCACCTGGATGTTGACCGAGCGCCCGTAGTTCTTGACGAACAGCCCGGCGACGGCGGCGGTGAGGTCGCGGATGATTCGGTGGGCGGTGGGCTGGCTGATGTCGAAGATGGCCGCCAGGGCGGGTTCGGTGAGGTTGGTGCGCAGCGCGACAAGTGTCAGCAGCACGCGGTCGGGGTGGGTCAGTCCTGGTGGGCGTCCGGGCCGATGCCCGGGATCGGTGATGGTGGTGATGCGGTCGACCTCGGCTCCGGTGATGGCGGTCAGGGCGTAGACGTCTGCCGGGCCCAGTCTGGTGTTCCTCACCTGTCCGGATTTGTCAGAGGCCAACGACAGAATCGGGGCGTGAGGACTGCCCCGTCGCCTGATCCGGCGGTAGCTGCTGTGCGGCGGCGGGGGAAGTCGAAGACGGCGAATTGGCGCCGGCCCGAGCAGCTGGCGGTCATCGCATTGGAGTTGGACCTTTCCAGTGATGTGGTGATGCGCCGGCGGGTCGAGAAGCATTGGGATGCAGTGTTTCGGCTGCGTCGCGCGGTGCAGCGGGACGCAGGGGCGGCCAGCCGCGCCTATCTTGCCGCCCGCCACGAGCGGGCCGGGGACCCGCAGGCGGTTCGTCGTCGACTTGGCCTGCATCGCAAGGCCGTTGAGGATCGGGCGAAAGTTCATGTCGAGCGGGCCGGGTGGATGCGTGCCCATCTCACC